>Ga0209099_1000257_pt1 | contig 62946 bp, 97 predicted proteins | sample AD_JPNHW2_MetaG_FD_184430 | JGI IMG/M metagenome (GOLD analysis project Ga0209099, IMG submission 184430) | Active sludge microbial communities of municipal wastewater-treating anaerobic digesters from Japan - AD_JPNHW2_MetaG (SPAdes) (version 2) | ecosystem: Engineered > Bioreactor > Anaerobic...
AGAGGAAGGAAACCGGGAAGGAAACCGGGAAGGAAACCGGGAAGGAAACCGGGAAGGAAACCGGGAAGGGGGGAGCACCCCCACCAGCCTAGCGCTCCCGTATCCAAACATTTTTTGAAATTCTCTATTATAGTGCCGCCCCTAATGTTTTGTATCCAAACATTTTTTGAAATTCCTTATAGTAGGCCGCGCCTTTAATGTTTTGTATCTAAACATTTTTCATATTTTCTAATAGTAGACGTGCTTCTAGTATATTGAGATTTGTATTTTTTGTGTATTTTGCACTATTGAAGCCGCGTCTTTTTATATAAATTAACTATTGACTTCTCATATTAATGGTGGTATATTATATACACACATAAGAAATGCTACCATAGCTCAGTTGGTAGAGCTGCTGTTTTGTAATCAGCGGGTCGGGGGTTCAAGTCCTCTTGGTAGCTCCATATGTACCATTAGTGTTTAATGGCAAGCACAATAGACCTCCACTCTATTAGTAAGGGTTCAAATCCCTTATGGTACTCCATTTTCAAGGAAACCGCTAGGAAGCGGAACCATAAAAAACTAATCGCATAGAGTTTCTTAGTAAGGACGTCTTAATACTAAGTTTTTTAGTGCGGCATTATATGCTCTGTTAGTCAAACTGGTTAAGATATAAGATTTTCAATCTTATGATGTGGGTTCGAGTCCCACACAGAGTACCATTTATATGCAAACGTGACCGAGTTGGTAAAGGTGTCAGTCCTGAAAACTGATTGTCTGAAAGGGCATGTGGGTTCAAATCCTACCGTTTGCGCCATGCGTGTGCCGCTAAACATTGACGTTGATGTTTGTGGTAAAGATGGTTAGAATCCGTCAGGGGTACACGCTTATTTAATTAACCACTTTACTTATGGGCAAGTATTCAAATTGGTGAAGAAAGCGGTCTGTAAAACCGTGACATTAGAAACACTGTTGGTTCGAGTCCAACCTTACCCACCACTATATGCGAGATTAACCCTAATCTGGTAAGGGAATGGATTGCTAATCCATCAGTAACATTAAAAGTGTGTATAGGTTCAAATCCTATATCTCGCGCCAAGGTAATGTAGCCAAGACTGGTCTAAGGCGCTGGTCTGCAAAATCAGTATTCGTGGGTTCGAATCCCGCCATTACCTCCAAAAATAGGCGCTTACAGCAATTTTTTATCTACATAAAATGAATGTGATTATTCAAAAAGCGCCTAGAAAATATGCGGACTTAGTTTAACTGGAAAAATGCCAGTCTCCAAAACTGTAGGATAAAGGTTCGAGTCCTTTAGGCCGCGCCAACTTTATATTAATAGAGTGTTTACGTTAATATAATTTTAGAAAGTAAACCTGACCAGTCTGAGGTTGAAAAACGGCAAGTTTGATGTGATACCTTGCCAAGAAAGATAAAAACATCTTTATATGCTCATATCGTTCAATGGATAGGACTTTGGGTTTCTACCCCAATAATCAGGGTTCGAGTCCTTGTATGAGTACCAATTATACAGAGGGGCGATTATATGTGAACATAAAAATTGATAATCCTAAGAGCCACAACGATCTAGTTAGTCTTGCTGAAAAATATGACTATAAAAAAGGATGGGCATACTATAAAGCAAAAGAATTAGGATTTGCAGCTCATACGGAGCAGACAAGCCTATTTGATGGGGAGGGCTTATGAATAAGCAAGGAGGGATTATGAACAAGTGTGTGCTAATCAGCATTCGCCCGCAATGGTGTGAGCTGATATGCAATGGCAAAAAGACCATTGAAGTCCGCAAAAATCGCCCAAAGCTGGAAACGCCGTTCAAGTGCTATATCTACTGCACACATGACAAGGAACACACGCTCTTTAAGGACTGGATAGACCAGCCTTTTGTGACCAAAGAATACAACATCATGAATTGCAAGGGGATTAAGAATGTTTTTCACGACAATAGACCGTGGGGCAACGCAAACGGAAAGATTATAGGAGAATTTGTCTGCGACAAGATGTATGGGATTTACTACTCCATATGCCCACATGACCAGCCTGTGTTTGAGGAAATTGGTACGCTGAACCGACCGAATGTGATGGGCGAAACGTGCTTATCCGCAATCGAGCTTAACGATTATCTCAATGGAAATACTGGCTACGGCTGGCACATATCTGCCCTGCAAATCTACGACAAGCCGAGGGAACTGAGCGAGTTTCACAAGCCAGAAATGCCAACAGGGTTGAGATATGAGGATGACACAATCAAGCGCCCACCCCAAAGCTGGGCATATGTGGAGGAATACGACGGAAAACACTGAACTGATAAAGGCATTGAGGGATGCAGAGAGCAACACCGAGCTTGATTGCGAAATAAACGAGTTGCGCCCCATTTTGTTAGCTGCCGCCGATGCGCTTAAAGCCGCAGACAAGCGAGAGGAGGCACAGGTGGTTCGGTGCAAGGACTGTTGCTATTGGAATCGTAAATACACCACTGTCGGTGAATGCGAGAAGTTAGCAGATAGAGACAAAGAGGGCGGCGCACAGTTTGACTGTGATATGGACAATGATGATTTTTGCTCATACGGCAAACGGAAGGATGGTGACAGCAATGACGAATGAAGAAGCAATCGTGCAGTTGGAGATTGACGCGACAAATCTTGTCGGAAGATTGGCGAGTGAGCCAGTGCATGACACGTCTTTTTCCGAATTGTGGAAACGCAAACTTGAAGCAATAGATATTGCAATTTACGCCATTAAAATGTTTGACAAACACGAAGCGGAATGTGAACGGTGCGCTTGCAATTTGTTAGCCGAACGGGACGCACTTAAAGAGGAAAAGCTGATTTCCAACACCGACGTTGCCCGCAGTTATGAATATCAGCCATATTGAATATTTTGCAATCATAAATTGATTAAAAACATTAACCAAATAGCAATTTTATTAACATTTTAGAAAGGAGATAAAAACATGAATACAGAAGTTCTTTTTAGTAGCATTTCGAACGAATGGGAAACGCCTCAGGCTTTTTATGATAGCCTTAACAAAGAGTTTAATTTTACACTAGATCCGTGTTGTCAAGAATACAACCATAAAACAGATAAGTATTATACACCAGATGATGATGGACTAAAAAAGAGTTGGGAAGGTGAAACAGTATTTTGTAACCCGCCTTATGGAAAAGAAATTGGAACGTGGGTTAAGAAATGCTATGAGGAATCTAAAAAACCAAACACTATCGTCGTAATGCTTATTCCATCGAGAACGGATACAAAATGGTTTCACAAATACATATATAACAAAGCTGAGATTAGATTTTTACAGGGCAGATTAAAGTTTATTAATAGGCTTCTCCCATCGTGGAACCCGGAAGGTAATTTTAAACTTCAGTCAGCACCGTTTCCGAGTATGGTAGTTGTGTTCAATTCAAAAGTAACATAGAACAGATGTTTGGTGCGGAATTAAGATGGGAGATTATACATATGGAATTAAATAAAATTTATAATATGGATTGTCTTGACGGAATGAAGCAATTAGATGATGAATGTATTGATTTGACGATTACTTCGCCGCCATACGATAATCTACGCACATATAACGGAAATATTGCACAGTGGTCTTTTGAGAAGTTTCAAGATATAGCAAAAGAATTATATCGAGTAACAAAGCAAGGCGGCGTAGTGGTTTGGATAGTGGCTGACGCAACAATTAAAGGAAGCGAAACGGGGACATCGTTCCGCCAAGCGTTATTTTTTAAGGAAATTGGGTTCAACCTTCACGACACTATGATTTACGAAAAGAATGGAACAGGAGCGTGCGGAAGCAACAATTGCTATTGGCAGACGTTTGAATATATGTTTGTTTTTACAAAAGGAAAAATTAAAACAGTACATAGATTGGATAACGGAAAACCAAGAACAAAAGGTGGAATTAAGACAGGAAGAATTACTAAAGATGGAATTCAAAAAGTAGAAAAAAGAAGTGACGCAGAAGGTAAATTGCAGTTAAGGTCAAATATTTGGAGATATAATGTTGGATTTACTTCTGGCGATGATAAAACTGAGCATCCTGCTGTGTTCCCAGAGTTGTTAGCACAAGACCATATACTTTCTTGGAGTAACGAGGGTGATATAGTTTTTGACCCATTTATGGGCAGCGGTACTACGGCAAAAATGGCGTTATTGAATAAACGCAACTACATTGGGTTTGAATTAGACACTACATATTGTGATATAGCAAATAAACGCATACAAGATAACTCGGAGCTTTTGAAGGAGGTCACATGCTGAAATGCGGCTGATTCTCGCATATTGCTCACAAGCCTAGATGTGAGCAATATGCATGAGCACTATATGGGGATAGATTGGTTTCGACAGGGCGAAAGGCCGATGTGCTAAGTTCTGGACAGGAGTTCGACTCTCCTTATCTCCACCATATGCCACGATAGCTCAGTAGGTAGAACGTAGGTCCGAAGAACCTAGCGTCAGAAGTCAAATTCTTCCTCGTGGCACCAACATGCTCCTATAGCTCAATTGGTTAGAGCAATCCCCTTATAAGAGATAGGTTAGTGGTTCGATTCCACTTAGGAGCACCAGAATAGAGGTATGTGTTTGCGGACGCATAGCAGATGAAAACCCCTGCGTGGTGAGAGGAAATGCTCACCAGAAATATAGCCCACTAGCTCAACAGGTAGAGCAATCCCATGATAAGGGATAGGTTCTTGGTTCGACACCAAGGTGGGCTACCAATGGGGTATTAACTCAGATGGGAGAGTACCTGATTTGCAATCAGGATGTCGTGGGTTCAAGTCCCACATATTCCACCACATGGTTTTCTTTTGAATGTGGCTCAACAATTTTTCTTTTATCCTAAAAATGAAAATGCCACAATAGGGCTATGTAGCATAGTTGGTTTAATGCGTCTGACTGTCTATCAGAACATCGTGAGTTCAAATCTCACCGTAGCCGCCATATGGGGTAGTAGCTCAGAGGAAGAGCGGCTGGCTGTTAACCAGTGTGTCATAGGTTCAAACCCTATTTACCCCGCCACACGGAGAATGAAGTGTAACGGTTCTGCACACCTGTTTTGGGAACAGGTAGAGAGGTTCAACTCCTACATTTTCCACCACGGTAATTTTAATACAAATATCAAAAAGTAAAGGAGCTACCTATTGCGAGTAGGTGGCTCCTTAATTTTTATTTTTTTTATTGACAATGTATAATTTTGCTGTATAATATGCACAAAGAATGCATTTAGGAGTGATTTATTTTTGATAAGAACCAATAAACAAGAAGTAATATTTCATGGTTCAGAAAAAATAATACCAAAATATTATGATTTATATAGAGATATTATGAATCACGAATATACACATTATAAATTATATGGCGGACGTGGTTCTACTAAATCATCCTTTATTAGCGAAATAATACCACACATAATAATAAATAATCCTAATGTTCATGCTTGTGTATTTCGTAAAGTGGGAAACACATTAAAAAATTCTGTATATGGTCAAATGCAATGGGGTATTGATCAAACTGATGGACTTTATTCTCTTTATAAGTTTAAAGTTAACCCAATGGAAATGATTTATAGACCAACAGGACAAAAAATTATGTTCTTTGGTCTGGATGATCCGGGAAAAATTAAATCTATTAAATTACCCTTTGGTTATATTGGAGTTACATGGTTTGAGGAAGAAGATCAATATGCTGGTGATGCTGAAATTCGTAAGGTATTACAGTCCACTATGCGTGGTGGAGATAAATTTTGGGATTTTCGTTCATTTAACCCACCTATTTCTGCATCAAATTGGGCAAACAAAGATATATTAGTTGATAGACCAGATACACTGTGTATTAAATCAAGTTATTTAGATGTGCCAAGAGAGTGGTTAGGAGAATCATTTTATGATGAAGCTGATTGGTTAAAAGCCATAAATCCACGTGCATATACACACGAATATTTAGGTGAAGCAATCGGTGATGGTGGTAATGTCTTTGAAAATGTCAAAGTAAAGCCCATCACAGATGAACAGATTAAAACATTTGATAGAATCTACATGGGCGTTGACTGGGGATGGTATCCTGACCCGTTTGCGTGGGTTAAGGTGTACTATGATAGTGCTAGACGTGACCTTTATATTTATGATGAATATGTTGTAAATAAAAAGGGGAATATAGAAGTCTGGAATGACCTTGTAGAAAAGAAAGGTGTCATTGGCTCAGACCTAATTACTGCTGATAGCGCGGAACCTAAATCAATTTCAGACTTTCGTTCTTACGGCAGTAATACGAGGGGTGCTGAAAAAGGACCCGGAAGTATTGAATATTCAATGAAATGGCTACAATCTCTTAGTCATATCTATATTGACTTAGCAAGATGCCCTGTTGCTGCTGATGAATTTTTAACATATGAATACACACGAAACAAAGATGATGAAATAATCAGTGATTATCCAGATGAAAATAACCACTGTCTAACAGGTGATACCATAGTTAATACTGTTGATGGAGATATAGCCATAAAAGACCTAGTTGGTAAAACTGGTAAGGTCTATTGTTATGACGAAGATAATAAAAAGTCTACCATATCAGATTATTTTGACGTTAGATTGACACAAAAAGATGCAGAGATATATGAAATCACTCTTGAAGATGGTTCATCTATAAAAGCTACCGCTGAACATCCTGTATTAACAACTCGTGGTTGGATAAAAATGTGTGAATTAACTACGGACGATGAAATTTTAAATATCTATTGACCCTGTTAGATATTTATGATATAATATGGATATCTTAAATAAGGAGATATCCATATGACCATACAATATATTGAAAACACTAATTTAGTATACTATAACGGGTATAAGTTTAGAAAGGATAAAAAATCTGGTTACTGGCTTTGTTCTACCTTGCACAAAAGATTACATTGTTGTGTATGGGAACAATACAATGGTGAAATACCAAAGGGATATGAAGTACATCATAAAGACCACAATAAAGACAATAATGATATTTCCAATCTTGAACTTATGATAAGAGCTGAACATCGTAAATTACATAGCGCAGAATTAACAGATGAACAACGTGAGTGGTACAGGCAAAACATGATAAAAAATGTCATTCCAGCAGCAGCAAAAATTCGTAAGGAAAATTATAATTATGATTACTATGCTAAAATAGGAAAACTCGGTAATGATGCATTACAAGAAAAAGATTTTATATGTGAGTGTTGTAATAAACCCTTTAAAAGCAAGCAAACAAGAAGTAGATTTTGTTCAAATGCTTGCAAATCTAAATGGCGCAGGGATAACCACTTAGATGATATTGAAAAAATCTGTCCTGTGTGTGGTAAAACCTTTACAAGTAATAAGTATTATAAAAATAGTACCTGTAGCAAACATTGTTCAGACATATTATATCCTAGATTACCGAGGTTAAAAAATGAAATCAGTAAAAATAACACAGATAAAGAAACTTCCTAATACAGAGGATGTATATAATATGGAAGTAAGAGATTTTCATAATTTTACTATTAATGGCGGCTTTATAGTACATAACTGCATAGATAGCGTCAGGTATGCCTTAGAGAGAGTTTGGAAACGGCGTGGTCAATAAGGGGTGATAATAATGGCCTGTAGAACTAAGAAAAAGAAAGGTAAATAAAAATGATTGATTATAAGCGTGGTACTACACCAACAATTCCGGTAACTATTAGTGCTATAACTGATATTACATTAATAAATACAATTGAATTTATTTTTAAGCAACAGCCGTCAGAGAACGCAGAAAAAATAATTTTAAAAACATATCCAACTAATGTAACATATGATACAATAAATAAAATTTTCTATGTATACTTTACCGATGCTGAAACACGTCTTTTTTTACCGGATAAAAATTTTTATATGGATACCAAAATTACTTATGTTGGAGGTAAGATACCAAAAACAAAAATTGTGGAACTTTATATGAATAAGACACTATTTCAAAGTACAGATTGAGGATGTGATATTAAATGGAACTTATATCATACCCCATTAATATTGAAATAGAAGAAGAAACAACAATATCAATTGAAGTGGAGGATGAACAATCTATTCCCATTGATATGAGTACAGTTGAATATGTGGAATTATTACCAGACCCAATAGATTTAATAGAATATAACAACACTATTCATGAACAAAAATATTATTTTATAAAAGGATAAGGTGATGTTGTGAGTAATATAAAAGTTGATAAACTCATAGCAGAAAATAAATTAATATTTTACGGCGATATGGGAATTAAACAAGTCTATTATAATGATGATTTAATATATAATAGATCAGGTGCATATTTTTATTTAGAATTTAAAAATGAAGAGGATAAATAATGGCTAATTATTTTCAATTAATACTTGACACACTTGCTCCTGTAATATCAACATTTACAATTAATGGTGGAGCATCAGTAACAACAAGTTCAACAGTGTCTCTTAGCATAGCGGTGAGTGATGCTTCTACTACTGGCTATACTATGAAGATTTGGGGTATCTCAGGAGCCGCTGACGAAGCGTCTGCTTCTTGGGAATCCTTTGCAACAACTAAATCTGTTACACTTCCATCTTCTACTGATGGTAGTTATACTATCAGTATCAAGGTTCGTGATGATGTTTACAACGAAAGTAGCGCATCCACAGCAACAATTACCCTGTCTACTTCTCTGCCAACAATCACAATTACTGCACCCGATGTAACTAAGATTAGTGAAGTGTCTGGTAAGAATATTTGCTCATTCAGCTTCACATCTAATGTGGCTCTGAAAGCTTGGAAAGTTAAACTTGTGCCACAGACTTCAAGTGGTGAGGGTGACGGTACTCAGATACTTGCTACTGGTGGTTCTACCAATATGACAGGAACTACTTTAGCAGCATCTACCTCCATTACTTGTAAAATTTATGGTTCAGACCTTAAAGTTGCTTGTGGTGGTTCTGATGGTACATACGTAATCAAAGTCTTTGGACAAGACGCAGAAAACGATTTGTGGTCAGCATAAATAAAATAGGGGCGGCTAATTACCGCCCCATTCTTTGAGGTATATAATGTTAGATAGTGAAAAAATAAAAAATGGTATCGTTATAGAACAACAATATCTTGATACAAGAGACACATTTAAAACACTTTCTCTTTTAAGTAGGTTATCATCTGCCGGATATACTTCACTTGATACTTATTTTAAAGATAAGACCGAATATCTTGTTAGAACATCTAATCCAACAATATATGAACCTGCAATGCTTGGTATTGAGGATGCCGTTGAAGCGTCTGTTAAAACTAAAGAAATTAGCGTATATATACCTACTGCTGATAATGTATTTGCTTGGCACGGTTCAGAAACAATAGATTATGATTTATGTAAATCACTTGGAGTAACCGTTTATGAAATGCGCTATTTAGGCGGCACTATAATCAGTGGACCAGAAGATTTTAGTATAGCAATTATTGTAAACGAAAATACTGATGCAACATCGGATTATTTTATGAGTAGATTTTATACTTATTTTAAACAATATTTTTCAAATGTTGTATTAAATAATAATGATATACTTATAAACGACAAAAAGATATTGGGTTCAATGACACGCAGAGCAAACGGTATGTTTATTTTTGCAACACAAGTATCTTTTGTCGATAGAACAAATTTGATAAATCAAATCTGTCCACCTGATAGCGGTAAAATACCGGGTTGTATAGATAATGCTATTTTAACAAAAGAAATGTTAAAAAATGAGGTCTTATCATGGCTACAATAACAGGTACATTAATATTAGTCGCATCTGCTAATGGAGCTTCTACTGCTTCTTATACTGGCGGTAGTTCTGCGTGGGCTTCTATTAAAGACCCTGTTAGTAATACTGATGGAGATTCCACTTATATATATGATACAATATCATTAACAGTATTAGGTAGCCCATCAAATTCAAATTATAAGATGGGTATATATAGTGGCTCAATACCATCTGGAGCCGTAGTAACTTTTACTGGTGCCACATTATACGTTATAGCAAGACACACATCATCCAAATCTGGTGATAGTGCAACACTTGATGCACTTGTAAAAGTTGGTGATGCTACATCAGCAGTTTCATCTGTATCCAATAGCTCAAAAACATTATCGAGTTCATATACAACATACACATTTTCAACAACTGCTTTTGTTACTGCGCTCGCCTCCTATACAGCGTTACCAAACATTGAGTTAGATATTGGTATGAATGGCATAAAAGGTAATAAAAAAAATGATTCCTTTGAAGCCAGAGTAACTTCTGTAACATTAGCAATAACTTATAGTTATGATGATACTCAATACACTGTTTCAGTATCAAATCCTACTGGTGCTACAATAACAGCAAGTAAAACTGGTAGTGTTTATTCTGGTACAACAATTACTTTAAGTTCAACATTAGATAATGGTTATACATTAGCGGCGTATACAGTTAATGGTACTGCAATAAGTGGTAATACATTTACAGTATCAGCGGATAGTGTAATAAGCGCAAATCTTAATAGAACAACACCAACAATAACACTTGGTACTCCAACAAAGACAGCAATTTCTGATGAAAGTGGATATACTCAATGCGTTTGTACTTTTACCTGTGATTTAAATTGTGCATACTGGGAATCAAGAGCTGTTTATGGTAGTGCATCAACTGATAGAGGTTCTGGTACACTTGTAGAAAGCGGTACAAATTTAACCGCAAATACATCAGCCAGTATAATAGTTGATTACAATGAATTGACAAATGGAGACGGCACATATAAAATAACAATATATGCTCATGCCACAAATGGTATGTGGTCAGATGGTGTATATGTCGCAATAACTTAAGGTTGGTGAATAACCATGTTTACTAAAATTTGGAACGCAATACGGGGAGTTGTTTTAAAATTGATCGGTACAAAAAATATTGAACAGGCACTTAATATAGTCCCAACAATATCAACAAAAATGTCAACTGCGATAGAGTTATGGGACAAAATGTATAAAAATGAAGCAGATTGGTTACACGAACCTACTTATATAGATCCGACAAGAGTTGTATCCCTTGGATTACCAGCACTTATTTCAAGTGAAAAAGCACGTATGGCAACACTTGAAATGAAAATTGTTGTTACTCCTTCTGGTGAAGTACCAAAGGATGATGATATGCAAGTTGATGATAATACACCAACAGCAACAAGGGCAGCATTTATTAACAAGATGTTCCAATTACACCTTATGCCACATATTCGCAGACAACTTGAATATGGAATTGCAAAAGGTGGATTAGTGATTAAACCCTATATTTATAGGGATAATCAAATTGCATTCACTTTTTGTCAGGCAGACGATTTTTATCCACTCACATTTGATAGTGTGGGGAATATAACAGAAGCGGCATTTGTTGATACAGTATCACAAGAAAAAATTATATATACCCGTTTGGAATATCACAAATTTGATGCGCAAACTCGTACTGTAACAGTAATAAACAAGGCATATAAACAATACATCAATCAAGATATGGATAGAAACAAAAATACACTTGGTATTGAGATTGATTTACATTCTATAGATGCTTGGAAAAATATTGCCACAGAAGCAACAATTCAAAATGTTGATAGACTTTTATTTGCATATTTCAAAATGCCAGATGCAAACACCATAGATTCACTTAGTCCTCTTGGAGTTAGTGGATTTAGTAGGGCGGTTAGTTTGATTCGTGATGCGGATTATCAATATAGTGAATTATTGTGGGAATATGAGGGTGGTCAATTAGCTGTTGATGTTGACTTAGATGCGCTTAAAACCACAAAAGACGCAAGTGGCAATTATATAGAATTGCCCAATAAGTTACAATCTCGTCTATTTCGTAAACTTGACCTTAATACAGAAGAAACATATCAACAGTATGCTCCTACACTAAGGGATGCTAGTTATAATAACGGTTTGAATGCTATCTTTATGCGTGTTGAAGATGCTTGTAGCCTTAGTCGTGGCACAATCAGTGATATTACACGTAGCGAAGCTAAAACGGCCACAGAGCTGCTTATAATGCGTCAGAGAAGCTATGCGGCAAACGCAGACATTCAGAAAGCACTTCAAAGAACACTTGATGATGTAATTTATATCATAAATGTATATTGTGATTTGTATAATCTTGCTCCTGCCGGTGAATATTCAGTATCATACACATGGGATGACAGTCTGATAAACAGCCCTGAGGAAGAACTGCAACGTAGGTTACTTCTCATGAATGCTGGAATTGAAAGTCGCCTTAATATTCGTATGTGGTATTATGGCGAAACAGAGGACCAAGCTAAGAAAGCTCTTGAAGTTTCAACACAAGAAGCTAAAGAAAGAGCAGATGCATTCACACCACAGCCGCAACCAGGATTAAACACTACTGGTAGTAAAACACCAAAATCTCCCGAGGACACTAAGAAAAATATTAATAAGCCGGAGGATAATAAATGAGTTGGAAAGATGAAGCATTAATTCTCCAATCAAAAGGATATAATCATAGACAAATTTGTGATTTACTTTATAAAGATATTGATGCACCAAATAGGGATGCGGCTTTGCACAGAGTTAAAAGAGTATTAAATTGCCCAACAAATATATCTATAGATATTACAGAAAATTTAAATCCTATTAAATATGATTTAAAGTGGAAAGGTAATAAACATATACGCTTTGCTTTAATGGGCGACACACAAATAAATAGTAAGTATACACAATTAACATATTTACATGATTTTTATAATAAGTGCGAAAATGAAGATGTACATATTATTTATCATACGGGCGATATTGATGAAGGAGAACAAATGCGTATGGGGCATCAATATGAGTGTTATAATCAAGGAGCAGATGAACATATTGATGAAATAATTAAAAATTATCCATATCATAAAGATATAGAAACACATTTTATTACAGGAAACCATGACGCAAGTATATTTAAACGCTGTGGAACTGATATAGGTAAATCAATATCAGCAAAACGAGAAGATATGATATATCTTGGAAGAGACTGTGCTATTATAAATCTTACGCCAGAATGCACACTTGAACTTAGACATCCATGGGACGGTTCAACATATGCACTTAGTTATAAAACTCAAAAAATAATTGATGGTATGCCCGATGATGAAAAACCAAATATTTTAGCTATAGGACATTATCATAAGGCAGAACAATTATTTTATGGCGGTGTTCATGCATTTCAGACTGGATGTTTTCAATCACAAACAAGTTTTATGCGTGGTAAAGGCATACAAGCAAATATGGGTGGTTGGATATGTGAAGCAGAGGTTAATTCTATTGGTGAAATTGTGTGTCTTAGGTCTATGTATATTCCATATTATAAACCAATAGTGAATGATTATAAAAATTTTCGTTAGTTTATACAAAAAACACTTGACAAATTGTGAATAATGTGTATAATATAAGTATATCCAAAAGTTAGGAGAACAACCACATGACTTGGGATCTTCTTGCGGAACTCATAATTCTTGTAACTTTTGGTATAGCAATTTGTAAAATTGTGGCTAATAACACAAAAGTAATTACAGAATTACGATCAAGTGTTGATAATCTTTCATCTATGTTATCTGATCAAAAATCAGAACAATCAAATGTAAGAGAAAAAGTTAATGACCACGAAACAAGAATTACTGTGCTTGAAAAGTTAGAAGAAAAACTTAATTAGTTAGCGTACTTAAAACGCACCATCCAGTTGTTAGTATCAACTAAAAAATACTTAGGATGTATATAGGAGAAATAAAATGAAAACAGATGTGTTAAAAGAAATTCTTAAAGAGTTTAATGTCTCAGAAGATGCCCTGCAAAAAATTCAAGCTGAGAGTGGTAAGGACGTCACAGAAGCAAAAACTAAACTTCAATCACAAATTGATACACTTACAGGACAAATAACAGACCTTACAGGACAAGTTACACAAAGAGATACTGACTTAAATGATCTAAAACAAAAGTTAACTGATGCCGGACAAAGTTCTTCAAAACTTTCAGAAGTGCAAACAAATTTAAATACACTTACTCAAAAATATGAAGCCGATAAAAATGAATGGCAAACAAGGTTATCAAAACAAAATTATGAATTCCTTGCTAAAGAATCTATAGCGGGTATAGAATTTACAAGCAATGCAGCAAAAAAAGAATTTCTTAATGGATTATTAGAAAAAAATCTTCCTATTCAGAATGATAAACTTATTGGAATTTCTGAATATATTGATGCAATCAAACAAAATGATCCTGGAGTATTTAAAACAGAAACACCACCGACTACTCCACCAGTAACACCTCCAATATTTGTTCCTCCTGTCTCAGCGCCAGCACAACCACCCGCTGAAAGTAAATTTGGATTTAATTTTACAAAATTAAGAGAACCAACAAATAAATAAGGAGAAAATATAAATGCCTAACGCATTAAATTATGCAGTTGATTACCAAAATGAAATTGAACAATCTTTTCCATATACTCTGAATTTTGGATCGCTCTATGCTACTCCAAATAATGGCAGATATCGTTGGGTCAACGCTAAAACAATTGAAATTCCTCGTATTTCTACCACAGGCCGTGTTGACGCAGACCGTGATACAATTGCAACAGCAACCCGTAATTATGACAATAGTTGGGAAACAAAAACTCTTGATAATGAACGTAAGTGGAGTACACTGGTTCATCCTATGGATGTTGATGAAACAAAAATGACCACAACTATTGGTAATATTACACAAGTGTTTAATGAGGAACACAAATTCCCAGAAATGGATGCATACCTCATTAGTAAACTTTACAGTCTTTGGACAACTGCTGTTTCTGGTGAAGGGTATGTCGCTCACACCGCAGATACTACAGCGCTCACTACTGCAAATGTACTTACCGTGTTTGATACGCTTATGCTTAATATGGATAATGCGCGGGTTCCTGCAAATGGACGTATTCTCTATGTTACACATGAAGTTAAAACAATGCTGAAACAGGCAACACAAATTCAACGTAACTTTGATGTTCAAATCGGAACAGACACCATCAATCGTACAATTTCACGTCTTGATGAAGTTCAAGTTATTGGTGTTCCTTCAACTCTTATGAAAACCGCATATGTTTTTACAACTGGTTGGTCGGTTGCTGCCGGCGCAAAACAAATTAATATGTTCCTTGTACATCCTATGGCTGTTATAACTCCTGTTAAGTACACCTTTAGCCAGCTTGAAGCTCCTTCTGCTTTAAGTGAAGGTAAGTACGTGTACTATGAAGAAAGTTATGAAGATGTATTCATACTGAACAATAAGGCTGACGCAATACAATTCAATATTACATCAACACCCTAATGAGGTAATAAATGATGCCCAATAAGATTATGGTACAAAAAGCAAATAAAGTGCTTGAAATTCCAGAAGATAGATTACAAGAGTTTATTGAAAAAGGCTATAATCAAATAGATGATATGGGCAATATCATTAAAGAAGCTATTCCTACTGATATAGGTATGCTCCGGATTAAATTTCTGGAGCATACCAGATTAATTAGTAAATATGAAACTGAAATTGCCCAACTCAAAAATCAATTAGCCAAATCTAAGAAAACTCAAACAGAATAATTAACAAGGTGGTTTTGTTATGTACCTTACTTATGAAGAATATATAGAATATGGTGGTACTCTTGATGAAACTACCTTTTTACAATATTGTTTTGAATGCAGTAAAAAGATCGATGCCTTTACCGCAGAACGTATAAAAGCAATGACTACCATACCAGAGACAGTTAAACGCTGTATGATGGCTCTTTTATATCAAGAGCAGTTATATACTACCAATATGCAAAATATTATTATGGGCAATTCTGCGGGCAATGAAGGCCGTTTGGTGTCTAGTTATATTAATGACGGTTATCAAGAATCATTTGCTACTGGCGGAGGAGACCCCGGAACATATATGGCAGCAGTACGACACGGAATTGATTTAACTGAATCAAATACAATAAAATCATATTTAGCTTTAGAGCGCGATGATACTGGAACACTACTTTTATATAGGGGCGTTTTCTGATGCAACAATGTATTGAAACAATAACAATATTTAATAGTTACACAGACCCCACAACAAAATATAAAAAATATTTATCAACCATAATTACTGGTGTATCGTGGTTTGGTGAAGCACAGGCACTTGTTTCACAAGATGGGTTATTAAGCGCTGACTTATATACAATAAGAATACCAATAGATGCAGATTTTAGTGGTAAATCATATTTGTCTCCAAAAGAATTTGAAAAAATACCCAATGATAAGATGATTAATTATTGGACAATATCACATGGAGATATAATTATACGCGGTGCTGTAACTGATTCTGGAGATAGTGCAAAACCGGCAAAACTAGAAGATAAATATGATGATGTTATTACAATACTTTCTGTAACAGATAATAGAAATAAACCAAGTGCAAAACATTGGAAAGTTGTGTGTAAATAATGGCAGAAATAAATACCAATGAAAATTTAAGACTTTGGTTTCTTCAATGTTCAGATGTATCAAATATAGTTAATTTTGGAACCGATTATCTTGGTGATAAGGCCACAGAGTGTTCAATATATACAATGCCGTCTCCTTTAAGAGTATATACAGATATTATAGGTAATAATTCTTATAATGGAGAACAAACCATTAATTTTATATTTGCTCTACGTGCTCCATATGGGGATGACCCCGAACAAAATCTTGATAATCTACAATTTTTTGACAAATTAAAAGAATGGGTGTATACTCAAACCAAAGTGAAGAATTTTCCTATCATTTCAGAGGGAGAAGTAGTCTCTATTATGCCAAATCAAACACAATATGCCGCTTCTGCAACATCAGATAGTGCCGTTTATCAAATGCGTTGCGCAATGACATATTGGAGAGAAAACTAATGCCAATTGAAAGTTTAATAGATGTTGATGAAATAATGACAGATGTTCAAACATCAGCCAATTACGCCCTAAAATATATAAAAAATGATATCGTATCAGATATTGATATGTATGTTCCATATAAAACTGGTAGAACATCACGTTCAGGATACGATAGTGCTGAAATTGTCGATAATGAATTATTGATTGAGTATGAGGGCGTTAACCCACTAACTGGATATGATTATACAGAAAATATATATGAAGGTGTCTCCAGTGCAGGTAAATCAGTAAGATTTATACCCGGAAGAAATCCTGGAGAAAAAAGTAATCCATTTGCTGGCCCATATTGGGATGAAAGAGCCATTAATGATAATAAAATAAAATGGCGCAATGATATTATAGATACAATAGAGCATCAACGATTACTTTGGAGAGAACAAGCAAAACGTAAGCGTGAAAAAAAATTAATTATTGAGTTTAAGTAAGGAGTAAAAAATGCCAACAACTGTTGAAAAAATCAAAAGACCTCTTATAGCACATTTCCTTGATACTGCTAAATCTGCTGATTATGCCACTGGAGTAACATGGAAACGCATTGGTCTTAATGTAACTGATATGAGCGTAGACTATGGAGCACAAACAGAAACAGAACAAGATATCGTTTCTAATTCTGCTGCAACTGATGTTACTGGCTATCAACCCACAAGTGCTGTTTCGCAACAATGCACTAAGGGTGACGAAATCTTTGAATTTATTACAAATCTTCGGCGCAATCGTGCAATTCTTGGCGATTGTCAAACATGGATGTTAAATGTTGATCTTTGGGATAGTTCCGGAACTCCAACTTTAAAATATGTTGCAGAAGTACAAAAAGTTTCAATACAGGTTGATACATATGGTGGAGCCGGTGGTGAGACACCAGTTCAGGAATATACAATTAACTTTATTGGTGATCCAATTCAAGGAACTGTTGCACTCACAGATGGAGTACCCACATTTACAAAAAACACATAAGCAATTAATATCTAAGGAGTAACCTAGTTATGGCTGATAAATTTAGAAGTAATGTAGAAGTTATCGAGCTTGAAGTTAATGATGATGGATACATTGTAAAATTACCCGTAAGTGATGAACGCTTTAACCAATGTTTTTATGAATTTACTGATAACGTACAGAAAAAAGCAAATGAGTTTGAAACAAGTATAAAAAATGAAGATTTAGATAGTCTTGAGAAAATTAAAATTGATGTTATTTTTCATGAATATCTTAAATCTGAATTTGAACAATTATTTGGGCCGGGAAGTTATGAGGCCATATTTGGCAAAGATGTTTTAGTTGGAGTTGAATACGTATTAGAATTCATAGAAGCCTGTTTACCATATATTGAAAAACACACAAAAAATCGTATTGATAAATTTAATAAATATAGCGCAGATAGAACGGGTTCCTCCTTATAAATAGATGATACCCACAGTATTATTGGGGAATATACCCTTAATATTGTGGGTATATTTTTAGGTGATTAAATGTATAATATCCTACTTGATAAACTTCCAAATGAATATAATGGATATTTAATTCGTACATCGTTTAGAATAGGAATACAAATTTGTATGTGTCTTGATGATGTTGAATTAGATGATACTGATAAGATGTTAATATCATTAAATCTTCTTTATGGTAATGGTATGCCAGAATTAGAAAGTGCTATAGATGGATTAAGATGGTTTATGGCGTGTGGTAATCCAGAATATAAATCATCAGATAATAATGATAAAACTTTGTTTTATTGGGACTTTGATTCAAGTAGACTATATAGTTCCTTTAAACAAACATATAGTATAGATTTAGCAAAATCAGATTTACATTGGTTTGAGTTTATTGCATTATTGGGCAGTCTTGATAAGGACAGTGCTTTAAGTAAAGCTATTGAAATACGAGACTATGATATAAAAGATGTTAAGGGTAAGGCTCGTACTGATTTACAAAAAATGAAAAAGAGTTTAACTCCTCCTATTCAATACAATGAGGAAGAACAACAAAAAATAGAGGAATTTAATTCGCTTCTTAATGGAGGGGACGTAAATGGCTGATGGAGAAGTTAGAATTGATGTTGATACAGAAATAGGTAAGGCCGAAAAAGCTCTTGCAAAGTTAACTGCGGCTCTTAATACTCAGGAAACAAAATTAAAAGAGCTTCAAGCACAGTATCAAAAATTATCTAGTGATAAAGAAAGAGCTTTTTTTGATAATAAAACCATAGATGAAACAAATACAAAAATAACACAACTAAAAAATACCTATAATGAATTATTAAAATCGAGAAGCACACTTATTTCACAAAAAGCAATAGATTTATTTGGCACAGAAAAAGCAGGAAAAGCAGAGAAAATTAGAAGTGCTGTAGAAACAGGTGCGTGGGGCGGAAAAACAAAAACAGCTAATCTTGCAAAAGGACAATTAGGTAGGGCTAATATTGATCAAAAAAATTTTGAAATATATACTAAATACGTTTCTGATTTAAATGAAAAATTATCAACCACAAAAACACAATTTACAGGACTCGAACAAGATGTAAAAGTTTTTTCAGATTTATTAAATGTTCCAAATAAAGAACAAGAAAAATTAAATACAAAAATTGATAGTACAAAAACTAAATATGATGCTGCAAAAGAAGCTGTTGAACAACAAAAAACAGCACTAGATGCATTATACGCAAAAAAAACCGATAGTGGAAAAGATATTATAGACACACTACATGGTTGGGAAAAAGTAAAATATGTTCTTGAAACTATGGGAAAAACAACGCTTACAACATTGGGTATGGGATTTAAGGCACTTGGTAGAATAGGAATTCATGTGTTCAACGGAATTATTGGTTCTGCGCTTAAATTATCTAAAACATTATTAAGTGGTTTTAAAAATATATTAACAAACCCGCTTAAAAATCTTAGTAAGAAATTTTCAAGTTTTGGAAAACGCTTAAATACAGCTATTTTACAAGGATTAATTTTTAGACCAATACGTACTTCATTAACAAATCTTCTTAATATGTATAAAGATTTAATGGAAGGAAATTCACAGGTTTATCAATCATTTGCACAAGTTAAGGGAGCAGCAATAACTGCTTTCCAACCATTATTGACTACCATTGTACCAATTATACAAACAGTATGTAATTGGATAATTAAGCTAATACAATATATTTCAGCGTTAATTAGTATTCTATTTGGTGTAGGAAAAGCATCTAAATCAGCAGCAAAAAGTTTATATGCGCAAGGACAAGCCGCAACATCTGCGGGTAAATCAAATGATAAATTTTTAGCATCTTGGGATACAATACAACAGGCAAAGTCAACAGAGGGTGGTGGAGGTTCAGGATCAGGAATCACTCCTGATTTCAATTTTGCTGACACAGATTTTAGTAGTCAATTAGATGATTTAAAGAAAAAAATTGATGCACAAGATTGGGAAGGTATTGGAAAAGAAATATCAGAAAAACTAAACGGCGTACTTAGTTCCATAGATACTTGGGTAACAAGTGTGTTATATCCAAAAACAGCAGAATACACTAAAAATTTATCTAATCTTCTTAATGGCATAATTAGTGGAATTGATCCTGTTGTGCATGGCAAATTATTTGCTGATATACTGAACACCATAATTAATGATGGATTTATCTTTTTATCTACATTTGATTTTAGCGCATTGGGCAGTAAACTTGCAGATATTATAAATAATGTTTTTTACAATGTTAATTGGGAGGAATTAGGTAAAACAATAAGTTTATCAATTACTAATATATATGATTTTATGATTACCTTTATTTCAACCCTTGATTTCAGTAAAATTGGATCTTCTATAGGCACATTACTGTCAAACATTGATTGGGGAACAATTATGTTTGATGTGATTAAATACTTTGTTGTTGTTGCAACAGGTGCAATTGATGGATTAATTGGATTTATAGAAAATCTTGATCTAAGTGAAATAGAAACATCTATAAAAAATGGATTTAGTAAAATATTCACAGACATTGATTGGAATAAATTAATATCTGATGGATTTAAGTTAATAGGAGAACTTTTAGGATTAGCCATACGCGGTCTTTGGGATTTAATAATTAAGCCAGCTATTGAAGATATTAGAGGTTGGTGGAAAGATCATGCCTATGAAGATGGTAAATTTACACTACAGGGTTTATTAGATGGTATTGATGATGGCTTAAAATCTATAGGAACTTGGATAAAAGATCATATTTTTACACCATTTATTAATGGATTCAAGAGTATTTTTGGTATTTCAAGTCCTTCAAAAGTAATGGCTGAACAAGGTAAGTACATTGGTCAAGGACTTTTAAATGGTATAGACACAGTATTGTCAACCATTGGAAATTGGATTAAAACACATATCTTTGACCCAATTTGGAATAACATAATATCAGTATTTGGTATTGATAAAACAGGTACTTCCACTAAAATGCAAACTGCTGGAACCGCAATAGCTAATGGTTTAAGTAATGGTATTGGAAAAGGAATAGGTGCTGTAAAATCTGTGCTGAATTCAATAATTTCAGCAGTTGAAACAGCAGTAAACTGGATAATTTCTAAGTTAAACACAATAAGTTGGAAAGTGCCAAGTTGGGTTCCTTTTGTTGGTGGAAAACAATGGGGATTCAATATCTCTAACATAAGTTTACCAAGACTTGAACAAGGAGCAGTTGTAAATCCTGGACATGAATTTCAGGCTATTCTTGGAGATAATAGACATGAACAAGAGATTGTATCTCCAATATCACTTATGAAAGAAGCACTTATGGAAGCTCTTTCTGAAAGTAAAACTGGAACACAAAACGATAATATATATTTACAAATTGATGGAAGGACTTTTGCAAAACTTACATCACCATACATACAAAAAGAATCAGCCCGTGTTGGTATAAGTGTCACATAATGAGGATATAATATGAGTACAACATTATTTAGTATAGATGGAGTAACATTTTCACATCTTAGAATACTTGAATTAACTCAAACATTTGAAATCTTAGATGGAGCTAATTCTGGGCGATTTCTTTCAGGAATTATGAAACGAGATATAATAGGAACATATTTTAACTATAAGTTAAAAATTAAACCTGAATATACAATTGATGGTATGAGAGAGTATAACAAATTATGGTCATTATGTTCCTCTTTATCTCAAAGTCATGTAATTATTATGCCGTTTGATGTTGGTGATAATGTAACACAATCAACTATAACATTTAATGCCTATATAACAAGCGGTAGTAGAGACATGTTAAAATATGATGTAAATGGAACAAATTATTGGAAAGATGGAGATTTTCAATTTGTTGCAATGGAACCAAAATTCTCCTAATACTTGCATATTTTTATTTAGTGTGATATAATCAAAGTACAGAGGTATATTTTATGAAAACTGTTTCTTCAACATACAATACAATATTTGCAACTGATTGTAGAATGGAATTTAGGGCTACAATTGGTACTACTGTATATGGTATGGATAAAATAAAACAATGTACTATTGAAAATGCACTATTCAATAATAGTGGAGTTGGCGTTGGAGGATGTGTTTCACAAACAATGACAATAGAAATAAATGAAACATCAGATAATATTCCAAAAATGTCAAGCGTATTAATTGAATATAGATTATATGAAGCAACAAATTCATCTAATGTTTCTGAATGGATACCATTTGGAACATTTTATATTGATACAAGAGAACAGCCCAATACAGGAAACACCACATTACACGCATACGATTCAATGATGAAAACAGAACAAGTGTGGTATAATGAAAGTTTACAAGGAGTAACTTTTCCAATATCACAAGCAGACGCACTAAGTAATATTTGTACCAGAATTGGTGTTACATTAGACAGCCGTTCTGTTTTCATCAATGATTATCCAATTGCGTACTTTACTGATGATTACACAATTAGAGAAATGCTTTGTTATATTGCCGTGGCAAATTGTGGAAATTTCATAATTACTGGTGACAATAAGTTACTTTTTGTTCCATTAAATCAAACAAATACATCAAGAGATAATCTGGAATTAAATGTAACTCAATTTACTGTTGGAACAAACATTGAGAAATTTTCAAGAGCTACCCTATATTGGGATGATGATAGTTATTATACTTCCGGTGATGATACTGGAATAGAACTAGTGGCGGACTGTTTATGGGCCACGCAAGCCATGACTAATTCTTTTTTATCATCATTAAGCACATATACATATAAACCATATACTGTATCTAATTCGGTATTAAATCCAGCAGTAGAATTAGGTGATTGGATAACAATAAATAATGTATTGTACCAAGTATGTAGTATTACATGGAATCTATCTCATATGTGGGGTGCAGATATTTCTGCTCCTAGTGATAATGAAGTAAGTCATGAATATCCTTATGTAAGTTCAACACAAAAACAATTTAATCGAGTTGTTAAACTCAATCAAAAATATTATGGAGCATCAATAACAAGAAAAAATGGATTAACAGTTGAAAAAACAGATGGAGACACTGTTTATGGAAAAGCAATATTTAACAGTGATATTCTCTCAATGCAAGCTCTTGTTGATGGTGAATTAAAAGACTGTATATATTTTGATGCCGCAGCCAGAAAATATAAAATAACGGGCGATGTAACTGTTGAAGGAGCAACAATATCAGAAGCAGTCATTACAAATGCTTTATACTCGGCTCAAGGTAATGTATCTGAACTAACAGTAGACTGGATTGATACAAGTAAAAAAGTAAGTAAGTATCTTAATAATGATACAACTGATGATTACTATTTTACTGGGCATGAAGTTTCATTGACTTTTATGCGTAGTGTAGTTGTATTAGATGGCACAACGCCGCAAACACAGCAATTAACTAATAGATATGGAACATCAATGTATTGGAAACAAGATATAAGTACCGCAACAATAACTGATGGTATTCCATATATAAATGGACAACGAGTTTATATGACTACAGATGTGACAGCATATCCTGTAACTATTTATCAATATACAGACTATGTAAAAGCATCATTCAGCTATGAAATGGAAAGTGGAAGTTATGAACCAATAATCAGTTTAGGATATGGTTCTGGAACAGGAAATAATGGTAAAGCATATATTTGGAAATCTACCACAGGCTTAACTATTAAATATATTGTTGATGCAGATAATTCAACTGATATTGTATTAAGTGATTTTGTAGATGCAAAAATGCGCAGAATAAAATCAGTAGCTATAAATAAGTCTGCCGGTACAATAGCTGTAATTATGGAAGGAAAAACTTCTGCTGAAACAATTAATTATACTGAAACTGATTCTAGTATGACTTTTACATGGCCTGATAATTATGTCGGAACCATTTCTATTTCTTGAGATAAGGGAGGATATACTATGGCATTGACTGATGCCGACAGGCTCCAAATGACAGCGATTGCGCTTATGAAACACAATCATGTAGTGGGTAAGACTACTGCTGATAGTGCAGATATGATTATAAAATTTTATGATTATGATGGAACACTAATTAAATCATGCACATTATCACAAGCAGCCGCATTAACTGCGCTTCCTATTCCTCCAAGTCATGATGGATTAACTTTTGATGGATGGAATTATACACTTACACAAGTAAATAACTTAACAGTAGCAACAAATATTGGTGCCATGTATATTACATCAGATGGAACAACAAAACTAAATATCACCGTAGCTGCACTTGGGCGTACGGTTGTTCCATTATATATAACACAAACAGTTGCAAATGGAGTTACAATTAATTGGGGAGATGGCTCAGCAAACACTAGCTCAAGTAGTGTAGGAAATGTTGGTACTGGTCACAACTATACAGCAGTTGGAAATTATACAATAACCCTAACTGTTGCGGATGGCTGTACACTTGGTCTTGGATGGGGAACAAGTCCAAATACTATTATGGGTCCATATTCTGGCGCCGGTTGGGTATATGCTAATATGTTACAATCCATTAATATTGGAAAAAATGTTACAACTATTGCTGCTAATGCTTTTTTATACTGTACTGGATTAAAAAATATTACAATTCCTTCAGGAGTTACAACTATTGGTGCCAATGCTTTTGGTAATTGCTATAAATTAAATGGTATTATAATACCATCAGGAGTTACAACTATAAGTGATAGTGCTTTGACCGGCTGTGACATTGTTACATATGTAATACTTCCTCCTGGGATTACAACTATTGGTCTCTATGCTTTTCAGGGGTGCAATATGGACAATATTACACTTCCTTTAGGAGTTACAAATATTGGTGCTTGTGCTTTTCGTAATTGTAATAGATTAAAAAGCATTAGGATTCCTTCAGGAGTTATAGCTATTGACGATCATGTTTTTGATTCCTGTTACTGCCTCACCGATATTATTTTACCTTCTGGCCTTGAATACATTTTTGATTATGCTTTTTATAACTGTCGCGCTCTTACAAGTATTACACTTCCATCAGGAGTGCATGCCGACATTGGTAGTTATGCTTTTTATTGCTGCAAAAGTCTAAAAGAGTTTATAATTCCTTCAGGAGTTACAGCTATTAATTCCTATGCTTTTTATGGTTGTTTCGGTCTTAAAGCAATTATAATTCCAGCAGGAGTTACACGTATTAGTGACCATGCTTTTGAGATGTGTACCGATCTCACTAATCTTACAATTCTTCAAAAAGTTGACAGTATTGGCCAGATTTCAGGAACTGCAAGTATTGGTACATATGCTTTTCGGTCTTGCAGTAATCTTATGGATATTAGAATTCCAGATTGTGTTACAAGTATTGCTGATTATGCTTTTCGTGACGGTAGTTTTGTAAATATTCAGATTTCTCCGAGAGTTACCACTATTAGTGCAGGTCTTTTCTATCAATGTTCCTGTACGAAGTATTATGATTTTACACATTATGCAGCAGTTCCAACATTGGCCGATACAAATGCATTTAATGGAATACCTTCAGATTGTACGATTAAAGTAAGGGCATCATTATTAAATTCTTGGAAAACAGCAACAAACTGGTCTTACTATGCAAAGTATATAGTAGGAGTATAATATATTAGGAGTAATAAAATGACACCACAAGAAAGATTAATACAAACACTAGAAGCAGAAATAGGCTATTTAGAAAAAGCATCTAATTCTCAACTTGATAGTAAAACAGCTAATGCCGGTTCTGGAAATTATACTAAATATGCAAGAGATTTAGATGCAATTCCTGGATTTTATAATTATCCAAAACAGGGACAGGCATGGTGTGATATTTTCCATGATTGGTGTATGGTACAAACTTTTGGAGTAGAACTTGCAAAAAAAATGATGTATCATAATCAATATGGAGCAGGATGTATAGAAAGTGCAAACGCCTATAAAGTAGCTGGAGCACTATACAGTAAGCCACAAATTGGAGATCAGGCATTTTTTGGTACCACAAAAATTATACATACGGGTACGGTTGTTGCAATAAACAATGGAATTGTATACACCATTGAGGGTAATACAAATGATAAAAAGGGTGTTATTCCAAATGGTGGTATGGTGTGTAAAAAAGAGCACAGCTACTATGACACAACTATAAAATATGGCAGACCAAATTTTAGTTTAGCGGAGGATATTATGACACAAGAAGAATTTAATATGATGGCAGATAATTGGATAAAATCAATACAATCATTAGGAGCAAGTGACTATGCAAAAGAAGCAAGTAAAAAAGCAATTGTGGCCGGCATATTTGCTGATGGTGACAAAGATGGACTTATTGATTATCCACAAGCACCACTTAAAAGACAAGAACTTGCGGTTGTTCTTAATCGTATAGGATTATTAGATGAAAAAAAATAATAAAGACTTTTCAAAAAAAATAATTGAGGATTTAAGACCCCTGTTATGGATAATAACAATAGCTGGTTTAATATTAGCATTTTACTGTGTTTATAAAGATTATATTGGCTCACTTGGTTGGGTGGCAACAATGGTATCAAGTGCTTGGATATCATATAATACTGTTCAAGCAGTTTATCTTAATATGGCTAAATCAGATCATAGCGTTGGCGGCATAACTTTTGAAACAGCAAAAGCAAATAATTTTACAATGCAAGAAACAAATAATTATGGAGACGAAATATAATGACTACAAGAACAATTTTACAAAAACTTAAATCTACAAAACTTTGGTGCGCGATTGCAGGAATTACAACAGGTATTGCCATTGCATTAGGAGCTGACACAAATACAATTCAAATTATCACTGGTGCAGTAACAGCTCTTGTATCAGTTATGACCTATATTATTACAGAGGGTAAAATTGATGCCACATCTATTGGAAAGACAGTACAAAAAGTTGAAGATGCAGTAGACGCAATAACAACTGATACAAACACAATAACTAATACCAGTACAATAGCTGATACAGTTGGAGAAACAAGTATTAAATGAAAATGGGTCAAATAAAATAAAATGAATGGGCCGTGCCTAATGTGCATTGGCTCATTTTTATATAAAATGTACAAAAATAAAATAATTTTTGTGTATTTTTTTATCTTGAAAATTTTATCTATTTGTGATAAAATACCAACAGAAGAAGAAATAAGGTGATTATATAAACATCAATATAGGAAAATCAATCGTTTTAAAGAAATATGAAAACTCAGCCTTTGTATCATTTAATTATGATAAAGACCTTGTAAAACTTATGCAATGTCTCCCAGCGCGATATTATGATTATAAAACAAAGATTTGGGAATGTAGACTAGACGATGTGCCATATATACTTTCAGAAGCCACCAGAATGGGTCACACTGTATTTTATAATGGTAAAGAGTATAGTTTCACCCCCAAAGATAAAAATGCCTTAGAAGTCATTACAACGTGTCTAAAAACAAAACCATATCAACATCAAGTTGAAAGTCTGGAATATAGCATAGACCATAAAAAATTCTTATTAGCTGATGAACAAGGATTAGGTAAATCATTATCTTCTCTTGAGATTGCTTTATACAATAAAAAACAATGTGGTTATAAGCATTGTTTAATCATTTGTGGTGTTAATGGATTAAAGTATAACTGGTTTAATGAAGTAAAGCAACACACAACAGAAACCGCACACATACTCGGACAAAGAAAAACTAAAAATGGTTTAACCATAGGTTCAAACAAAGATAAATTAGATGATTTACTCAACTTAGACAATTTACCATACTTTATTATAACAAATATTGAATCACTACGTTATAAGATAAAGACAGGTAACATTAAAAAGGTTCATGGCAAAAATGTTGAAGAAGTTGAGTATCCAATTATTAATGCTTTAAATGATAAAAGTGACAGCATTAATATGATAATTGCAGATGAGTGTCATAAAATGAAAAATCCAGAAAGTGAACAAGGTAAACAATTCTTAAATCTTTCTGCTGATTCTATGATTGCTATGACAGGTACACCAATTATGAACAATCCACTTGACCTCTTTATCATACTAAAGTGGCTCGGCTATGAAGAACACTCATTCTTCCAATTTAAAGTACATTACTGTCGTATGGGTGGTTTTGGTGGATATGAAGTGGTTGGCTATAAAAATCTTGAACAATTACAAATTATACTTGATAGGATGATGTTACGCAGATTAAAGTCTGATGTTCTTGATTTGCCAGAAAAAATTTACATGACTGAATATGTTGAAATGTCAACAAAGCAAGAAAAAATCTATGACGAAATCAAAGATGATTTACTTTGTAATATTGATAAAATCAAAATTAATCCAAGTCCATTATCTGAATTAATAAGACTAAGGCAAGCTACTGGCTATACAGGAATATTGAGTAGCACAGTAAAAGAAAGTGCAAAACTTGATAGACTTGTTGAGTTAGTAGATGATATTGTGCAAAATGACCAAAAAGTATTAATATTTAGTAACTGGACTTCAATGACAGACATAATAGCTGAACGGTTAGATAAGTACAAACCTGACCAGATTACTGGAAAGGTTTCTGACCAACTTAGGGATGTGGGGGTAAGGAGATTTCAGCACTCACCGTGTTCAAAAGTATTAATAGGAACAATAGGTGCTATGGGTACTGGATTAACTCTTACAGCGGCAACAAATGTCATTTTTTTTGACCACCCGTGGACAGCGGCAATGTATGACCAAGCAGTAGATAGGTGTCATAGAATAGGAACAAAACACTCTGTTAATGTTTATAATCTAATAACAAAAGATACAATAGATGAAAGAATCTTTACATTACTTGAACAAAAAAGACAGTTATCAGATGCTATTATAGATAATAAAGTAAATGGCGACACAATAAAATATCTGTTATCATAAGGAGGATAATATGAACAAACTAGAACAACTAATAGTGAGCTTTTCAGAAAAAAAGTCAATGCTAGACAAGCTCGACAAAGAATCAAAAGAACTAAACTCAGAGATTAAAAATCAATTTTCAGAACAAGGAATTGATACCTATGAGTTTAGTGGTTATTCAGCGCACACTATTTCAGTGGATAATAACAAACTCAACGAATCTCAGCTAATCAACAGCTTGAAAAAGCTCGTTGAGGATGGTACAATATCAAAGCAGAAGTATAACAAGATTGTCAAGACCAGAGAATATGTTGACAATGAAGCATTGGAAGACGCAATCTACAACAGTCTTGTATCAAATGATGTTGTCGCGGCGTGTGTTGAACACAAAGCACCAACAATAAAACTTTTTGTTAAGAGGGCATAATTATGGGAACTACTACAACAATTAAAGCAAGCGCAAGAATCTCCACAAAAATTGGTGATAACTTTTATACATTTGAGTACACCGAAGAAAGGTCAGTTGCGCCAGATTGTGATTTAAAAGCTGAAAGGGCAGCACTATTTGACGATTGTTATAATGAGGTATACCAACAAATCAATGATACTATTAATAATAGCTAAAAAATAAATAATATTTTGTTCAATTTTGCACTTGCATTATTTAGACAGATGTGGTAATATTTACACATAGAACAGATTAATACAAAATGTGTCCTTATCGAAGTCATTATAGAGGACTACTGCTCGGCTGTGTTAATCTGTTCTGATATAGAGACATGGTGTAATTGGTAACACACTGGACTTTGACTCCAGGGTTGTAGGTTCAAGTCCTGTTGTCTCTGCCAGAAATACTAATTTTCATAACCATATGGATGGTGCAGTATATAGCGGGGTAGAGCAGTCTGGTAGCTTAATTGGTTCATGCCCAAAAGGCCGTGGGTTCAAATCCCACCCCCGCTACCATCAGCGTTTTTAAAATTGTAATGGAAACCTTGGCATACATATTTTATGTACGCAAGATAGTGGGCAAGGTTGGTTACATTTGAGGTTAATGTAACATAAATGTGGGCGAGTGCTGGAATAGGAATACAGAGCGGTCTTAAAAACCGCTGCCGAGAGGATTGGGGGTTCAATTCCCCTCTTGCCCACCACTTGGAAGCCAGAGCATAGTAATGTGCAAGATTGTGGGTCTGGTTGTCGTAGTATGAGGTTAGCTACGAGTAATTTATATGTGGTCTGTTAGACTAATAGGAATAGGTCGCGGCCCCCTCAAGGCCGTAATAGATGTTCGAGCCATCTACAGATCACCAAAATTAAAATTAGGAAAGTATTATGAATAGTAAAGAACATCTTTATATTTCATTATCTAAATCTGTAATACGCATAATTGCATGTATTGATTCTATTGTAAAAAAGAATATGTTGCCAATGGTATTTGGTTTTCTTATAGCTGAAACACTTGGTATTACAGAGGAATTAGTAGATAAGCGAGTGTAACTCAGTTGGTAGTAGTAACCGCCTTTTAAGCGGTAAGTCGTGGGTTCAAGTCCCACCATTCGCACCAAAATTATATCATTTTAATATTGACAAATATATATTTTGTGATATAATTATATTATAGTTAACCAGTATGACGGCGCTGGTTGCAATTAAATATTGGTTAACTCAGCACTCTAATAAGTTACCGTCATAGCTTATTAGAGTGTTTTACTATCTTAAAAATGAGGAAGAAACACATGAATAGAGACTTTAAAGGTGTATGGATACCAGCAAATATTTGGCTAAATGAAAGATTAAGTGCTATAGATAAGGTCTTGTTGGCTGAAATAGATAGTCTGTCATCCACAGAAGATGGTTGTTATGCTAGTAATGGATATTTTGCAAAATTCTGTGGCTGTAGTGTGCCTACTATAACAAGGTCTATAAAAAAATTAATAGATTTGGGACTAATACAAGTAGTTGAGTTTGATGGAAGACACAGAAGATTGACTTGTGTTAACAATTTGTTCATACTGCCTAATCAAAATGATGAGGCTCCCTCATCAAAAAGATTAGCTATTAATATAGATAATAAATATAAAGAGGAAACTAAAGAGATATCTAAAGATATCTCTGCTGACGCAGAATTGATATCTAAAAAGAAAAATCTATATGAACTCTGTATAGATAGTATTAATGAATTGTTCAGTGATGATGAAATAAAAGAAGCATTACGTGATTATCTGTCTGTTAGAATTACTCTAGGAAAAATGTCAGCAAAGAGTTTCAGAACAATTATTCTAGCACTAAATGATTTAGCAGATACCAAAGAAGAAGCCTTGCAGATTATCTATACAGCTACAGTGAGAGGTTATATGTGCTTTTACAAAGATACTGGCAAGCAAGAACATTATAAAAAATCAGTTGTTATGGGTAATGATGATGGTATACTAATTAATAGGAGGAAAACATAATGAAGAAGTACATGTACAATGTGTATTTCGAGGGTACAAAAGGACCTGTACAGTTGTTAGGTTCAGTCAGAACAAAAGAGTTTGGGTTGGCTATCATAGATGAATTTCTTAGAGAGAAGAAATATCATTCATATTATAAGCGATTATGGAATGATAAAATGTATGATGGTCGAAAATGGACAGATGCTACAAAGATTGATGTAGGAAGTCATTGCGAGTTTTTCTACATAAAGCCTCCAGTTGAAATCGGCTCAGGAGAACAAATATGAAATGTTTTTATTCCGATGATTGTAAATTAGAGGATACAAGTGAATGTGGTACACAATGTATTCGTTACTCAGAAATTAGTTTTCTACTAAAGACAAGTAAGATACCAGAAAAGAAGTGTGCATTCAAAAATCTTGAATTAATTAATCGGGATAAAGAAGCATATAAACTGCTTGATGAAATAATCAATGATATGAAAAATTTTGTAAATAATGGAGAAAATCTTATTATTTATTCAATGAATTCAGGCAATGGTAAAACAGAGTGGGCAATACAGTTAATGCTTTCATACTTTGATGATATATGGGCCGGCAATGGTTTTAGAAAACGCGGTTACTTTATCCACGTACCGACATTCTTACTTCAATGGAAAGAGTTTAAAGATGATGAATCATTTAAGGAATTGAAAGACACAATAAATACTATTGACCTTTTAATATTAGATGATTTTGGTATAGGAAAAATAACTGAGTTTGATTTGAATGTATTAGGTTCGATAATTAGTCAGCGTATGTTAAATGAAAAGTCTACAATCATAACTACTAATTATAATAAATCAGCACTTCAAGAAATTGTGGGAATGTCTATTGTAAACAAGATATGGAATAATTCGTCTGTAGTTAATTTTGTATCAGATGGTTATAGGAGCGGTAGATAATGGTTCAACTTCAATGTCTTAATCGAATACTTGCATCAAAGGATTTATCAATCATTTTTAATAATGCTCTTGATGAATCGTACTTCACTCCATATGAAAATGAATACAGATATATCATCGAGCATTTTAAACAGTATAAAGTTGTGCCAGATAAAGAAACATTCATTGAAAAATTTCCTGAATTTGATTTGATTGATGTAGCTGAAAGTGATAAATATTTGGTAGATGCACTTTTAGAAGAAAAGATGTATCGTGATGCCGTGCCTGTTGTACAGAAAACGGCAGAAATACTTAAAACAAATGCTAATGACGCTGTACATTATCTTATGGCAAATGCAGAAATACTCAATCAGAAAATCGGTGTTTCATGTGTTGATATTATAAAAGACGCGCAGAAACGATTAGATTCATGGAATGATAAGAAGAACGGTAAGTCTGATGATTATTATATAACAACAGGTTTTAGAGAACTTGATGATTTGTTGCATGGTTGGTCACGCGGAGAAGAATTGGTTGTATTTTTTGCAAGAACAAATCAGGGTAAATCATGGATATTAGCAAAGACACTTTCACATGCATGGCAGATAGGATTTAATGTGGGTTTTGTTTCACCAGAAATGTCTGCTGATAAAATTGGTTATCGTGCTGATACATTGATGGAACATTTTGATAATCAAGCATTAAATTGGGGAAAAGATGTTTCTGGCTATGAAGATTATATAAGCGGTCTGAAAGCTAAAGAAAACAGATTCATTGTTGCCACCACACAAGATTTCGGCAATGCCATGACAATAAGCAAGCTACGTTCTTTTATACAGGCAAATAATCTTGATATTATTGGCATAGATGGCATATCATATATGCTAGACGAGCGCAGAACACGCACAGATAACACACAGGCACAATTAACACATATCTCAGAAGATTTGTATGCACTCTCAATGGAATTGAAGATACCAATACTTGCAGTTGTACAAGCTAACCGTGATGGAGTAAAACTCAATGGTGGTGACTTACAGCTAGAGAACATTCGTGATGCGGATGGTATTGCATACAATGCTTCAAAGATAATCTCAATCAGGCAAAAGGTTGACGAGGAAACAATAGAGTTTACAATCAAAAAGAGCAGAGATAGTAAAGTTGGGGATAAGATAATCTATAAGTGGATACCGAACATTGGTGACTTCACTTATATTCCATCAGATGATGATTGTGCATCAACAGAACGTAGAGAGGAAAGAACGGCTGAGATAACAAAAGACCTACAGCCGACAAGAAAGAAAGGAGTCGTATTTTGATGCGGCCTACAAAAATTGATTACTATTTATCTATTGCAGAAGCAGTATCAAAGCGTTCAACGTGTCTACGTCGCCAGTATGGGGCTGTAATCGTCAAGAACGACAGAATTGTGTCGTGCGGGTATAATGGCTCACCTACAGGTGAAATTAACTGTTGTGACATTGGGGTGTGTCAGCGGGCATTAGATGGTGCAACACACAATGATGGTAACTATGGTAACTGTCATTCAGTACACGCAGAGCAGAATGCAATGCTTATGGCATCAAAAGAAGAAATGGATGGTGCTGTTCTTTATCTTGTTGGTTTTGAAAATGGTGAACAGCTTAAACCAGAAGATGTTTCCCCTTGTCCCATTTGTCAGAGAATGATTAATAACTCTGGAATCATTGAGGTAGTTACATGATTGAGTTAAATGGTATTGTTTATAATACAACAGTACAAGATATCTTACTTGAAATGAGATATCAACTTCATCTTAATGGTAGCTCATATTATCCACAATTCAATGATACCGAAAAAAATATTATGATTACTTGTCCAGCACATAAAGATGGTAAGGAAAGAAAACCATCTTGTGGAGTACATAAAAAAACAGGTGTTGTACATTGTTTCAGGTGTGGATATGCAGTAACATTACCTGAGTTAATCAGTGATGTTTTTGGTAAACATGATTATGGTATGTTTGGTACAGAATGGATAAAGAAAAACTTTGGTACTGTTTCTATAGAGGAAAGAGAGAATATAGATATTGATTTATCAAGAGAAACTCTTTCCAATAAGCAATGTTCATATATTCCAGATATTGTACTTGACCAATATAGATATACACATCCATATTTATATCATCGTAAAATGACAGATAGAATAATTGATTGGTTTGATTTGGGATATGACAAAGAGACTGATTGTATTACATTTCCAGTACGAGACATTAGTGGTAATTGTCTTTTTGTAGCTAGGCGTTCAATAAAAGGTAAATATTTTAATTATCCATCTGGAGCGCATAAGCCGCTATATGGAGTATATGAGCTTTATCAACATAGTAATATGTTTAATGAAAAAACTGTGTGGGTAACTGAAAGTATGTTTAATTGTCTTACATTATGGACATATAATATTCCGGCGGTTGCCTTGAATGGTACGGGTTCATATGAACAACTTTATGAATTATCTAAATTGCCGTGTAGAAATATTGTATTGGCTCTTGATCCTGATACTGCTGGTAAACTTGGTACAATAAAGATAGGCACATTTTTAAAAAATACAAAAATTGTATATAAATTAATATACAGTGAAAATGATACAAGAGATATAAATGATTTATCAGAAAACGAGTTTTTTAATCTACATACAGAGTTTGTATAAATTAACTAAAAAAGTAAATTATTTTTAGTTATTATGTCAATATACAATTGTTATTAAATATGATATAATAAATATACCCAAAAGAGATAAAATACTATAAAAAGGAGTAAAAAATTATGGGTAATTGTGGAATCAACGATGTTGACAACTATGCAAATGGTGGCAGTAATTTTTTCAAACTTGAGGATGAAGGAGATACAGCAACAATCAGATTCATGTATAATTCAGTTGAGGATGTACAATTCTCGGTGGTACATGAAATTGATGTTGGTGACAAGAAACGTGTTGTGAATTGTCTCAGGTCATATGATGAATCTGTTGATAATTGTCCTCTGTGTCGCGCAGGTTTAAAACAACAAGTTAAATTATACATACCTGTGTATAATGAAAAAGATGGAGAAGCTCAGATTTGGCAACGCGGAAAGAAATTTGCAGGTCAGCTTAGTGGTCTTTGTGGTCGGTATAATCCTCTTGTGAGTATGCCAATTGAAGTTGAACGTCACGGACGTAAGGGTGATATGGGTACTACATATACATTTTATCCAACAACAGCAGATTCAACAACACTTGAAGATTTGCCAGATATTCCTCAGGCGCTTGGCACTGTTATTATGGATAAGACCTTTGATGAACTTGTTGAATATGTTAGCACAGGTAGGTTTAGTACAGAAACACCAAAGCCTGTTGATCGTTCAGCACGTAATCCAGAAACAGATCGACCAGTAACAGTTGCACGTAGGCAACCGCCACAACGAAAGTTTTAATATGGGGTAGAAAATGACAGGACTTTTTGATTTACCAATAAAAAATAATATTATTGCAGATAAAGCAGTTATTTCAAAAGCCAGTAAAGCAAGAAGTCCTGTAGTTTCTATCAAAGGCACTAAAAACTTAGCGCAGAAGATTGCCACAATGAAAGACAATATTGAAAAGTATCTTGGAGACAAGAGAAATTTATATTTATGTATTACAGACGAAGCTCAGTTAATTTCATATATAGATGATTGTATAGCGAATAATATTGTGGCAATCGACACAGAGACTACTGGACTTGACCCACTATCATGTGATATAGTTGGGTTCAGTTTATTTACTCCGGGTAACAAGGCTTGTTATATTCCAATTAATCATAAATCATATATAACCGGATTAATAACAGATCATCAATTATCTGTTAAAATTGTCAGAGAACAATTACAGAGACTTATTGATAACAATGTAAAAACCGTTTGGTTTAATGCAAAGTTTGATGTAAGAGTATTAAAAAATACGGTGGGTGTAATATTTATTCCTTATTTTGATACATATATAGCAAGCCGATTGTTAAATGAAAATGAGCCTGTTGGCGATAGAGGATTAAAAGCACTACACAAGAAATATGTTCTTGGCGGTGAGCAAGATGCATTTTCTTATGGAGAACTTTTTGAAGATATACAATTTGATTTGGTGCCGATAGATACTGGTTATCTGTACGCAGCTAGGGATGCACAAATAACCTATGAATTTTATGAATTTCAACTTCCTTATCTTACTATTGGAACAGAAGAATGTATAGAGCAAGAACTTGAAGGAGTATCTAATGTTTTCTGGAACATAGAAATGCCAATAGTAAATGCCGTTGCAGATATGGAAGACCTAGGTGTTAAATTTGATTTTACAGTGCAACAACAGTTATCAGAAAGATACCATATATTGCAAAATGATGCAGAACATAAATTCTATTCAATACTAAATGATTATACAGATAATGAATATTCTATATCAAGTCCGCAACAATTAGTAAAGTTATTTTATGATGAATTGAAATTGCTAAAGCCACAGGTTGATAGATTTACAGGAAAGGTAAAACGACCAGTTGACGAAGAAACTCTTTCAGCAATAGATCATCCACTTGCAATAGCAATACTTGAATATAGAGGATATGCAAAATTAATTTCTACTTATATTGATAAAATGGCAGAGTGTGCAAGACGTGATGGTAGGGTACACGGAGAATTTAATCAATTAGGTACAGATACAGGAAGATTTTCAAGTAGTAATCCAAATCTTCAAAATATTCCTAGTAAGAATGCAGAAATAAGAACAATGTTTACCGCGTCAGATGGATATATAATGCTTTCATCAGACTATTCAGCGCAGGAACCCAGACTTACAGCTTGTATGTCTGGTGATGAAAGAATGATATATGAGTATAATAATGGTATTGACCCATATGTTTCAATAGCTTCTATTGCTTATGATGTGCCATATGATGAATGTAAAGAGTTTCATGCAGATGGTACGGTGAACAAAGAGGGTAAAAAAAGAAGAAAAGCCGCAAAGAAAGTTATGTTAGGCATTACATATGGCGCAGGGATAGCAACTGTTGCAGAAGGTTTGGGAGTACCAGAAGAAAAGGCTAAGGAGATAAACAAACGAGTTTTTGATGCTTATACAAGATTACTTCCATTTAAAGAAGAATCTGAAAATATGGCATATACAAAAGGTTATGTAACTACTTTTTGGGGAAGAAAAAGAAGATTACCAGATTTTAGTTTACCTATGTATGAGTTTTACTATTCCAAAACAAATGAACCTGTTTCACAAGAGGTTGCAAGTAAATATATCAAAATGATAAATCATTGTAGCGGTTATAAGAAGCCAGTATTCCAGAAAATAAATCTTGATGGAGTATATGTGATAGACAATACAAAAAAAATATCACAGGCTGAAAGACAGTGTGTTAATTCTCGCATACAGGGTAGTGCTGCTGATCAGACAAAAATAGCCATGCGATTGATTGTAAATAATAAAAGATTAAATGAGTTAGGATTTAGATTATTATTGCAAGTACATGATGAATTAATTGGTGAGTGTCCAGAAGAAAGTGTTGAAGAATGTTCAAGGTTGTTTTCTGATTGTATGGTAGAAGCAGCTAAGGATTTACCAATCAAGACAGTGTGTGACGTAGAAGCAATGAGGTCATGGAGTATGTAAGTGGATAAAGAAATACTTTTACAAATAATTGATACATATTTGAAAGACTTGTCACTTCAAGAGTTTGCCGAATTGTTTATTAATGTTCCTACAGCAGTTGATGAATTTAATAAATTGTGTAATGGTGAGCGGTGTGGAAATAGAATATCACTTTTGTTTAACCCACATAGATTAGACACAAAAGGCGTACAGAACAACTTTGGTCATACTCTTTATAGTGGTTTGAGTGACGAGCATTACAGAGAAGGATTGGCAAGAATATGGGCGCATAAGTATACACAGGCAAAGGATGATACATTTTATTGGGCAACACAACGTGGGTACAATGGAATACCAGCAATAGCAGAGTTTCCACCATATGTGGCACGAAAGATATATCTAAAGTATAATGAATCAAATATCGAACATATGAAAATACTAGACCCGTGTTGCGGCTGGGGTGGTAGAATGATAGGTTGTGCCACGATACCTAATTCGACATACATAGGCTGTGAGCCGTCTACAAGAACATATGACGGTCTTTGCAGATTAGGTGATTGGTTACACATGCTTCAACCGACATTTAACTTTGAAGTGAAATGTACTCCATATGAAGATGCAGATATTAGTGGAGAGTTTGATATGGCATTGACTTCACCACCATATTATGACACAGAAGATTATTCTGATGAAGAAACAAATAGTCTTAATAGGTATCATACATATGATGATTGGGTAAAAGGATTTTATGAGCCTTTTATATTAAAAACAATATCATTGATAAATGGTGCTTTTATCTTAAATGTTGGAGAAAGAAAGTATCCTTTGGCCAAAACAATGTATTCTATTTGTTCTGATAGATTTAATGTCGAAGAAGTCGAGAGCTATCTTGTTGGTCGTGGTGAAGGAAGAGAAAAGTTTTATTGTATAACACAAAAAGATGTTATGATACCTAAAACTATTTCTCTGTTTTAGAAAGGAATAACATGGTAACAATACAAACAGCAACACTAAAGTCCGTACTCAGTAAGGTTGTAAAAGAATCTGTGATAAATGGATTTGTACCTATTACTGAAATGTGTAAGATATCTCAAAAAAATAAAGATTTTTTGGCTATTTCTACAACAAATGCAACAAGTGTATTTACAATGTGTTGTGCAGTAGATGAACCAAATGACACAGATTTTTCAATCGTGGTTGATATAGATGTATTGCAGAAACTTGTATATAAGCTCGATTGTGAAATATTAAAATTTAAGTGTACAGACGAAAGTTTAGTCATTATTAGTGATACTGGAAAATATACAATCCCAGCAAGAACAGATAGTGGAAATAAGATTGATATGCCTGATATCATACAGAGCAATAAAAAAATTGACCATGAGGAAATATATGCCGACATGGTAAGAGATATAGCAAAACTTCATAGAGCGTCATTGCCTACAAATCAAAAGGTTATGCCCACACTATTTGGGTATTATTTCAGTAAGGATTTTAATGTTTCAACAAATTCTATTTCAATTTGTTTAAGTAACATAGCAACATTTTCTCATAGTGCGACAATGTTTAGTCCGGAGACACTTGATATGTTAAGTCAGTTTGATGATGTTATCAATGCTGATAAATATGAAAACGGTGTTTGGTCTTTTTATGATGATATAATGCGCTTTGATTGTGCTGAAATGGTGGATGAAATCTCTGAATATCCAATAGGAGCAATACAAAATCTTTACAAGACTAACTGTGATGGTCTAAATTACATAGAAGTTGATAGGACTGATTTGATTAATGTTATTGATAGAATGAATTTGTTTGTTGGTGTCTATGACAGTGGCGGTGTTGATGTTAAAATTGAGGACGGTCATATTGAGTTTACTACAGTAAATTCGTGCGCAAATGAAAAGATGTTTATTTCAGCAAAGACACCAGATACACAGTTTAGAATCAATGTAAATCTGTTAAAAGCACAGCTTAAATCAATGACAAATGATTCAATCTCATTGGGTATTGGAAATAATAAATTCATTGTTCTTAAAGATGATTTAACAACGAGAATTGTGGCATTACAGGAGGTTTAATGTAATGAATGAAAAGATTTTTAATGTGATGAAGGAAAAAATTAATTGGGTTGATGTGTGTGATGCATCATTTGGTTTTGTGGACAAATATACTAAAGAAACTCCTACAGATAAGCCAAGAATTCCTCAAGATTGTCCTACTAAGGAAGTAAAGGTTATCAAATCATATACTATTCCAGAACCAAAACGAGTTATTTTTAATGATAGTGCAACAATCGTTATTTGGAAAGATAATACAAAGACTGTTGTACACTGTGATGAATGTGATTTTTGGGATGAAGAAAAAGGTCTTTCAATGGCTATTTGTAAGCGTGTGTTTGATAACAAAGGTAATTATAATAACATTCTCAAAAAGTTACTCAGTGAAGCACAGAGAAATTGAGGTAGCATAAATGATGTATGTGCATCCTAGAAAACTCGCAAGGTCAGTAGCACATAATCAATTCAAGTTACTTGGATTTGATAATGTGGATAAGAAATTTCCTTTCCGTGGCGGTATTGCTCCAAGTTATTTTTCAACACATTGGTATAAGCAGATTAGAGATTATACAATAGTGTGGGATATGAAAAATAAATGTCCGGAGGTAGTAAAAAAATGTCGAGTAAGTCTTTAAAAAATATTATCCGACTGGTAGAGGGTGCATCTAACTCCCTACCAGTCGAGCAATCATTCGTTAATGATTTATCATACACAATTGAATGTATTGATAAAAAGAATAAAAGGATTCCTAGTAAAACATTTAAACCGTCAAGTATTGGTTCATGTAAAAGAAACATTTATTTTCAATTAACCGGTGCAAAACAAGATGAAGGACGAAGTTCATATACTTTAATTGGTATATGTGAAAGTGGAACAGATAGGCATATAAGATTACAAGAAGCTATTTGCTCCATGAAAGATTTTGGTATAGATTGTGAATTTATAGATATAGCTGATTTTGTAAAATATAGGAATCTTACAGACATAGAGATAATAGAAAAGTCCGGTATAGAAACTAAGTGTTATAATAAGCGATATAATATTTCATTTCTTACAGACGGCATTATCAGATATTGTGGTAAGTATTATATACTTGAAATTAAAACAGAAATGGCTCATAAATATTATGAACACAAGAATGTTAGACCAGAACATATTCCTCAGGGTGTGACATATTATCTTTCATTTGGTATTCCAGATGTTTTGTATCTTTATGAAAATAGAGATTCACTTGATAAGAAAGCATTTCATTTTGTGGCGACAGAAGAAGCCGCAAATGATATTATTAGTGTGATTAATGAAGTGTCAAACGATGTTAAAAATGATATTATTCCAGATAAGGAAGAAAATAAACATAAGTGTGCCTATTGTAAATATACGGAGGTTTGTGGTGGACTATAATGAAAAATGGTAATATGGGAATTGATCCTGGATTAAAAGGTGGAATAGCGATCATATTTGATGATTGTTTGATTGTTCGTCCATATTCTGAGAAAGATTTAATTGATCTCTGTTATGCCTATTGTACAGAGGATTATAATATGGTGTGTGCTCTTGAACAGGTTCATGCAATGCCTGGACAGGGCGTAACATCAATGTTCAATTTTGGTAAAAATTTTGGATATATAAAAGGTGTGCTTGAAACATGCGGTATACCATATCAGGAAATACCGCCAATAGTTTGGAAAAGACACTTTTCACTTGGTAGTGATAAGTTACAATCCATAGAAGTTGCACACAGATTATTTCCTGACACATCATTTTATCCAACATCACAGTGTAAAAAAGAAAGTGATGGTATGGCAGAGGCATTATTGATTGCAGAATATGGCAGGAGAAAATTTAAATGAAAGAATTTTTTGGTAGTTTACTTATAGTAATAATTTCCGGAATAGTAACATTTTTAAATACAGCACTTTTCTTTTTTATGACAGCGTGTTGTTTTGATTTTACATTTTCATGGAAATATGCTTTAGGTATTTGGATAATTATTATATTTATTTGTGCTTTAGCAAAAGGAATAAAAAATGTCTAATCTTAAATTAGGAGATTTTACTCCATCAATAAAAAAAGTATTAGAAAATACAGAATTGCTTGACGAAATTGTTCGTAATATTGTTGATGATAAATGTAGACAACTTGATGATTATATGATGCAAATAGATAAGATGTTAATGGAAGATAATGAGATTCCAACATCAGTTCTTGAAACAATGTTAATGAATATCAATTCAATACTGTATTGGGTGGGCAATGGTCTTGAATTGATAACGCTACAAGAGAGCGTTGCAAAAATGATTCGTGAAGAATCATTCAATAATGCCTATAACGATTCTAGCGGCACTATGGGCGATAAGAAAGCAAAAGCCGCACTACTGTGTCAGAATGATGATGTGTTAAAAACGTGTTATACAACAGCGTTGAAGTTTTATCAATATAAAGTTGATCGTGCGAGTGAAATGGCAAGCGCCTTAAAAAAAATATTAACGCGCCGAACATCAGAACAAGAATTATCAAGGACGGTAATAAGATGATAGTATTAAGTGATGGTCAGTTTTGTTTAAATGAATTTAGACCAACTCCTATGTCAGAAAAAGAGTACATTTTTTCTGACATGAAATTATTATTTACTGATAGACAAGTTTATAATTATTGTAAGTTATCTGCATATATGTATAGAAGTTTATTTGCATCCACAAACGATTTAATATACTTAAATACGGCAAAATGGTTTGATGATAGAGTGGATGAATATGAGAAGGGTATAAGATATGGAGACATAAATGCAGACAATTGAAATGAAATTTATTGGAAATGATTTAATGTCGGTTATGACAAATTTAGATACTTGGGTAGATGCCAATAATTATAGAGTTGATTCATTTAGTATGAATAATGTTGATGGAAAATATATCGTAAAGGTTAAGGTTGAAAACATAAAATGAGTCTTAATTCTGTATGTATGGAAGCTAACAAAAATTGGAAATCCGAGATAGTTCAGTTTGGTGTCAAAACATATGATGTTGATGTTATTCCATTATCTTCTCCAAGAGCAAATTATTGTTTATATGGTGGAATACCAATTGGCAGGTTGATTGAGTTTTTTGGTGCGGAGGGTAGTGGTAAAACTGCCACAGCGTTAGATGTGTGTGCAAATGCGCAGAATATGTTTACCGATAAAAAGATTATTTTTGTTGATGCAGAAAATACATATGATCCAAAGTGGGCGGCTAAATTAGGAGTAAATTCAGATGAATTACTTATAATGAAACCAGAAACGCAAACAGCAGAAGAAATTTTTCAGTTTATACTTGATGCTATTGATACAGGAGAAGTTGGTCTAGTTGTAATTGATAGTTTGGGTGTAATGCTCTCAGAACAGGCATACGATAAGGATATCGGTGAAAGAACATACGGGGGTATTTCAATGCCCCTTACAACATTCAGCAAGAAAGCTGAATTACTGTGTCATAAATATGGTTGTACAATAATTGGTATAAATCAAATGCGCGATAATTTAAGTTCAGCATTTGGTGGAACAATTACTACAGGAGGTAAGGCTTGGAAACATAACACTAGTTTGAGGATAGAATTTAAGCGCGGAGATTTTTTTGATACAAATTATACAAAAGTAAATCAGACATATGAGAATCCTTTTGGTAATTATGTACAAATGTCCGTTATAAAGAGTAAGTGTTTTCCTAATGACAGAAAGACCGGTCAGTATACGTTATGTTATTATAATGGTATTGATTATCTAACTGATACCGTTGACCTTGCCATAAAGATAGGAATTATTATACAATCAGGTGCTTGGTTCAATATAATGAATCCTATAACAAAAGAACTGATAGTAAAATGTCAGGGGCGACCAAACGTAATAAAGTATCTAATTGAAAATGAGGATACATACAAGCTCATAAAAAATGAAATAGGAAAGTATATAACAGGGGGCAAATAACCCTCTGTTAGTATTTATATACAAATTTTTTATTGTGTTTTGTGTGTTTTGCCAATAGATTATTTAGTGGTTATGTGATATAATAATGTCATTATGATTGGTGGTGAAGTATTAATATGACAAATAATAAAGATTGTACAAAGTATTTAAGCGAGCGTCAAGAGCAATACATAGCTAGAGCGGTTGATGGTAGAAGAACGCCCATGAGTGGGGCCGGTAAATTTATTCTGGGAGATGTTTTAACAGCACGGTATCTTATAGAAGCAAAGACACAAATGCAAGAGAAGAAAACATTTACAATTAAGCGAGAGTGGTTAGATAAGGCACGAGAGGAAGCATTTGCAACACATAAAGATTCATATGCTTTAGCATTTAATTTTGGTGGTGAAGCCGAGCAGCAAAATAATTATTATGTTATTACAGAGGAAGATTTTAAAAGGTTGGTGAATATAGATTGATTTGTCCATATAATATTTGTTATATAGAACAGGTTACTCAATGTAACAGAGATTTTATAGAAGATACAGCGCTAGAAAATTTTACTCAACAAAAACTTATTGAGAGTAGAGTATTTATGGAATGTGGAAAAAAAGATTGTGCGGTGTTTTATAAAGCTGGTAGTGACGAGAAAGCAAGGTGTCATTATAATGGCTAAAATAATGATACGGGTTCCAAATAAAAAATATAAAACTATTTATGGGGCGCGTACAGAAAATGTGTGTGCCATGTGTTTTAGTAAAAATCATATGGGAGCACTAACTGTACAAAATATGAAACATCATAAATGTTTAAAAAAACAATGTGATGCTTTTGTAAAATTTGAAGATCATCCATATTGGGAACAAAGAAAAGATGCAAAATTAAGGGCTAAAGGAGTTTTATAATGTCTGGGCCAAAACATGAAAAATACAACATAGTTGAAAATGATGGCTTTATTGATATACCCGGCTACGTTGGTTTATATCAAATGAATACATCTGGAATTGTAAGAAGAATTCTTCAAAATGGTTCAGTAAGAAATTTAACTCCATATAAGAAAAATGGTAGTATTACAAGATCAACATATGTTTATAATTTAGTTGCAAAAGATGGCTCACGAAAACATTATACAATAGGTAGGCTTTATTGTTTACTTTATGGAATTAATGTACCAGAAGGAAAAAAATTGTATCAAAAGAGTAACAATAGAACAGATTTTTCACTTGAAAATTATGTTGTTGCAAACGCAAGTTATCCTAATGCAAATAAAAGTAAGTCCGGCAAAAAAATAGTAAAGGTAAATAAGGTAACAGATATTGTTGTAAAAACATATAATTCTGTTGAAAAAGCAGCAAGATATAATAATTGTTCACGAAAGACAATTAGAAATATTTGCAAAGGCAAACGGAAGAATTCTACTGTTTGTCCCGGATATGTGTTTATGTATGCAGATGATTATTATAAGGAGGTAGATTAGATTGCAATTAACTTTAAAATATCGTCCTACCACATTAGATGATGTTGTGGGGCAAACAGAAACAGTAAAAACGCTTTCGGCTGAATTAAAGAATGGTGAAGTATCACAGTGTATGTTATTCGTTGGCCCAGCTGGTACAGGTAAAACAACGATAGCGCGAATAGTAGCAAATGAGCTTGATGCAGAAATATTTGAGCTTGATGCCGCAAGTAATAATGGAATTGAGAATATTAGACAACTACAAGATGAAGCAATAAAGAAGTCCATAGTAAAGAAATGCAAGTGTTTTATAATGGATGAATGCCATTCATTAAGCACTCCTGCATGGCAAGCGTTGTTAAAAATAGTAGAGGAGCCGCCTGAGAATGTTTACTTTATTTTCTGCACGACAGAATCAAACAAAATACCTATTACAATACTTTCGCGTGTACAGAGATTTGAATTTCTTCCATTGGTAACTGAACAAATAGTACATAGACTGGATTATATAGCATATACTGAAAATTGTAGCACTAAGTTTGGCGAGTCATTGGATTATATTGCTTCAATTTCTCACGGCTGTATGAGACAGGCCATTAACTATTTTGATAAGTGCATTTCTGCAAACATATCTGACATTGAGGATGTAAAAGCATTGCTTGGTGTTGATTATGGTAAATATATTAGTGCATTTCTTGGTGCTTGTGATGATAATGACACGGCAGTAGGCGTAAAAGTAATAAAACAATTAAATGATAATGGAGCAAATCTTAAATTCTTTATTAGTAGTTGTTTCAGTGTAGCACTTAATGCCGCAGTAGATTCATTATCTAGTGGAGCAGAAGTATATCTTGACACACTTCAATTTATCCTTGAATTGAAAGAGCATCTTATGAATGAAAATATGCCATATGAATATATAGTAAGTAAAATATTACTGAGGTAATATATGGATTATGAGCAGTTATTGGAGAATATTGCTGAGAATATAAATGATATAAATTTTGGCAATATTCTCAAAATAAGAAAATACATTAAGATAAAAGATACAGATGATGGATTTGAGTTGTCACAATTTTTAATTGATTTTTCACATGTGTGTATGCATTTATCCTGTGAAGAAAAATCAAAAGTTTATGCTAAAATGATTCTTGCTACAATACAGGCATTAAACGATCTAAATGAGTCCGGGGCAAATAAAGCAATGATATTTGATATGTGGTTATTTGACATAGGGAGAATCTCAGATGAACAGTAATGTTTACATCTTGGTTGGCAATGATACTAATTTAATTGATAATACGATTAATAGTATCGTGTCAGGCACTAGAACGCGCTCAGAGAGCATTTCAGATGTTTTAGCTATAGTTAGTAGGCTGTACCAGAAATCGCTGTACGATGAACCTGTGACGTTTGTGATTCGATATGATTTAGCATTTGTGAAAGCATCAGAGAGTGATTGGAAAAAGATAGTAGAGAATAAGTCAGATAACATTCTTATATTCATTTATCAGACATTGGATAAACGAGGTAAGTTTTATAAGTTTTTCAGTACACATATAATTGAGTGTATGAAAGAAGAAGAAAATTTTACATATGCGTTTGTTGATAATTTCTGTTTACATAGATTGTCAAGTGTGATAGAATGTGCAGAACAAGTCAAAGATGAAGATGCTTTAGGTACATTTTCACTGTTGTACTCAAAGGTTAGGACAATTTTGCAAATACAAGATACTCCGAAGAATGTAAACATTATAGAAAATACTGGCTTAACCAATGGTGTTATTTTTTATAATAAGAAGTTTGTGGGAATATATGATACAAGTAGCTTAGTCAATATTCTTACTTGGATTGATGTACTGACGAGAAAAATAAAAGTTGGTGCATTGGAAGGAAAACAAGCATTACTTTTCCTAGTGGTAATGGTTTTCTAAGAAAGGAAAGTGACAAATGAGAAAAATCAATGTTGTAATTATGCTTGTGTGTTATTTAGTGGTTCTGTCTATAATAAATGTGTTTGGTGATATTCAAGTAAATGCGTGTGATACATGCATAGATGTGTCACAACAAATAGCAGAACAGCAAAACATATTAACTAATGCACACCAGATGGCTGACAGTGCAAGGGCATTGGGATTTAAAGAAGATAATGATATTATTATTACTGCTGGTCTAATTTGGAAAGATGCCAATGCAAAATTAAACGTGCTACAAGAAATATCCAAACAATCAAATTCAGATATCTATTACATATCAAAGACAATGCGGCGCGAAGCATATGGTAGTGTGAATGTAGAGCTTGCAAAAATAGGTTGGTGTGTTCTGAATAGAGTAGATAGGGGTTCGTCTATAAAGGATGTTGTAACGCAACCAAACCAATTCGCATATAGCGCGTATTCAGATGGAGATATGTATTATGATATTGCGTTAGACGTGTATATACGTTGGCAGTATGAAAAAGAAGGAATACAAAATGTTGGAAGAGTATTACCAGCAGATTATGTACAATTCCGTGGTGATGGAAAATTGAATCATTATTATAAGACATATAATGATGCACAGAAAAACATTAATGAATATACGAATTGGTTGGTGAGTCCTTATGAACAATGATATTTTGACTAAATCAATTAAGCATTTTGAGTCCCTACAAAAGCGTTATACTACAACGCACAATGATAAACAGTGTGAATATGTGAAAACAGCTCTTGAGTGTATGAAAGCATGTTTGATTTGTTTAAAATAAACAAAAATAAAATTAAACTTTGTGTATTTTACCACTTGTATTTATTAAAAATGTGTGTTATACTCTAGTTACAATATGAAGTGCAGAACACAGTTACTTCACAAAATTTGTCTTTTGTATAAAACTGACTGTATTCGATTTTTCTCATATTGCACCATATGCCGTAGTGTAGATAACAGTTACTTCAATGCTTATACTTGTAATGATTATTTATTAAATGTATCAAATTTATATTTTAGTTTATTCGACTGTTATCGTCTTTTCTCGGCAGCTAATTTGAATTAATCACCGGCAACGGTGTTTAGTTATCACTGGCGGACAGTGTAAAAAACAGTTACTTCGTCTGTTAAACGAAATGTTTTGGGTTCGACTCCTAACTGTGCATATGTACAGTAGCTCAATCGGTAGAGCATTTGCTAGCTGTTTTTGCTTATTCTTCCGTCACTATCAATTAACTGCCAATACTTAAATGTATTGGCAATATTATTTTAAAGGAGGAAAAAATCATGTCTAAGTTTAATAAGGAAAATTCAATGTCAACCACAAATAAATGTGGTTATGCCGCGTATAAGATGGAAGATAAACTTCGTCTTGTAACAATGGTACTCACTACTATGTTTAATGAACAAAAATATTATGGTGATAACAGCACAGAGTTAGTTAAGTTAGCAGAGACTATAGCACAGATTGATGCTCATTTCATTTCAAATCTTGCTGTGTATGCGCGTAGAGAAATGAATTTGCGCTCTGTGTCTCATGTGCTTACTTCTATTATAGCAAAGCACGGTAGAGCATTTACAGGGCGCACAGTCAGCGGTGTTGTGCTTCGTGCAGATGATATAACAGAGATTCTTGCTTGTTATCTTAATATGTATGGTAAGCCAATTCCAAATGCACTTAAAAAGGCATTGGCACACAGCATGGGTAATTTTGACGAATACCAATTTGCAAAGTATAGCGGCAATAACAAATCAATTAAATTTAAGGATGTTCTTAGACTTACACATCCTGTACCAAATACTTCAAAACAGGATGAATTATTTGGTAAAATTATCAATGATGCTCTTGAAACTCCATATACATGGGAAGTTGAACTTTCTGCTCGCGGTAATACAAAAGAAGTGTGGGAAGAACTTATTGATAGTGGAAAGGTTGGTTATATGGCACTACTGCGTAATTTGCGTAATATAATCAATGTACATCCAGATAATATTGATAAGGTTTATTCTATCCTTTCAGATCCCGAAAAAGTAAGGCGCTCAAGGCAACTTCCTTTTAGGTTTTATTCTGCATATCGCATTGTTAAGAATATGGGATGTTCTAATAAGGTGATTGATGTATTAGAGGACGCTGTTTCAGCAAGTTGTGATAATATTGAAAAGATTCATGGAAAAACACTTATTGCAATAGATGTTTCTGGAAGTATGAGTAACACAATTTCTGGTAATTCTGATGTTCGTTGTTGCGATATTGCTAGTATTATTGCCGCTATTGCAAATAAAATTTGTGATGAATCAATTATCTATACTTTTGATACAAGGCTTTTTCAAAAAACCTGTTCTTCACGCTCCGGAATACTTCAAAGCGCCGATTCATTTATCACATATGGTGGAGGAACAGATATTTCTCTTCCATTTAAGCAAATACTTAATAACAATATCAATGTTGATCGAGTTATTTTGCTTTCAGATAATGAGATAAATAGCGGTAGGTATGGAGGATATAAACATATTTGCCAATCAATTGTTAATCAGTATAGAGAACGAGTAAATCCAAATCTTTGGGTACACGCTATTGATATGCAGGGATATGGCACACAACAATTTATTGGAGATAAGACAAATATAATTGCCGGATGGAATGAAAAGGTTCTCCAATTTATTAATATGTCAGAACGTGGATTTGATACAATGCTTAGTGCGATTGAATCCTATGACCAATAATATATATGGCGTACAGTAGAGATATTGTACGCCAGATTTAAGGAGAAGAATATGCAATACAGTAATCCATATTTTGATGATGTGTGTCTGTGCTGTGTACATAGGAAATCATTGTATGATGATAAGAGCATAGCACATTCCAGTGATACTTGTCGTGCTGTTGAGACAAAAAGACAAGTGTATTGTAAGGATGTAAATTTGTGCAATGTGTACAAAAGGAATTTTAAGGTGATAGGATTATGAAGATGGTTTATATTGCCCATCCATTTAATGGTGAGCAAAAGAATGTTGATGATGTAGAAAATTTAATTGTAAAACTTCTCTACATGTATAAAGATACTACATATTATAGTCCATTAAATGCAACTGGATTCTTTTATCATGTTCTTCCTTATGATGAAGGAATGAAGCATTGCTTTGAAGCATTAAGCCGATGTGATGAAATTTGGTTTTGTGAGAATTGGCAAAGCAGTAAAGGATGTAAACTTGAAATGGAATATGCACTTAAAAATTATATTCCTATATATTTTGTGCATAATGACGGAACTATTATGGAGGTATAAAAATGAGTTTGGGGCAAATATTTGGAATTATCTTTACAGCGATAGGACTTGCTGGTGGATTTTTATTTTTCTGTTTTCTAATGGTTGGTGTATTTAAAGGAATGTTTGAATCAATAAAGAAACAAAAGAACAAACACACAGAATTAGGAGATATAGAAAAATGATACTTAAAGATAGTGGAGAACGTAGAGAGTTTACAAGTGGTGCTGTGCGCGATTGTGCAGATGATAAGGGCAGATGTGATTTATTACCACTTAAACAGGTTTCAGAGCTTTTCGAGGGTGAGAATATGTGGGTTGTTGGTATTTTGAACCACCTTAATTCATTCTTATATACAGGTGATACAGAAGATATTTATAGAGTGATATATTTATTTATTTTTGGTATTTTGAAAGTAGATATGCAGACTGCAATACTTGAAGTTTCAAAACAATATGAGGATGGTGCAAGAAAATACAATGAAAGAAATTGGGAAAAAGGTATTCCACTTCATTGTTATATAGATAGTGGAATACGTCATTTGTTAAAATATGTTCGTGGAGACAATGATGAACCACACGAAAGAGCATTTATATGGAATATGTTTGGTTTATTATGGACATTAGAAAATAAGCCAGAAATGAATGATCTTCCATTTAAAAAATAACTTTACAAATGTCATAATATGTGCTATAATACCGTCTGTGAGTGTTGAGTGGGAGTATGGATAAAAATATAAAGGCGGGTTTAATATATGAATAGTAAATATTTATCTTTAATTAGAAAACTTCAAACTGCTTTGGCGGCAAACGGTATTGTAACACTCGTTAGTCAAAATCAATTTTGGTCAGAATTACAGAAGCGTCAGATTACAGTATACGTTGTTTATGAAACTGAATATGATTATGTTGGTAATAAGCGAAAACAGCATGAAGTGCTTCGTACTTGTGTACAGATAGATGTTCTTATTTATTTGTCAAATAGATTTAAAAATCTTGGCATAGATGAATCATTAGATGCAGTTAGCATACACAGAGAAGAATCAAAATGCCCAAATAATGATATTGTATATAGGGTAGCTCCAACAAAAAATCAAAAACAAAAAGCTGCTGAAATTATAAATAAGAGGAATAAAGTAAATGATCAGTGTTGAATATAATGGAACAGAATATCAAGGCCGTCTGATTTATCTACAGGCAATAGAGGAAACCGCCAGAGACTTTGATGGTAATTGTACAGTGGTAAGGAACAAGGGTTATGATTTAACACTCATGGATGCAAACGGTGGTATAATCTATCTTGTAATTAAGGACTTAGGGCAGATTCGTTTTATGTGAGGACAGTATGGCAGAAAAAGAACGTGGTAAAGAAAATTTAGAGAAGCGATTTTTTCCAGGGTTTGGAAAATACGAAATCCCCGAAATTCGCTCCTGCGAAAGCTACACAGCTCAAAATTTTATCTCTTTCAACAATGCTTTAACTGAAAAAAATCGAAAACATAAGGGCTTACACTTCTTTGTTGACGATTATCAGTTTGAGCGTCTTTGGCTTTCTCCAGAAAGATATGTTTCGCTTTTTCAGTCTTATGATTGTATCTGTTCTCCAGATTTTTCTATTTATGCTGATTACCCATTTGCAATGCAAATTTATAATCATTATAGGAAGATGTGGTTGTCTCTTTATTATCAAGAGTATGGAATTTCTGTTGTGCCAACTGTTTGTTGGGGGGACGATAGAAGTTTTGAGTTCTGTTTTGATGGAATGCCTGTTGACAGTGTTGTTGCATGTTCTAATACCGGGTGTGTTCATGGAGAATATCAAAAAACTCTTTTTATGGACGGTTTTGAAAAAATGATTAACGTATTGGAACCAAAAGAGATTTTATTTTATGGACAAAAGTCAGAATTTGTTGAAGATTTTGGAATTAAAATTACATATATTGGAGACAGTCATAGTAGATTTGTAGAGTTATTTGATTAGGATGTGAAAAAATGGGTGGTAGAGGAAGTTTAAGTGGATTAACAGTTGTACACGTAGAAGGAAAAAGAGCTTCTCCAAATATTTTTAACGGAATGGTTAGGGATGCTGCTAATATGATATTATTGTCTTTACCAAAACCGGAAGCTATCCAGATTATTATTCATAAATCCTTTCGTGGTGGTGATGAAACAATTGAATTAATTGATAATACCATGAAAGCATTTGCATCCTCTAATTTATCCGAGGTTAAATTAGAGAAATGGATAGATAGACTTTCGCAAGAATATGAACGAAATCGTAGGATGTTAAATACAGTAAAATCATTATCCGCAGGTGACTATGATTTGGTGGCATCAAGGATGAACGCATCAAAAAAAATTGTATCTGGATTAAAAAAACTTGTTCGAGAAAAACGGCGAATAAGGAAGAAATAATCTTATTTCTTCCTTGGACATCACCACACAGCCCATTTGGATATTTGTTTGGATATAAAACCCCTGATTGGATATAGTTTGTTAGTATGGTAAATTGAATAAAAGTAAAGAATTTTTTTGTGCAATATTACTAAATCATTTAGTTATGTTGCACAATTTTTTTATATTTATTTGTTTAGTTAGTCAATTGAAAAGGTTTTTGGAAAAGTTTATACTTATAATTAAGAAAAACACTTGCGCATATACGCCCACGCGATACCATTTAATTCATATACGCCCACGCGATACCATTTAATAATGCGACAAGACGCCGCGAGAAAGGAAGATTGATTATGTCCAAGTACACATTTAAGTATGGAATCAAAGTTACCAATGAAGTAAAAGATGCAAGTCCAAGAAAATGTCTGCCAGACCACAAAGGAACAAACGCTCAAAATTTTGTTTCTTTTTCCATGTGTGAGTCGGCAAGCGCGATTACATCCGATATGGTCAGCACGGCAAAAGAAGCTCTCCTGCATCCGCTTTGTTGCCCATATACCGGATTGCTCAGAGAGTGAGGTAAGAATGAGATTTTGGATTATGTGGTTGACGATGCCATTCTGTCAGGTACTCCTTGCAATATCCCCGCGTTACAATGAGAAGTGTAGACGCGCTTCCTATTTCATGGCAAAGGAAACGGTCAGGCAGTTGAAAAGCGAGTATGAACCGGATCCCGATGCCGGAGCAATATCAAAACCCATTGACGGTAAAATACTGGATATCAGAATGTAATCCAGCATGGTTCTTGGGGGTCTCCTGTAAAAGCCCCCAGCCATCCGGCTTGACCGGACATTTGGGTGGCGCCCGTAACCGCCAATTATGAAGGGAGAACATTATGTTCAGTTCCATTAAACTTAGCGACCTCACCTCCGGTATGCGTGTCACTTATCGCAATGGCGAAGCCCGCATTGTCCTCAAGGCACCGGCCTTTTTGGATGTTGGGTACATTACTGACTGTCCCACTGTTCTGACCAACATTCCCAAGCACGGTGATGGCGGAGTGAAGAATAAATTCTGCGATGTTTCCGCCGAATATGATTCGACCCTCATCCATAAGACCAACCGCGACTGGGATATCATGAAGGTTGAAATCCCGGTCAGTAAGTTCCGTATGCTGTCCCTGAATGACGCTGACTATGTGGCTGTGTGGATCCGTAAGGAAGCCAAGAAAATGACTGTGGCGGATGTAGCCCGCGCCCTCGGCTACGATGTGGAAATCGTAGAAGGCTAAACCTCAGTAATTTCCCAGCAAAATGGGAGGAGTGATTTGCTCCTCCCTTTTTTATTAAAAGCGGAAAAAATATGCGGAACACATTAAAATTTTATTATTTGAAGGAAGGAATTAAATTATGCCTAATAAAGAAGAAATTATCCGTACCATGAAAACAGCTCTTGATAATAATAAGAAGAAGTATACGGATGTTGGTCTTAATGCTGTGTACAAGGAGTGGGAAACCAAAAAGGACGATTTGCATAAACTTTTGAGTAATCATCCAAATTGGGATGAAAATGCACAGGCAATCCTTTTCTCAACAGATGTTGAACGTCCGGCTGACCATAATACCTTTTCCAGTAAGGTTGACGATCTATTTAGATTTTACTGGAGTAAAAACAAGGAAGTTACTGGTTCTGAGGATATTGATAATGATAAATTCCAGATTATTGCTACGCTGCGTGATGTTCTTGGTAATAATATTGGAATTATTGACGATTGCCAAATTGACTTCATCAAGGAGGTTATGATTAACAATGGATATCCTAAACTTGCTGAGAAGATTAAAAGCGGCAAGAAGGAGAGTAGAATCCTGGGTGATGTTTTCACTGAATTCGGACTCAGAGACTATTTTGGCACAACGGACAATGGTTATGGCAAGGAAGTTTTTGTCTATGATCGTTTATTTGCCGCAATTTCCGATAGTCTAAATCCTTTGGTTGTAAAGAGATTTACGCTTCTCAGTATTCATCCAACTGATTATCTCCTCATGTCAAATGGTGCTTCTCATGGGACAGGAAAATCTCCGTGGCGGTCTTGTCATAATATTCGTGATGGTGGATATATGACCGGCTGTCTTTCCTATATGCTTGATGATTGTTCCGCGGTTCTTTATACCGTTGACAAAACATTTGATGGGAGAGATTACTGCCTTGAGGGAAAAATCAATCGGCAAATGTACATGATTAAAAAAGGAACAATGATTGCCAGTCGAATTTATCCTGATCCAAATGATTCCGCTCTGCAAACATCTTTCAGAAATACTGTCCAAGAAATCTTGGCCGCTTGTAATAATCTTCCTAATTATTGGGATACAATGGCCTCCGCAAATGCTGATGGCCTAACTTACTGGAATACAGAAAATGGCGCGACGCATTATCCTGACTATTCGTATTCTCAGTTTAATGGGAAAGTTTGTTTGCTTCGCGGCGCAGATCATCCGGTACTTAATATTGGTGCGTGGGCTATCGGTATCATTGGTGGAGACAAGTTCAATTCTACTTCCTTTGGTTTGTATGGCAAAATGATTGTCTGTGATCATTGTGGAGAAATAATTAAGAGGGATGAAGCTATTTATGATGATCGTGATGGAAAATATTACTGCAAAAAGTGTGTAACCAAGTGTGCTTGTTGTGGAAGAATTATTTTCATATCCGATAGTACGGTAAAGGAAGGAGATAGGTATTTCTGTGAAAGCTGTGTGGATGATTACTTTGTGTCCTGTGCTGATTGTGGTAAAAAGCATTATCGGGAAAACATGATACGAGTAAACGGAAAAAAGCACGTTTGTCTTGATTGTTTTACTTCAAATCCACAATACCATCGTTGCTCAAATTGCGGAAGTGCTGGGGATGAAAAGTTTCTTATCCTGACTGAAAAGTACAATGGAAAAAAATATTGGTTCTGCAAAAAGTGTCTGGATAAGTTTATGAAGGATGACTTGGGTATTTAAATGAAAGGAGAATATATGAATTTTGAGAAAGTATTACGTCTGCCACAAATGGAGTTGAAAGCGGCGCTCTCCAAAGAACTTACTGCCAGAGGATATGAGAATATTCAGGATCAGGATGGCTTTTTGTATGCACCAGGAACTGTGCCTGTTCTCATGGTTGCGCACATGGATAGAATCCATACCTATGATATTGATAGCCTGTGTCGTTCCTCGGATGGTGTTTTCATGTCTCCTCAAGGAATTGGTGGGGATGATAGGTGTGGAGTATATGCTCTATTGCAGGTAGCAAAGAACTTCCAAGTTCATCTTTTGTTTACAGAAGATGAAGAAAAAGGATGTATCGGTGCAAAAAAGTTTATAAAGGCCGGTATCATTCCAATCGTAAACTATATAATTGAGGTTGATAGAAAGGGAGTTGATGATGCTGTTTTTTATCAGTGTGATAATCCTGATTTTACAAAATTCATTGTAGATCATGGTTTTAAAGAGGAGTATGGATCATGTTCTGATATATCAGATATTGCTCCTTTTTTGGGTGTCGCGGCCGTTAATCTTTCGAGCGGCTACTATAATCCACATCAGATTTCTGAATACATCGTACTTGAGGATTTGGCAAAAACAATTTCTCGCATTATGACAATCCTTAAAGATGATGTACTCACAAAATATAAGTACATCAAAAAAGTATATTCATATTATAAGGATGACTATTTTGGTGGTCAGTATAGTTGGAATAAAAATCGAGAAACAGGTGTGTGGGAAGAAACAAAAAAATTGGTACCTGCCACAGCAAAAAAAGGAGAAAAAATTTATTGGATGTTTCGTGGTGAATATTGGCTTCGTCCTATGAACGGTGATAAGTATATCCTTGAATCGTGCGGCGGTTATGGAGTAACAAAGTCCGGCACTATTCTTTATAGGGACGCTAAGGGCGCAATTTCTACAGTAAAAGATAAGGAGATTGTTTCATCTGCTGGGATAACACTTTTGCCGCGCTGGGTTTGGGAAAGTGAGAGGGATTATGAGGATGCTTTCACTAAACTTTCTGAAAGATAGAGGGGATAAATATGTGTTGGCACAAAAAGAAGATACCTCCTGATTTTGAGACAGAAGAGGATGATGAAGATACCTGCACAATTTATGAAGAAGAGGAGGGCGAATAATTATGTCCATGCCATCTAAACGAGAAATAGACGATATAGAAAGGAGATATAGGTCCGAAATACCGTTGCTTACAGCAAAGTCTGATATCCTTGTAAGGGAAGCTGATGCGCTTGATTTTAGAGCAAACTCTGAGCCGGATAATCTTAAATCCTTGTCTTTAAGTCGTAGAGCGAGTGATAAACGGCTCCAAGCGGCAAAACTCCTTTCGGAGGTTGACAGAAAAAATAACTATCTAAAAATGTATGGGAGGTAAGAGGAGGAGGTGATACTTTCCTATGGCTAAAAAGCACACATTAATACATCTGCATGATTTAATGGCTGGAGAGTTATTTAGGTTAAGATGGGATGTATATATGTATTGTTATTGTAAGGATATGAATACAAGTTTTGCCCTCGATATAGAAACCGGTATTTTATATCCAGCTGAGTTAAATCCGATAGTTGAAAAAATAATATAATAAAAAGGGGAGTACAATTCCGACTATTACGTTTATTCAATATATCCTTAACTCTACTAACAGTTAAATATGGGGAGAATATTTTCTCCCCTACTATATTATTAGAAAGGAGATAATTAAATGAATGAGCCATTTTTTGTTAACCAAAGAGTTATTGGAGTTGGTAAATATGACGGTCTAGACATTGAAGGACATGAGGGTAAAATTTCTCATATGATTCGTAATGGAATCGTATCGGTAAAATTTGATATTCCATTTAGTTATCGTTTACATTTTGGTGTTACGGATGAAAAGTTATATTGGAATGTACCAATTGAACATATTCGTCCATCAGAGTATAATCAAAAGATATATATAGATAAGATAGGAGACAAAAAGAAATGAATCAAGTATTTTGTCCGGGTCAAAAAGTTATGTTTTCTTCCCATTTTGTTTGGTCTAGCCGTGAATTTAAAGGAGAACTTTTTGGTAGTTTCGGAACAGTTGTTGAAGTTTATGGTGATACAATTTATTGGATTCCCGACTGTATCGGAAAAAAAATATCTTCCGGTAGTCATCAATTACAGATCCTTTCGTATTGCCAAAAAGAATTTAGAAAGGAGATTTTATCGTGTTTAGAGTAGGACAATCAATTATGTTTGTTGAACATGAATTATCCTATAATGATACTGATTTATTTTTAAGTGTCGGACAAATAGTTTATATTGGAGACGGCGAATTACGCAGTAGTTCCGCTAGAAACTATCTTATTGAATTTAATAAATATATAGGTGGACATTCTGGTGATAATAGAGGAGAAAATGGTCATTGTTGGTGGTGTAATATAAAGGACTTAAGACCCTATTCGGATTATAACCAGAAAGATTTTAAGGCTGAAATAAGGAGGAAGTAAAATGTATTCAGTAGGTATAAGGATAAGATTTATTGGAGACTGTGATTCTTTACATGAGAGAAATTATAATTTTTCTCTGACTGGAAAAATAATAGCAAATAATTCTCATGAGGGATTTCCACATACAGAAAAGTATATGTATTTTGTGGATTTTGATCGTCCTTTAGATTGTGGCCATGGTGATCACGGAACCTTTGGTTATAATAAGCATAATGGTTATTATGTTGGGAAAGAAAATGTTGTTCCAGTTGAATATAATCAAGTTGATTTTAAACAGGCAATCCAGAAATAATAAAGGAGAAATATTATGGCTTATAAATTTAAGATCGGACAAACTGTCAGATATCGTGGCAGTATTTATGATTTTTGCGGAACAAATGGAGATATAATTTCTTCTATGTTAACTGATCCGCCCGCAATAATTAAAGGATATGACCATTATTTCCATAAATATATTTTAACTACTTTGCGCCGCAAAATTAATTTCTCTTCCGAAGCAAAATTTCTAGTTGAGTCAAAGGATTATATGTATGAACAAAGCAGTTTAAAAGGAGCTATAAATTATGATTGAAAATAAATTAAAAATTGGACAACGGGCTGTTATTAGGAGCGCAAGTTCTCCACTATTTAATAATAAAATTTGTCATATTATTGATTATTTTCCAGAACAGGGCGAGCCGGTTGGATATAAACTTATGTTCAATATAGATGTTTATGGAAAAAAGATTTGGGAGGCCATGCCCCAATGTGTTTTTCCTATGAATTATGATCAAACTGCTTTGCGTGAAAACACCATAGAAAGGAATGATAAAAATGAAATATAGTATTGGACAATTAGTAACTATCGTTAATATAGATGCAGATAATCCGGGAGAGTATATGTACCTATTGGGTAAATCGGCGCGTATCATATGGATAAATACAAATAATGTACGTTGGCCCTATAGTATGGAAATAGAAGATAAAACATTAAATTTTTCGGATAAAGAATTATCTCCGTTTTTATACAACCAATCAGCATTTATAAAGGAGTGCGGATATAATTATGAGAAAATTTAAAATAGGAGAATATGCGCGTATACATCTTTCAAAGTCTTTTTTGTCGGGAAGAGCTGAGTATGATCGCAGGTTTTATGAATCTATTGATGGAAAGGTAGCTCGGATTACAGATTATTGGGAAAATTTTTATGATGTGTCTTTGCATTCCTGTGATAAAAAACTAATACGGGCTTCTTTACCTTCTAGGGATTTGCAAGAACTAAAATATGTTCAGGAAACAGAAAAAGAAAAGCTAACAAAAAAGTAAAGGAGAGAAATATGAAGTATGTTGAAGGACAGAATGTTGCATTAAAAGGAAAAGTAGATGGTCTTAATCTTGATGGAAATTTTGGTATTATTGACCAAATTATGACATTCAATGGGAGACCCGGTACGAAATCCAGAACGGAATATTATATACGTCTTAATCATAAAGAAGTTGGAAAAATTAGGTGGTGGGTTAATGAGGAAAATCTCTGTCTGCCCGATTATAGTCAATCACAATATAGGAACGAGATTGAGGGGAGAAAGAAATGAAATATAGTTTGTGGTCAAATGTACTTGTGTGGGAACTTTCCGGCGCATTCTCTAAATACAATAGAAAAATTGGCCGCATTGTTGGAATTGCTGTGAATAATATTTATTCAGTCTATTTTCCTGATTATAAAATCACTTTGTGGATAGCAGGAAAAAATCTACGTCCTTCGATGTATGACCAAGAGAAAATAAAATATTCCTTGGAAAATGCAATATGAGATTGGAGGATATAAAATGAGATACAGTATAGGACAACACGTTCTTGTTAAAATTCCAGAAGATGATGTTTATTATAAAAAAATTACTGGAGTGGTGGGAGTTATTATTCGCTGTAATTCTTTTGAGGTTAATTTTCCATATATCATAAGTTTTGTCTTAAACAAAAATTTTGATGGAGACAATCAAATTACTGCGGCATTTCGGGAGCGTGAAATATTTCCAGTAGAGTATGACCAAATCGAATTTAAAAATAGATTGTAAGATATCCGGCGAAGTTTGGGCGGTAAAAGAAACTGGCGTAACTAATATAGGAACAATACAGGTAATAAAGGGAATAGTAGTAGGAGAAATAGAAAAACAAGACTTCTATATTCCACTTATTAATTTTATATATAGTAATAACATATTAAATTATGATATATTTAGGAGGCAAGAAAATGAAATATAAAGTAGGACAGAAAGTAACACTATGTGGAACAGTAGATGATTTATCCATTGATGGTATTACAGGAACAATTATATCAACTGATGGAGTGCTATATGATTATCTTATAAAATTTAACCATCCAATAAGAGGAGAAATGAATTGGTGGGTATATGAAAAAAATATTTTAACTATAGGATACAATCAACGGGAAGAATTAAAACGAATCCTGGGCGGGGTAGAAAAAAGGGACACTTGACAAATGATTAATAATAATATATAATATAGGAAGTAATAAAAGAATTACTTCCTATTTTTTTATATAACAGAGAGGGTAGTAAAAATGGATTATAGTAAATATAAATTCCAACAGACTATGACAGATGAACAAGTGGAAGCAATAGAAGCAAGACTTCCAGAGAAGCAGAAACGCTTCATAGACGAGTTCCTTATAGACTTCAATCCAACAAAAGCAGCAGAACGAGCTGGGTATTCCAAATCTACAACATATGGAAGTTCTCGAAAGCTCCTTGGACGTTCCGAAATCCGCGAAATTATCGGCATGAAAAATGCAAAGCTACACAGTTCAAATATATTGGAAGCTCAACAAATCCTTGAAATGTATTCTGCAATTGCTCGTGGTGAAATAATGGACCAATTCGGTTTGGATCCCAGTTTATCCGACCGATTAAAAGCTCTGGATGCTTTAGCAAAACGTCAAATTGATTTCCAAATGAAAGTGGATGCAAATGCTCCTACTGAATTGACAGTTAGAGTTGAGCTTCCAGACAAAATGAATTAAATATTCCAATTATCCCTTTGTGCATATTGCACAAGGGGATTAACTTTTATCCATAGTGAAAATACAACTATTCCTGGGAGTTTTTGTGCATGTTGCACAAATTCCTGGGATTTTGGACGTGTTCTGCGCATATATAGAGTCCAATTTGCTCCTTGGGAATCATTCCAAAAAATTTTGTGTGATACGTTTCCGGGGATATAATTATAAATACTCCTTGGATATACTATCGCGGACGATATTGTAATTCCTCCTTGGATATGTCCCTATACGTCCCCGGCCGGATATGGCTCCCAGGACTTTACCAATGAGCGCGATTAAAATTCCCCCCGATGAATTGCTATATTATATAGGTATAAAATATTGCACAAAAACAGACCATCATTTTTGTACAATCCGCCAGTATACAAAGTCTTTTGAAAAGTTTATATTGGTATCATGAAACAAAGCCCCCGGCGACCGAATGCCACGGTACTGCACCTTGACAATTAGATATGTCTACAGCATATCGCGCGTGGCGGCGCGTTAAATACGACAACACTAAAAAGAGGTAAAAATTACTATGGCAGACAAAAGATTTTGGACGGAGATCGCGGCGGAACAAAAGAGCTTGACCGACAACAAAAAGCTCATTGCAATTTGTGAAAAGGTGGAGCCGCTCCTTACTGATTTATTTGGTAAAAAGAGCTATGTCCCCTTGGCAGATGTAAAGGCAGTTTTGGCCACGCTTGAGCGCGACAATATGAGCCGGCCCGAAAAGACTTTAATTCAGACAATTAGCGATCAAGGCACGCGCTACTATCACGAATACTACAAGCAAGTCCGGGCCGATAGAAACAAAGCCGCTCAGGCCTTTGCAAAAGAACAGCCCACGCCCACGCCCACGGTCAAGGCCAATGCCACGGCCAAGAGCGCCACGGCCAAGAGCGCCACGGCCAAGAGCGCCACGGCCAAGAGCGCCACGGCCAAGAGCGCCACGGCCAAGAGCGATAGCGGGGAGCCGAAAGTACCGACTGAAAAGGGCCGCTCCCATCATGCC
>Ga0209099_1000259_pt1 | contig 62814 bp, 52 predicted proteins | sample AD_JPNHW2_MetaG_FD_184430 | JGI IMG/M metagenome (GOLD analysis project Ga0209099, IMG submission 184430) | Active sludge microbial communities of municipal wastewater-treating anaerobic digesters from Japan - AD_JPNHW2_MetaG (SPAdes) (version 2) | ecosystem: Engineered > Bioreactor > Anaerobic...
TTTGGGCTCATAGAGGTAATTATACACTTTTTTCCATATCTATGTCAAACATCTTCGTTGCAGGCTAAAAAAATTCTCAGATCAGATATTTTAGGTTCTTCAAAATAGGGGCTTTGTCAACAGCCTGAGGAACGACATCTTGTCGTTCCACTTGCAGCCGAGCTATTTCTTTATTACGCTTTTTTCAGTAACAAAATAAAAAAAATATAGTGATTGACCAGGAGGTCAACACTTCGGAAAAACGATGTCCTCATCGTCCAATGGGAAACCAGGGTTTTTTTCCTGGATTGGCATTTGGGGTGCGTGCCGGATAATAGTTGTTTTCAAGCGGGGATGATAATAATATATAGCACCACCCATTATGCCGGAAAATCCCTTTTTTCCTTATTTTACAGTTACTTTTATTATAAATTCCATAGCTTTTAGGGTCATATTATATCCTTACCTCAAACTGTCAATCAATTCATTATCATACATTGATCACTCCTTAATTATTAACGCTTGATTAAGGTTTGATTAAGGAGTAATAAACGAGTACAGGTAAGAGACAAAAGAAAATGAAATGGTGCTGACATTTTACGAGGAGCTTTTGGCAGAGGGCAGAGAGCGAAGGGCAAAGGGCAGGGTGCAGAGGGCGAAGAAATATATTTTTCCGCATTTTACGAGGGGCTTACGCCACCATCGCTATTATAGTGTCGCCCTAAGGGGCTTTTGGCAGAGGGCAGAGAGCGAAGGGCGAAGGTCAGGGTGCAGTGGGCGAAGAGATATATTTTTCCGCATTTTACGAGGGGCTTACGCCACCATCGCTATTATAGTGTCGCCCTAAGGGGCTTTTTTATTCCGGAAAAACGAAATCCTCGTCGTTTAGTGGTATCACTGGTTTTTCGTTGCCTCATACCTTCTGGTAAAGAAACAAATCGTAAGAGGTGGGTTGACCGGGAGGTCAACCATCCGATTTTGCCCTTTGGGTTTTTTTTATTCGGAGGAACGACATCTTGTCGTTCATAATTTTCTGCCGGATATACAAATCGGAGGAACGTTTTCCTCATCGTTCATAAGAAACCAGGTTTTTTCGTTACCGATTACTTTGCGGAAGGAAAAAAAGCGTGTGAGGTGGTTGACCAGGAGGTCACCATTGCGGAAAGGCAAATCTACAATTAATACTACTCTGGTAAAAAAATGGTGGTATCAGAAAATAATACTACTCTGGTAATAAAATGTGGGTATCTGAAAGTTATTTCAAATTTATTTCAGCGTTTTTCCCAAAATACTTCTTTACAGAAAATCAGGTTCTGTAAAGTTGAGCAAAGTTGTGAATGATTTTCAATACAAAGAGGAAAAAACGATGGAAGAATATGCAGTTATCTTTAGTCAATACCTAAATCACAAAGGGCTCAAATTAACTGAACCTAGGCGTTGTATATTGGAAACCGTATTCAGTATGCACACCCATTTTAATGCGGAAGAACTGTATGATAAAATCAGGGCAAAGACCAGTTCTATATCTCTGGCGACGGTTTACAGGACTATTCCTCTCTTATTGGATGCAGGTCTTGTGCAACGAGCTATTCGCAGTGAAGGCAGAGAGCGTTATGAACATATTTTTGGTCATCCGAAACACATTCATTGGTTGTGCAGAAATTGCGGTGATTTAATGGAGACGGATTTAAACACACTATATCCTATATTGGAAAAACAGGCGCAGGACTTGAAATTCAAGCCGGAGAGTATAGAATTAAATGTGAAGGGGCTTTGCTGGAAATGCGCTCCAATTGAGAATGAGACGCAATCCGATGAGAAATAGGCCTGTAATTGCTCTGGCGGGAAATCCCAATGTAGGTAAGACCTGCCTTTTTAATGCTTTAACCGGTGCTCATCAAACTGTTGGTAATTGGCCTGGAGTTACGGTAGAACACAAATCCGGAATATGCAAATATAACGGTAAAATTTATGAAGTTGTTGATCTTCCGGGTATTTATTCTCTGGCAGGAGGCAGTCCTGATGAATTGGTAGCCCGTAATTACATTTTAACCGAAAAGCCCGATATAATAATAAACCTGGTAGATGCTTCCAATTTGGAACGCAATCTGTATTTAACCGTGCAATTGATGGAATTGGGTGCTCCTCTTATTATGTGTCTTTCTATGACAGATATAGCGGAGCATAATGGAATTTATATTGATACCGGGCATTTAAGTTCTCATCTTGGTTTTGCCGTTTTTTCTCTGGTTTTGAATAAGCGGATGGATGTTTCTTCTATTCTTAAAAAGGTGGAAGAGTATCTAATTCAGCCACCTGTTCCGGCAACGATTCATTATGATGAAGTAGTGGAAAAACACTTGCAAAATATCTGGCAGATTGTTTTGAAATCGGGTTTAGGAGAGCCGGAAAGTAAAGTTGCTCCGCGTCAATTTTCCGAAAGGGTTTCAACGGCTTATGATATTTTAATTAAAAGTCGCTGGCAGGCATTGAAACTGATTGAAGGGGATGCAGAATTAACTTCCCGGTTAGCGGATGAAGATAGAGCAATTGTAGCAAAGGAGATAGCAGCCATAGCGAAACATAGAGGTCAGGAACCTGCTTTTGTAATTGCTGATGATCGTTATGGTTATATTCGTGGTTTAATTAAAGATGTAGTGAAACGCAAGCGGAAAAACCAATTAACTTTTTCCGATATGGTAGATAAAGTTGTGCTGAACAGTGTTGTGGGTTTGCCGGTCTTTTTTATTGTGATGTATTTGGTTTTCCTGGTTGCAGTTAAACTAAGCCAGCCCTGTATTGACTTGATAGATTTTGCTCTCAGCTGGCTGTTTATAGAGCAGGCGGGAAATTTGTTTAGTTCTTTGTCCTTTCCGCATTGGTTAAATTATTTCTTCAGTGAGGCAATTGGGGGAGGCATTGTAACCATAGGCAGTTTTATTCCTCCTATCTTTTTCATATACATAAGTTTATCCATTTTGGAGGATTCCGGTTATATGGCAAGAGCTGCTTTTATAGCGGATAAATTTATGCGGAAAATTGGGTTGCCGGGAAAGGCATTTATTCCTTTATTAGTTGGTTTTGGCTGCACTGTTCCGGCAATAATGGCTACGCGGACTTTGGATAAACCTCGGGACAGGGTTTTTGCTTCCATTTTAACTCCTTTTATATCTTGTGGAGCTAAACTTCCGGTTTATACCTTTTTAGTAATGTTGTTTTTTCCGCAGCAGGCAGATTTGGTAATTTTCGGGCTGTATCTTTTTGGCATAATTATGGGTGTGTTAACTGGTTTACTCTTAAAAAAGACAATTTTCCTCAGTTCGCCGGGGGATTTTGTAATGGAACTTCCTGCCTATCATCTTCCTACGCTGAATGGCATATTTATGCACACCTGGCAGCGGTTGAAAAGTTTTCTGTTGAGAGCCGGAAAAACCATTTTACTGGTGATTGTGTTAATAAATATCCTGCAAAGCATCCAGATACCGATAGGTAGAGAACAGGAAAAAGCATCAATTCTGGAATTGGGAGGTAAGGTTATTACTCCTGTTTTACAGCCAATAGGGATTAAAAATGATAACTGGCAGGCATCCGTAGCTTTAATCAGCGGACTTTTTGCTAAAGAAGCAATTGTAGGAACTTTGCAGGGTCTCTACCAAAATTCAGAAGGAGAAGAAACAGGAATGAACCTGGAGGAAAATATCAAAACCAGCTTTGGCAGCAATGCCTCTATTTTGGCTTATCTGGTTTTTATTTTGCTATATTCTCCCTGTGCGGCAGCTCTTACAATCCTTTTTAAGGAACACGGTTTTAAATGGATGATTTTTGCTTTTGCCTATTTGACCCTGCTTGCCTGGATGGTGGCTACTCTGGTCTATCAAATTCTGGCTTTTGATATGTTGTCCATCTTCTGGTTTGTGGTTATAGGAGCTATTTTTACCTTCATTTACTTTACTTTACATAATATAGGGAGAAGATATGCTTTCCAGGCGAAATAGAGTAAGAATTCGGAGTTGGGGCAGAAAATTTTCCGGCAGAAAAAGACACGGTGTATATAAAGCAGGTCAATGTATTACTCTGGATCAGCTGCCTGAGGGCAATAGCGCCATCGTTATCCATAATAATAATTTGAAAATAATGGAAAGGGGTTTATATATTGGAGCTTTAATAACAATGTTCCGTAACGATTTTGAAAACAATGTAGTTGTGGCTGTGGGCGATGCAAGATATGTGATAGATAGAAGAATTGCCGGAACGATAAAAGTGAAGGTGGTTTGAGAAGTCAAGAGGTCAAGAGGTCGAGAGGTCTAGGGGGCGAGAGGTCGAGGGGTCAAGAGGGCGAGAGGTCAAGAGGTCAAGAGGGCGAGAGGTCAAGAGGGTGAGGGCTGAATATTTGCTTGACAGTTTTTTCCTGTAGTAAGATACTGAATTAGTTCGTTATCTATCTGAAAAAAGGATAAATACAAAGTAAGGCAAGAGGTGGCTATGCAACGCATAAAATATATTATCTTCGCTCTGATGTTTCTTCTGCTCGGTTCTTTATCCGGAAAGCATTCCGACCAATATTTACTGGCAAATTATTCTTATTTACGGTGCTATCAAAATCTGCCCGGTTTTTACTACGCTTTGCTGGATTCTATGCAAGCGGCAAATTACAACGCTTCAGTAATAACAATGCTTCCTGGCGATTTTCCGCAAAGGTCTGATAAATTACTGAAGGCAATGGATCAGCGAGGTATAGATGTTTTGTTATATGATATGGCATTTACTGAGGGCAGTAAAAATCCCGAATATGGTTCCGAGGCGTTTTCTATAGCCAATTATTGGCGTTTTGAGGCAGAATACGATTCCACCTTTAAAGAAAACATTTTGGATGATATGTATTTTTATAACAATTCGTTAACTACAGGGGTTCCCGTTACTGACGAGCTTGCCTCCGGAAAATATCTGTTGCGGCTAAATAAAGGACAAGCAGGTTTTGCTTTTAACAAACTGGAATTTCGTTGGCAGGATAAAGCCAATACAAATTATAATATCGGCAACGAATTTCGTTTCATTCAAAGAGAAATGAGTGATGGCAGTAAAGGAGATATTAAAGACAATCCGGCGGCAGATGATACTTTATATATTACCCTTGCCTTTAAATGCAGCGATTTTCCTGCCGATCCGAATACGGAATTGATGCGCTTTTCGTTCAACGGATTTGATAAAAACAGGGTTGAACATCAAATTCCGCATTTAAATACTCTCAATTCCAAATCGGGAATGAGCTCACATCTTACTGCAGGAGAATATACTATGCTGCCTCTAATCAGTAAGGACGAAGCTAACAACCGGGTTTGGCAGCATAAGGAAATTGTGTTGCAGGTATCTGTGCAAGACCTTTATAAGGCAGGACTGCTGGATGGAAGTATTTCCTGGAAATATCTGCTTAGCAATCTTAATCCTCAGGTCTATTGGAACGGAAAAGGGATTTTAGAGCTTGATTATGTGGAATTTGAAGATACGATGCATAAGCGTCAGAAAACGGACACAGAACTGATTAAGGCAGTTAAGGATAGAATTCAAGCTCTGGCAATGCGCTATGACAATATCAAGTATTTTTATTTAACGGATGAACCAACTCAGGGACAGTTTGATTCCTTTCGCCGCATAAAAAAGGATATTTTCCCCGATATAAAGACAATTGCTCCTAATTGTTCAGGGTTTTATACCTGCTCTATTTTACACCGGAAAAATGTAAGCAAACCCAATAATATGGGTTACGATCATATTGGTTTATATGCCAAAATTGTTACTCCCGAATTGATTGCCTTTGATATTTATCCTATAAAGGGTTGGATGCAATGGAATAATCCTACGGAAAAAAGGGGAGTTCAAAGACGGCTGGATTACGATATGCTGTCTTATTATAAATACTATAAAGAACTCTGTATGAAAACCGGAGCTCAATATATGCCCTGTCCGCAATCCCACGGGGAATGGAATTACACCAAAGCGGAAAACGGTTTTTGGGCTTTACTGCGGCCTCCTAAATATATGCAGAAATGTTTACAGCTATTACCGCTATGCTATGGTGCTGATGGGATATTAACCTACAAAATTTATGATCGGATTAAAGACCCGCTAACCACCAAACTAACCTTTCAGGAATTTTCTACCATTGATGTTTCTCCTTCAGGGGAATTAACTATGCGTCCCGGTTGGCAGGGTTTGCAAGAGGCGAACCGGAAAATTGTGGCTTATGCGGAGGATATGGAACCCCGGGAATGGCTTGATGCCGATGTTATTCTTACTACCGGTTATCAAAATGCGGAAAAACTGCCAGCAGTGCATACCAAGGCAATTGAAGTTCTGCCTCAGAAACTGGTGCAGAACGAAGTTGACCTATACGATGGCTATGTGCAATGCGGACTTTTTACAGCAGAAGGTAAGTATCCCTATTTTATGTTGGTTAACCGCCGAACTGAATACATTTCTATGGTAAATAACCCCAGTCGTTCAGACAGCTTGTTAAATATAACTCCCGATAAACTGGACAGCTATTTTGTACCGGCACCTCCGCAATCCGTTAAATTCACAATTGATAACAGTGCCAAAGGCATTTTCGGGAAAGATGTGGCTCTTTACGATCCTTTCTCTAAAGAGCTGTTTTATTCGGTTGCCGCTACACCGGAAATAAGTATTGATCCTGGAGACGGACGCTTACTGCAAATGTGTGCTACCCTGCCTAAAAAAGTGGATGGCAAAACGGAAATGAATCACTTGGCTGTTTTACAGGGGGACATCACTTTGGAGAAAAAGACGGAGGTAACCGTTAAACCCGATTGTAAATTGATTATTAAAGAGGGAAGCAAAATAACCCTGAAAAAAGGAGCAAAACTGAATATCCTGGGAGAAACGGAAATTGGTGACAATGTGCAGATTAAACTGCAGAAAGATAGCAATCTCAATTTGAATGAAGCCAGCTGTAAATGGGGAAAGAATGTAAAAATAACAGGAGCAAAGTAAATATTGGGAGCTGGGAAAAAGAGAATGGATTTAGCGAGATGGCGAGATGGCGAGATGGCGAGACGGAAATAGAGGGTGAGAACGAAATAGATTCTTTTTACAAAGAGAGAAAGAGAAAAAGAGAAAAAGAGATTGAATTGAGAATTGAGAATGGAGAATGGATTTAGCGAGATGGCGAGATGGCGAGATGGGAAGAGAGAGATAGCGAAATAGATTTTTTTTACAAAGAGAGAAAGAGAAAAAGAGAAAAAGAGATTGAATTGAGAATGAACGGTGAACGGTGAACGGTGAAAAGTGACGGTGACAGAAGGGAAAAGAAAACTTGGATGCTCATAGCATTTAGAGAAGCATATTCAAGTTTATAAATCCCTTTAGTCCCTATAATCCTGTTCATCCCAGACCTATTATTTCTCTCTGCCCTCAGCCAAAAACTCTTTAGGGCAACATAATCTGCTAAAAAGGGTGCAAGCCGAAAAACCGTTTTTACTTGACATAGCCATCTAAATAAAAAATAAGGTATAAAGTAGCATAACTGTTACTGTAAAAAAACTTACCGCTGCTTGCAAGCAGATAATAGAGAGGTCCTTAATGTCCGTATTTGATTTTTTTGGAATGATGGCAAATGATATTGCAATTGATTTGGGAACCGCCAATACTTTGGTATATAAAAAAAACGGTGGCATTGTAATTAACGAGCCCTCAGTAGTTGCCGTTTCAACAGACAACAAAAAGATTATTGCAATAGGCACTCCGGCAAAACTGATGCTGGGTAAAAATCCTGACGAAGTGCGCGTTATTAAACCTCTGAAAGATGGTGTAATAGCCGATTTTCAGGTGACGGAGCTGATGCTGCGGAATCTTATTTTACGGGCACAAAAAAAACGCCTGTTAGTGCGTCCCAGAGTAATTGTTTGTGTTCCTTCAGGAATAACGGAAGTAGAAAAAAGAGCTGTGCGGGACAGTGCCTTACATGCCGGTTCGCGTGAAGTTCATCTTATTGCAGAACCTATTGCTGCAGCTATTGGAGCCGATTTGCCCATTGATTTGGCTTGTGGAAATATGATTATGGATATTGGCGGAGGAACAAGTGAAATTGCCGTTATTTCCTTATCTCACATTGTAGTGCACAATTCCATTCGCGTGGGCGGAGATAAAATTGATAACGATATTATCAACTATCTACGCAAAAAAAGCAATCTGCATGTTGGCGTGCAGACCGCAGAAAAAATTAAAACTACTATTGGCAGCGCCTATCCTTTGAAGCAGGAATTGACGATGGATGTGCGCGGAAGAGATATCGTATCCGGTTATCCGGTAACAATTAAGATTTCCTCAGAAGAGATTAGAGAGGCAATTTCGGAAACAGTGGTTTCCATTATTGATGCCATTAAGCGTCTCTTTGAAAGAACTGCTCCCGAACTTTCTGCCGATATTGCGGAAAGGGGAATTTTCTTAACCGGGGGCGGTGCACTTTTGAAAGGACTGGATGAAAAGATACGCAAAACGGTAGATTTACCTGTCCATGTAGTTCCCGATGCCTTAGAATGTGTAGTTAAGGGTGCCGGAAAGGTTTTAGATGATATAGACCGCTATCGTCAAGTGCTGATCAAAAGAATTGAGGACTAAAGCCCGATTTATTAACCTCCGCTACGCTATTAAGCTAAAAAAACCTTATTTGGAAAGGGATAGAAGATGTTAAAGAAGAACCTTGTTCCCCTTATTCTGATAGTCCTTTCGCTTTTTATGCTCATTGGCAGCAATGAAAGCCGCGTTAAAAAAGCCGGCTGGATGAGTAATACGGTTTTCTTACCTTTTACCAGGTCTTTGAAAGCGGTGGAAACCAGACAGGAACTAAAGCAGGAGGTCTTTTCCCTAAGCAAAAAATTGGCGGAAACAACGCTGGAAAACCTGTCGCTGCAAAACAAATTGAAGCAATATACCGGGGCTTTTGCCATTACTTTGGATATTGGAGAGGTGGAAATAGTGCAAGCGGAAATTATTGGTATTTCGGGTCAGTATCAGGAACTGAATTTGATTGTGGATAAAGGTATCGGTTCCGGCATTCAACAGGATGCGCCTGTAATTTCGGCAGATGGCATTGTGGGCAAAATTATTCAGGTGGCAGCAGATCATTCCATAGTCCTGCCGTTTTCCAATCCCCGTTTTCAATTGCCGGTAATGGATTCCCGCACCTCCGTGCAGGGCATTTTACAATCCGACATTAGTGGAACCATTTCAATGAATTTAATTAAGCTTGGTTCTGATATTGCCGTTGGGGATACAATTGTAACTTCCAATCTTTCGCGTCTCTTTCCAAAATCCTATCCGGTAGGAAGCATAAAACGCATTCGGGAATCGCAGGATAACTTATTTGTGAGTGCAGATATCTCACCCTTCACTTTGGTGGAAAACCTGGAACATATCTTTATCCTGAAAAAGGCAGTAAAAAATGAGTCACAGTAAACAGACGGAACCAATTATTACAGTCGGGGGTGTAAAATTTGAACGCATTCCTGTTAAAACCGGAATTCTAACCCCGCAGGATGACATTGGCGTAGTTATTAGCAATTATGCTTTGCCTTTGATGCAACCGGGAGATATTTTAACTATCAGCGAAAGCCCTTTGGCTATTACTCAGGGTCGTGCCATTCCCGTTACGGAAATTAAGGTGACGCCGCTGGCAAAACTGCTTAGTCATTTTGTAGCCAAAGTCCCTTATGGCATTGGTTTAGGAGCTCCAACAAGTATGCAATGTGCCATTGAAGAAACAGGAGTGCCGCGCATTCTGTTTGCCGCTTTTATTGGTGCAGTAGGTAAACTTCTTAAGCGGAAGGGTGCCTTTTATAAAGTGGCAGGAATGCAGGCAGCGTTAATTGATGCTGCAACTACTTCTCCCGTGCCTCCATATACCGATACAGTTATCAAAGGTCCGCTGTATCCCGAGAAAGTATGTGCAGAATTGCATTCCCGCTTTGGTTATGAATTTGCCGTGATGGATATTAATGATATTGGTGGTTGTTGGATGATTGGAGGAAGCCCGGGGGTCAGCAAACACTTTATAGAAACGGTGATGAAAGATAATCCTCAGGGTCAGGGAGACGAGCTTACCCCTTTTTGCATTGTGCGGAGAGTGACTGACTGATGATTGGGAAAGGAATTTGGAGTTTTATTCTGGGTTTGTTGTTTTTATATCTCCAAATTCTGGTGATGCCTGCTTTAGCAATCTGGAGCGTTATTCCCAATATTCTTATTCCCTGGCTGATTTATATCGTGTGGACTCGTCCCCGAGACCTGGCTTTAGTTTTGGTTTTTTTAATAGGACTGATGTTGGATACGGTTAATCCGATGACTTTTGGCTTTTATGCTTTTGTGTTTTGTTTGCTGGCATTAGCGATTAACGAATTTCGCAAGCCCTTTGAAGTAGAAAGCGTTGTAGCCAAAATGCTTACAATTGCAATTATCAATTTGCTGTTTTCTATCATTCAATTGCTTGTTTACGGAGTAACTTTCAGTTTTGCCAGTCCGCTCTTAGCAAAATCGCTGTTTGGATTTGGCTATAATGTTCTGCTGTCCATAGTTGTTTTTTGGGGTTTGCAACTTTTAAGCAAAGTCCGGTTAAGCATTAGCAATGATTAAAAACCAAACGAACATTACCTTTTCTCTTGTTCTGGCAATCCTCTTTCTTTTTTTGGCAGGGTCTCTTTTCCGCTTGCAGGTTGTGGAAGGAGCAAAATATCAACGCATTGCCGAAAGCAACTTTATCAGGATTAGGAGAATAACAGCTACCAGAGGAGAAATTTACGACCATAAATACAGACCTATAGTGCAAAATGTGCCCTCCCAAAATCTCTATTTAACAAGCGGAAAAATAAAGGATTTAAATGCCTTAAGCCAATTCCTGCAACGCAATTTCGGCATCGCGGACAAGGACTTGAAAGAACTCGTTATCAAGCAGCGGTTTAAAACCTACGAAGAAATATTGCTGGCAGATAATATTCCTTACGAGACGGTGCTTACTTTAAGTGAAGAACTGAATTACTTTCCGGAGCTTTCCTTCCGCATTGGTTCTACTCGCAATTATCTATATCCTAATCATTTTACCGGTTATGTGGGAAGGATTAACGAGAAGGAATATGGGCTTTATCAAAAAGAGGATTATTCCCTCAATAGCTATATCGGGAAAACGGGTCTGGAACGCTATTATGAAGTTCTTTTAAGAGGAAAAGACGGCAGGGAAATTGTGCAGGTAGATGTTAAAGGCAGGAGTTTGCAGCTCTTTGAAGAAGGGGGAAATATTGAACCCTTAAACGGACTTTCCCTTATTTTAACTATAGATAACGATTTGCAGGAATTTGTTTCCGGCATTTTTCCGGAAGGGATGAAGGGAGCAATTGTTGTTAGCGATGTGCGTAGTGGCGGCATTCTTGCCTATGTAAGCAAGCCGGATTACGATCCCAACCTCTTTATGCAAAAAATCTCGCCCGAAACCTGGGAATATTTGAATCGGGAAGAAAAGCCAATGATGGATAGGATTATTTACGGCACCTATCCTCCAGGTTCTGTCTTTAAACCTGTAACCGCAGGAATCGGTTTGGACAGGGGTTTGGTTACTCCGGAAACGCGTTTGGCTTTTTGTTCCGGAGGATTAAAGGTTGGCAATCGTTTTTTCCGTTGCTGGTATAGTGGAGGGCACGGTAGCAATAATGTTATTGACGCTTTACGGCTTTCCTGTGATACCTATTTTTATGACCTTTCCCTGAAGATAAATATGGAAGATTTTCATAACTATGTAGGCGAATCACATTTGTATGGAAGAACAGGGATTGATTTGCCCAATGAAAGGCAGGGTTTTTTCCCTACTACGAGTTGGTATAAAAAGACCTTTGGCAAGCAGGAAGGTGTTATAGGGCATAAAGTTAACCTGGCAATTGGTCAGGGTGAAGTTTTAACAACTCCCCTGCAGATTAATGCTTTCTATGCTGCAATTGCCAATAACGGTTTATGGATTCAACCGCATTTATTAAAACAAACTGCAGGTAGAGGGCGTCTTACCCGGGAACAGGTTATGCCTTTAGTTAAAAAAAGATTACCGATGCAAATGCAAACCCTGAAAACGATTCAACAGGGTTTATGGTCTGTAGTTAATGCCCCTGGCGGAACAGGAGCTAATGCGAAAATTAACGGAGCCACGATTTACGGAAAAACCGGCTCCGCAGAAAATGTGATGGGCAGAAAAACCCATGCCTGGTTTTGCGGATATTTGGTGAAGGATAAACCGGAAATAGCAGTTACGGTTTTTTTGGAAAATGCAGGCGGGGGTGGAGCAATGGCAGCTCCTTTAACGGCAAAAATATTTAACTATTATCTGGGCAATCTGGAAACTATCAAGCAGGTAACACCCTTACCTCCTCAATTTAAAACTGCCGAAGGAATTGAAACGGAAGAACCGGAACAGGACACTAAGGAAGAGGATATTTCCCCTGCCGAAACTGAAATTGACCCTTCCGCAAACCAAGCTATGGAAGAGAACAATGTTCATTAACCGGAAGAAGTTTGATTTTGTGCTCTTTGCCCTTTTTCTGCTACTGATTATTGTTGGTTGCATAGTAATTTTCAGTGCTTCTACAACCGTTATCGGCAAGCAGATACATCTGCAAAACAGCTGGTGGAAACAAATCCTTTTTGCTTTCCTGGCTTTGGGAGTAATTGCATTGCTGTTACGCCTTCCTATGCCTGTTTTTGATTTGCTTGTTGTTCCGCTGTATATTCTTAATATCCTGGCATTAAGCTTAGTGTTTTTTACCCCTGCAGTGAACGGAGCTCACCGATGGTTTCCTTTAGGAGGCATCAATTATCAGCCCTCGGAAAGCGCTAAGCTGCTAACTATTTTAATGGTCGCCAGAATAATTTCCAAAGAGAATTTGAATGAATATCGGCAAATACTCTATGGTTTTTTATTAACTCTTTTGCCGGTGCTGTTAATTATGCTGGAACCTGATTTTGGCACTACCCTTGTTTTTTGGGCAGCGCTGATTGCAATGTTGATAGCTGCAGAAGTTCCCTTGTTTTATATTTTACTGTGCATCAGTCCTATCGTAAGTATAATAAGTTCTGTCTGGTTTCCTGCTATTCCAATTTGGATATTGATTTTGGTTATTTTATTGTTGAAAGCTCATCTTTCCTGGGTAGCAATCACTGTTTCCGGCATCATCAATGTTTTTATAGCATTAATCACACCTGTTTTTTGGATGGGGCTGAAGGACTATCAGCAGAATAGGATTTTAACTTTTATGGATCCTACGCGGGATCCCTTAGGAGCCGGTTATCAAATTATTCAGGCAAAAATAGCGATAGGCAGTGGCTCCGTTTTTGGCAAGGGTTGGCTGAAAGGAACGCAAAAGAATATGAATTTTTTACCGGAGCACCGCACCGATTTTATTTTTTCGGTGTTAGGAGAAGAATTCGGTTTTGTCGGTTGTATGTTTTTGTTATTGTTGTTTATAGCATTTTTCTTGCGTCTAATCCATAATATAGGGGAATTAAAGGTGCGCGAAAGAAAAGTTGCCACGGCAGGCATTTTGGCTTATCTTATGTTTCAGACCTTCATTAATATTGGAATGAATATCGGTTTAGTTCCAGCCACGGGAATTCCGTTGCCGTTTATCAGTTATGGTGGCTCCAATTTATTGATAAATTCCATCGCCGTGGGAGTTGTGCTTAAATATTTGAATGAAAGAGGTTTTATTAAATGATTAAACGCTTAGGTGGTCCTTGTTTACTGGTCCTGTTGTTAATTTTCATCGGTTCCTGTGCAACGGTTACTACGCTTAGTTTCACAGAACGGGATGTGAAAGATAGCCCCAACCTGATTCAGAATAACAGTTTCAGTCCCTTTTCCACAATTGCCGAAGAGGCATTGAAGGGTTGGATGTTAATGATAAGCCCTCAAAGTATTACTGAAAGCCCGGTTATTATTGATCCGGATGTAGCTTTGGAAGGGAAAACCTCGCTTCGGATTGATGCTTCCGATAAAGCAGTTTTAATTTTGAGCTCTCCATTTAATGTCCGTCGCTATGGTGGTTATTACTTAAGATGTTATTTCAAAACGAATTCCCCTAATCCGCCACGACCGCAATTACGCTTTATTGTTTTTAAAGAAAACGGCAAAATCGTTAATCGTTTTAAAGTAAAAGCCAAATTAAATGAGGACTGGGAACGCGCTACTATCAGTGCCGGTTTTATTAAACCAGGTGCTCGCTTTGGACGCCTCGGAATTTATATTCCTCCTTTTAAAGAAGGGTCTATTTGGATAGACGATACCGGCTGCTTTGAAGTGCACGGTTTTAAGATTGACTGATGCGTATTACCCTGCAAAGAGTTAGCAAAGCAATTTGCCGTGTAGATAATGAAATTGTCGGCAAAATAGAGAACGGTCTTTTAATTTTTGTCGGCTTTGCTGCTTCCGATACCTTTGAAATTTTGCATTATGCAGTGCGGAAATGTTTGGAACTGCGTATTTTTAATGATGAAAACGGTAAAATGAATAACAGCGTTAAAGATATTCAGGGCTCGGTTTTGGTTATTTCTCAATTTACCCTCTATGCCAATTGTAAAAGGGGACGCAGACCTGATTTTACCCAATCTGCCCCTCCGGAGAAAGCAAAAGAGCTCTATGAGGAATTCCTTCAATTGCTGAAAAAGGAAAAGATAACTGTCCAAACAGGTATCTTTGCTGCCAATATGCAAATAGAACTGGTAAATGAAGGTCCTGTTACCATCAACCTGGAATTATGAAAATATCCGCTTGTATCTTTCCGGTCATTGAAAATATTGACCAGGCACTTGCTGAAATGCATAAGTATATAAACATAGCAAGCGCCCAAAAAAACGACCTGATTATTTTTCCTGAAGCCAGTTTAGGGGGTTTGAACATAACAGGTATATACTCCCAGGACAGTCAAAATTGCCTTGCAATAAATTCTCCGGAAATAAAATCCTTACAGCAAAAAGCGAAGCAACACTCAATAGGCATCGGTTTTGGCTTTTTGGAAATAGAAAAATGCTGCATCTATGACAGCTTTGTGCTTTTTGATAAATTTGGGCATATTGCTGTTCATTATCAGAGAATATCCAAGGGGTGGCTGCCTTCTGAAGTTACTGCAAACGATTATTCCTGCGGAGTTAAACCCGGATTTGCAGATACTGTTTACGGAAAAATCGGTATTTTAATCTGCGGGGATTTGTTTGAACCGGAGATACTTAATCAGCTTATCCGGGCAAATCCTGATTTTTATTTCCATATAATGGCAAGGAGTTTTCCCTGTATAAATGACTTTCAGAAAAATTGGGATGAAGAAGAATTTCCCTTCTATCTGAATGAATATCAAAAACTTGGTAAACCAGTTATTGTATGCAATTGCATTGAGGAAAATGCAAAAGAGGAGATAAGATACTGTGGAGGTGCCTGGTTTATTAAAAGTAATCAGATTATTGCAAGGATGCCTTTGTTACAAAGCGGGATATTAAATGTAGAGTTATTGCCTGAATGAAGAAGCGAAGTTTTAACTTACAATTTTCACCTAAATTTTTGTTTTAACTCTAAACCGAGCTTCAGCTTTGACAGTATCGGACAAAGGATAAATTTCCTGTTGCTTCTGCAGATAGTTTCAAACACAAAAAGAATCGGTTTAGAGTCAAAACCAACTGCTTTCCGCAGCATTCATCCCCAAGATATTTGTTTATCAATTCCTTCTCGTTTCTGCTATGCCGCGAATGAGATTCCCGTATCTTTCCCATATCGCGATACCGGAACGATACGGGAGTCATATCGGAATGTTATAGGAAGAATTCCGGGATTTCTTTGGGAACGAGATATCCAGTTTGCTAATGGCTTGCTTTTGTTTTAACTCACAATTTTGCGGTGGTGGAGTTTTGACTCTAAACCGACCCTTTTTGTGGTTGCAACGAGATTTAGAGGTAACAGGAAATTTATTCATTGTCCGATACTGTCAAAGCTGAAGCTCGGTTTAGAGTTAAAACAAAAATTGAGGGGTTGGTGTAACTCGGTTGCCAGTGTTCGGAGTTCTTGTTTTAACTCACAATTTTGAAATGAGGAAATCAGTTGCAGTGCGGTTGCCATTGTTTACAATTTGTGGGTTGTGGTTTCTGTGATGGCATTGGCAAAATTGTAAGTCAAAACCTCCCGCCGTTGAAATCGTGAATTTAACGAGGGGCTTACGCACCCATCGCTATTTTTGTGTTGCCCTTTGGGGTTTTTTTTCCGGAAAAACGGCGTCCTCGTCGTTTAGTGGTAACACTGGTGTTTCGTTGCCGTTTGCCATTCGGTAAAGAAAGAAAGCGTAGAGGTGGTTGACCGGGAGGTCAACCCTCCGGAAAAAAAGAAAGCGTAGAGGTGGTTGACCGGGAGGTCAACCCTCCGGAATTAAACCTTTTTCAATGGGGCTCTTTTATTTGTCTAATCATCACTTCGGGAAAAAGGTCTCCCGTTTCCTGCACCTCAAAGGGTTTAAAATTAAGGTATTTATCCCACTGCCCCAAAATATAGTCAATGCTTACAACCCGGTAAATTTTATCCGGGTCAACCGGTTTTCCATTAATATAATAAACCTCTTTGGGCTTTAGCAAACCAAAAAACCGTTTTTTCTTTTTCCATTGAGTAGAGCTTGTTTGCACAATATCGTAGGGTTTATTTTTGGCGATTTCTTTATTCAGGGCTTCCATAGCCAATAAATCTCTTCCATAACAGGAAAATAGAACTATGTAGTTATTGAAAGGAAATAATTCGGACATATCTTTCAGGGTAACAGGTCCTGCGGGAACAGCTTTTCTGATGCCCCCGTTATTGATAATTGCCAAATCGGGTTTACAGGTTTCATAATATTCCTGTTTTAATGCTTCAGCAGCCCATTTGGAGACGGCTGTCTCTTTAAATTTATCCGGAATCCAGTCCACTGGTATCTGGGTAATAACTTTTCCTGTTTCTTTTTCCAAGCTGTCTGCTATAGTTTTTACAAATTGGTTTAAGGGGGTTGGCGGTAAATTTTCCGGTGCAATTAGAGGAATTAGTTTACTCTTATAAGAAGAAATACGGTCGTTTTGAACCTCTATATTGATAGCTCCCAAATAGTTTAAATAACTTCCAGCGGAGGCAATATAAATTCCATTCACCTTAAAGGGCTCAGAAATAACGGTATGCGAATGACCTCCAATAATTAAATCTATCCGGTTATCCAAAACGGTTGCCAGTAAGGAATCTGCTTCCAAGCCATTATGAGTAAGCAGAATTATCAGATCACTTTGTTTATCTACTTCTTCAAGATACTTATCTATTGCCTCTTTATAGGGCAAAATGGTTAAACTGCTAATATTTTCCCTTTTCACTTTTTCCGGCAGTTCGGTTAAAGTTAAACCCATAATGCCAATTTTTAGGGAATCTAAAGAAAATATTTGATATGGCATCTTGCCGAAGGGCTGATTTTTTTCATCCAGAATATTAGAGGTGATAAAAGGATAATTTGCCAGTTCCCTGAGTTTGATGGTGTTTCTTAAAGAATAATCAAACTCGTGATTGCCGTAAGTTGCGGCATCCAGATTAAGGTAATTAAAAACCTTTATAACAGCTCCACCAATGGCATCAGCGTAAGCTAAGGAGGAAAAAATGCTGCCGGTTTGTTGATCTCCGGCGTCCAAATAGAGCGCTCTGTCTGCTTTTGTTCTTTCTGCATTCAAATAATATTCCAGAGCGGCATAACCGCCAATTTTGCCAGACCTTGAATTTTGAGGTAGATAAGCACTATGAGTGTCATTCGTATGCAAGATAGTTACAGGAACAGCATAACCAAAAACAGTTATGGCTATAAAGAAAAGGCAAAGTAAATTTCTGATAAATCTGTTCATAATATCCCCTTTTAGAGAGAAGAAATCAGTTTTTCAGTAATTTCCAGGTCTGCCGGGGTATCAATTCCGATGCCCTGATAGGCGGTTTCAATCATTTTAATCGGAATCCCGTTTTCCAGAGCTCTAAGCTGTTCCAGTTTTTCTATCCTCTCTAAGATTGAGGGTGACAAAGATACAAATTGCTGCAAACATTCCGGTAAATAGGCATAAACTCCGATGTGACGATAATATTTAACATCTAATTGATTGTCCCGATTAAAAGGAATAACCGAACGGGAAAAATACAAAGCATAATTTTGCTTATCAGTTACAACTTTTACAATGTTTGGATTGTATATCATTTCCCGGTCTTCAATAACGGTCATTAAACTTGCCATCTGCACCCGGCTATCCTGAAAAGCAGAAATAAGCTGTTGTAATGTTTCCTTATCAATAAGGGGTTCATCGCCCTGAACATTGATAACTAATTCTGCCCGGGGAAAATATTGTAAAGCTTCAGCAATCCGGTCTGAACCGCTAAGGTGATTTTCTTTGGTTAATACAGATATTCCTCCAAAGGACTTAACTGTTTCTAAAATAGAGAGATGATCGGTTGCTACACAAACAGTGGAAAACAAACCGGAATTTTGCACGCGTTCATAAACCTGTTGAATAATCGGTTTTCCTTTCAGCAATGCTAAAGGTTTTCCGGGAAAACGGGTGGAATTATAACGAGCTGGAATTAAGGCAATAATGTTCATTTTGCTTTCCTTTTAGTATTTTTGCGCAGCCAAATCATTAAGGCAGCGCTATCACTGTAATTTATTCCGGGAATGCGCATTGCCTGGCCTATATTTTTAGGGCGGATTTTACTTAGTTTTTCGCGTGCTTCGTAGGCAAGAGAAGGAACGGAAAAATAATCCATTTCTTCAGGTATAGCAATTGTTTCAGCTGTTTGGAACTTTTGAATTTCTTCTTCCATCCGGGTTAAATAGCCGGAATATTTAATTTCCAGTTCCAGACGATTTTGGATATCTTTATTTACATCCGCGGGAATTTGATAACCGTAAGATTGCAGGTCACTAATAGCTATTTCAGGTCTTTTCAGCAATTGGGCAAACCGGACGGGTTCTTTTATTTCTCCTTTTGCAAGGCAATTATGCTGTTTCAGGTATTCCAGTTCCCGCTGGAAAATTTCCTGGGTATGCAAAAACCTCTGCCACCTGCTTTCTTCTACTAAACCAAGTTTGTATCCAATTGGCATTAAACGCTCATCAGCATTATCCTGACGCAAAAGTAAACGGTATTCCGCACGCGAAGTAAACATTCTATAGGGTTCATTGGTGCCGCGGGTTACAAGATCATCAATTAAAACCCCGATGTAGGCATCACTGCGTTTTAAAATAAGGGGCTCTTGATGTTCCAAAGCCAGAGATGCATTTATACCTGCTAAGATACCTTGTGCCGCTGCTTCTTCATAACCGGAAGTGCCGTTTATCTGTCCTGCCAGATATAAACCCTTTATTTTCTTACATTCCAGAGAGCTATCTATTTCTTCCGGATCAACAAAATCATACTCTATAGCATAAGCATAGCGGATAATGCGTGCTGCTTCCAAACCTGGAATACTGTGCACAATTTTTTCCTGAATTGCAGCCGGAAGCGAAGTAGAAATACCGTTTACATAACCCTCAAAGGTATTCAGTCCTTCCGGTTCAATAAAAATATGATGACTTTCCCTTTGGGGAAATTTTACAATTTTATCCTCAATAGAAGGACAGTAACGGGGTCCGATACCTTTAATAATTCCGGAATATAGAGCGGATTCAGTTAAATTGGCGCGGATAATTTGATGCGTTTCTTCTGTGGTGTGGGTTATATAACAGGAAACCAGATTCTTCAATTCTATATCCCGGTAAAAAGAAAAACCTTGGGGATTTTCATCCCCTTTTTGCTCTTCCAGTTTGTTAAAATCTAAAGAGCGTAAATCCACTCGGGGAGGAGTTCCGGTTTTAAATCTGCGCACTTTTAATCCCAAAGCGGATAAAGAACAGGAAAGCTCTTCGGCAGATGGCTCTCCACTTCTTCCCCCGGCATAGCTAATTTTGCCGATGTGGATTTTTCCCTGCAAAAAGGTGCCGGTTGCCAAAATTACTTTAGGGGCATAATAACAATGCCCGATTTGGCTGATTACTCCTTTAACGCAACCATTTTCTACGATAATTTCTGCGATGATTGCTTCAATTAAATGGATATTTTCCTGGTTTTCTATTGCTTCCCGCATCAGCAGATGGTATTTTTGGCGGTCATTTTGAGAACGCGGAGCCCAAACAGCGGGACCTTTACTTCTATTCAGCATCCGAAAATGAATTCCGGAGAGGTCTGCACTTTTGGCTATTTCTCCACCTAAGGCATCAATTTCTCGGGCTAAATGACCCTTAGCGGGACCCCCGATTGAAGGATTACAGCTCATTCTGCCGATTGCTTCAATCTTAATTGTGAAGAGAGCAACTTTCAGCCCTCTTTTAGCTGCTGCTAAAGAAGCTTCAATTCCGGAATGACCTGCACCGGCAACGATGAGATCAAACTTGTTATCTGTTTGCATTTCAGCTTAGCTTGCCCTGAATCCAGTTAAAAAGTTGTTCCAAACCGGTATTTTTAAGTGCTGAAACAGGAAAAATCGGCTCTTCCTTCAAGCCCAAACCCTTTGCCAGGTCTTTAACAGTCTTCGCTATTTTGGTTTTGGGAATTTTATCTGCTTTAGTAGCTACAATACAATAATCAATACCTCTTAAGCGCAACATTTCCAAAAGCATCAGGTCTTTGCTGTCTGCCGGATGACGAATATCTACAATAACGATCAGAGAACGCAATTGCTGACGCTGCTCAAAATATCTATTAATCATCCGTCGCCATTTTTCCTGTTCTGCCTGGCTAACTTCCGCAAAGCCGTAACCCGGTAAATCGGTAAATTGCAAAAAACCGGAGCTGTCACTTTCATCAATCTTGTAGCGAATTAAAAAGAAATTCAGCAGGCGTGTTTTACCCGGCGTGGAAGAGGTCTTGGCAAGCCCTTTGTGATTGGTTAACAAATTGATAAGGGTGGATTTACCCACATTACTTCTCCCCGCAAAAGCAAATTCCGGATAGGCGGAAGCGGGATAATCACTTGGCTCTACAGCACTTTTAACGAAAAAGGAATCAACAAATCTGATCATTACTGTAAATCACACTGCTTTTTTCGGATTCGTAAACTTCTACTTCAGAGATGGCTACGGGCTTATCTATTAATTCTTTTTCCATACATTCATAGATGTATATTGCCAGGTTCTCGGAAGTGGGATTGCACTCTGTAAAGGGAACAATTTCATTTAAGTAAGAATGATCCAGGTTTCTTAAGATATTGGCAAGGATAGCTTTGAGAACACCGAAATCCATTGCCATCCCGATTTCATCCTGCTTCTTTGCTTTCACGCAAATTCTTACTTTCCAGTTGTGACCATGCAATTTACTACAGGGACCTTGATAGTCCTTCAGTAAATGCGCTGCGGAAAAGGTATCTATTACATTTAAGTAAAACATCGTTACTCTCCTTAGATTACTAAAAGTATTTCTTGTGAATGAAAATGAGCACTAAGATAAGGGATATTAAAACTGCAATTCCCATTATCACGGCAAAAGCCATGTTGCTATCCTGAAAAGGTAAAGGCACATTCATTCCGTAGATACTTACAATAAGAGTCGGCACTGAAATGATGATGGTTATAGAGGTTAAAAACTTCATCACTACATTCAAGTTGTTGGAGATGATAGAGGCAAAAGCATCCATCATTCCGCTTAAAATGCTGCTGTAAATATTTGCCATTTCTATTGCCTGCTTGTTTTCAATGATTACATCTTCAATCATATCCTCGGCATCAGGATCATTCAATAACCAGCGGGTTCTTTGCAAACGCTCCAAAATAATCTCGTTGGATTTTAGGGCAGTATTAAAATAAACAAGTGATTTTTCCATCCGCAGTAAACGGATAAGTTCTTTATTCCGCATTGATTGATGCAGCTCATCCTCAATTAAATTGTTGCGGCGGTTGATTTCTTTTAGAAATTTCAAAAAATAGATTGCCGTCCGCAAGTTAATATTCAGCAAAAAACTCTGCTGCGTGATATTGAAAGGACGATGCTTTCCTTCCAGATATTGAGTTAAGATCTCATTATCGTAAAAAGAAACAGTTATCAGCTTATCTTCGGTGGAAATTATTCCTATTGGTGCCGTGGCAAAAGAGATTTTGGCAGAACGATGCTTATAATATATAGGCACGCGCAAAATTGTTAACAGCGCTCCCTCATCCCATTCTACACGAGCATTTTCATCAGCATCCTGAAGATCGGTTATAAAATCCTCTTCCAGATTGTATTTCTTAACTATTTGCTCAATTTCTTCCGGAGAGGGGTTCTCCAGATGTATCCAAAATGCTTCCTCCATAGTTAAAGCAGGAACAAAACGCTGACCGCTAACCTCAAAAACCTGGATCATAATAAACCTCCTTTCCTTATCTATTTTCTTCAGCCATTTTTTTATAACGCGTTTTTGTGGCAAGGAAAAAGTGGAAAATTAAAAAACTTGCTTGACAGATTTCCTGAACTATATTATCAGTGTATTATGTAAGAATGAGAAGTTCTACAAATGCATAGTGTGTGGTTTCCTGTTATTACAATAATGCAGGAAGATAATGTCCTAAAGTTAAACTCCGGTAACAGTTTCCGAGGGCAGGATGGTGACTGTTTTTCCGGAAATTAAACCAAAAATAACCCCAATAACAATAAAAAGGGAAAGGAGATAACTATGAAACGATTATCATTACTCCTCGTGATGATATTCATGGTATGCTTGTCCTGGGCTGCAATTGATGAATACTATTCTTTTACAGCCACTACAGGTACATACACACCAATTACAGGGACTAGTGCAGGAATTTCATCTGATGATGCAATTTCCGCTGCTATCCCTATTGGATTCACTTTTGGGTATGGAGATTTTTCTTTTAGCGAAGTAAAAATCTCTACCAACGGCTGGGTTGGCTTAGGTACTTCTCAAACTGGAAGTAACCTAACTAACAATCTTGCCTCCACATCTTATCAACCTGTTGTTGCCCCTCTTTGGGACGACCTTAGTATGGCTTCGGGAACAGTATCCTATGAAATGACTGGAACTGCACCCAATCGTATCTTCACTATTCAATATACAGACGCCAAATGGAACTACAGCGGTCCTGTTGGTTTTAATTTTCAAGTTCAACTATATGAAACAGGAAAGATTAGTATTATCTATGGAGCGAGTGGCGGAACGCCCAATAATCCTTCAGCTTCTATTGGGATAAATATGGGTCCTGGAGGTTCCGGATGGTATTATAGTATTGACCCAATTACTGGAACTGCCTCTACAACTACCGAGACCAACAATATTACTACTTTCCCCGTTCAGGGAACTGTTTACGAATTTAATCCGGTAGTAGCACAACCTAATGATCTTGCTGCAACAGGTATTTCCGGTAACACTACTCCTTCTGTTGGAATATCAGCTACTTATACCGTAACTGTCCGTAACCGGGGTTCCAATCCTCAAACCACCTATCAGGTAAAACTGATTGATGGTAATAATAATGAACTGGGAAATGTAGCTGGAACTGCAATTCAACCTGCTCAGACACTCAGTTTTCAAATTCCTTGGACTCCTACTGTAGCCGGACCAATGACTCTTATAGGTAAGGTTGTTTTAGCCGGTGATCAAAATACTACTAACGACCAGACAGCTCCTTTACCCATTGCTGTTCAACCAGCTGGTGTTCAGGCAGTTACTATTGCCGATGGCACAGAAACGATGCGTATTCCGATGGATTTCTTCTGGAAGAACTCCCTCTCCGAGACCATTTATATGTCCGATGAACTTGGCTTTGTCAGCGGCACTATAACTTCTTTGGCTTTTTACAATAACTTTTTTGATTCCCCTACCAATGGTGCCACCAAGATTTGGTTGGGCTCAACTAATGTTCAGGACTTAAGTGGTGGTTGGATTCCTTCCACGCAGATGACTTTGGTCTTTGATGGCAATATTACCTATCCTTCCGGTGCCAACACCATTACCATTCCCTTGCAAACCCCCTATATGCATACTCCTGGAAATCTGGTAATGATGGTACAGCGTCCAATGGATACGGACTATTATTCTTCTTCTGATAATTTTTATGGTTTAACCATTGGCACCAACCGCACTTTAAAAGTTCAAAGTGATGGAACCGCTTACGATCCTGCCAATCCTCCTGCCGGAACTACTCCTGTAGGACAGGTTCCCAAAACCACAATCTTTTATACTGGGCAGCAGATTGTAAATGATTTGTCTTGTCTTACCATTACCGGAAGCGGAACTCCTAATGTTAATTCACCTGCAACCTATACAATCACGGTTAAAAACAATGGAACTGCCACTCAAACCAACTACACCGTAAAACTGATGAAAGAAGGTGGCGTGCAACTGGCTACTGCTGCTGGTACTTCTATCGCTTCTTTAGAGACAGCTTCCTTCAACCTTAGCTGGACTCCCACTACTGTAGAAACCACCTATTTATATGGTGTAGTGGAACTTGCGGGTGACGAAATTGCTACCAATAATCAAACAGGAAACCTTACTGTTCAAGTAATGGAAGCAGGGCTTACCGTAGTGCAAATCGGTCAGGGAACTGCCACAAATAGCACTACCGGTGCTCCCACACCTTACGGGACCTACTGGAAGAACTTCCGTCAGCAATATCTATATACTGCTGCTGATATCTACGCAGCCGGTGGTGCACCTGGTTTGATTAATGCTTTGGCATTTAATGTTACTTCAGTGAATAACTGCTCCGCTATGCCGAACTACACTATAAAAGTAAAACATACAGATCAGACCGAGCTAACTACAACATTTGAAGTAGGGGAATATACTACTGTTTGGAATAGTCCCAGTTACTTACCTACAGCCGGATGGAATGTGCATACTTTCACTACTCCCTTCTTCTGGAACGGTGCTTCCAACCTCTTAATTGATATTTGCACAGATATTATTCCCGGTACTTATACTCAAAATGCTTCTGTTCCTTACACGCCTACTGCTTATCCCAGCTGCTTACGGTTCCAGAGTGATAGCTCACCTGCATCATCTGCAACAACTGGAACCACTTCTACCAATAGAGCTAATGCCAGATTGTATATGACTATTTCCGATATGGGTTCTCTTACCGGAGTAGTTAGCTCTTCAGCTGCTCCTTTGGAAGGTGCTTCAGTTACAGTTGTAGGAACTGTTTTCCATACCCTTACTGCTGCTGATGGTTCTTATAACTTCCAATATGTGCCGATTGGAACCCAACAAGTTATGGCTACAAAGCACGGTTATAACGAAGTTACGCATACTGTGACCATTGTGGAAGACCAAACCTCAACCCAAAACTTTGATCTTACTCTACTGCCACAAGTTACAGTAACCGGACGCGTAGTTGGAAGTGATCAGCCCACAGTTGGTTTGGCTGGCGCTACAATTACTTTAAGCGGTTATGAACCTTACGAGGCAACAACCAATGCTACCGGTAACTTCACTATTACTAATGTGTTTGCCAGTCAAACCTATAACTATGTTGTAAATGCAACCGGCTATCAACAGGCAACGGGTCAGGTCGTTGTTGGAACAACAAATGTAAATATGGGTGATATCACTGTTAACGAATTAGCATTTCCTCCTTATGCAGTAGTTGCTGCAGAAGCTGCTAATTTCAGTAATGTAACTGTTACCTGGCAACCACCCAATCCTGCTGCCGTAGGTGAATGGCTGCATTATGACAGTGGTGAAAATGACGATAGCATAGGAACTGGTGGTGCTAACGACTTTGATGTTTACATTCGTTACCCTGCATCCGCTCTTGCCGATTATGCTGGAATGAGCTTATATACACTAAAAGTATGGCCTGCCCAGGCAGGAACTTTCTCAGTTCGTGTTTGGACTGGTGGAACTGCTACTCAACCAGCTAATATGGTTGTTGACCAGGCATTTACACCTGTGCTTGATACTTATAATACTGTTGAATTAAATAGCCCCGTAACCGTTACAGGTAATGAAGAACTTTGGTTTGGATATCGTAATGTGGTTACTGGTGGATATCCTGCCGGCTGCGATGCGGGTCCTGCTGTTGACGGCTTTGGCAATATGATGTATTTTGGTGGTTCTTGGACTACTTTGACTGCCCAGAATCCTGATTTGAACTACAACTGGAATATTCAAGGTTATGTTGGATTTTCAGCTCCTACTGCAGCACCTGTTCTTACTGTAAAGAATAGCTCTCTCTTTGTTAAAAATGCTGCAGGGAGCAGAAATGATGACCGTGTTTTGCTTGGCTACAGAGTATATCGTCTCTTAGCTGCCGATCAAGGCAATGAAGCAAACTGGACAACCTTAACTCCCACCAGTATAACTCCTACCACTTATGTAGATAATGCCTGGCAGCCCTTACCTTCAGGTGTTTATAAATTTGCCGTGAAAGCGGTCTATTCTAATAATGTATTTTCCAATGCCGCTTTCTCCAATGAAATTCACAAAGGTATGATGGGAACCTTAACCGGAACAGTAACCGAATTCGGAACCAATCTACCTGTTCAAGGTGCTACCATTACCGCCGGTGAATATACCGGTCAAAGTAATGCTACCGGACATTTCAGCTTTGGTGTTTATGCCGGAACCTACACTGTAACTTGTACTAAGCCAGGTTATCAACCCGGTTCACAGGCAGGTGTAGTAATTGTCGGTTTACAAACCACAACTCAAAACTTCGTGCTTACAGAGCTTACTTTGCCTCCTGTAAATGTGCATGCAGAAGATACCGGCGCCATTGCCAATATCACTTGGGAAGCCCCCGGAACGGCTACAGGTATTACTGAGGGCTTTGAAGGTGCAACCTTCCCGCCTACTGACTGGAGCCAAATTATTACCGATACAGGTGCAGCAGGAACAACTGGTGTCTATCCAACCTGGTGTCAAGTTGGAACCGTAGCTCTTGACCCTGCAGTACCTCCTCATGGTGGTTCCTATCAAGCAGCAATGTGGTGGGATTATGTTAACCAGGATGAATGGTTGATTACGCCTCAATTCCCTTGCCCCAGTAATGCTGTTTTACAGTTCTGGAGCTATGTGTATCTTGGTTCCACTAATAGTGATCACTATTACATCAAGATTTCTACCGATAATGGCGGAACCTGGACTGTCCTTTGGGATGCAACTGCCCAAACCGGTGGATGGAATTATTATGCCACCCCGATTACTGTTAATCTTGCTACCTATGCAGGACAGCAAATTAAGCTTGCCTGGCATGCAGATGATCCGCCTTCAGCTGATGGAATGTGGTATGTTTGGTTCGTGGATGATGTTCTTATCGGATCCCCTACCAAAGTTATAACATTCAGTCCGGAACAGCTTTTTACAGCTTCTCAGGCACCGACACCAGCTCCCAAAATGGTTTATCCTACCAGTCCTATCAGTCGTGTAATTGGAAATGGAACTGAAACTCAACCTGTTGCTAATATCAAATCGCTTCCTCCTGCTCCAGTTCCTTCTTTTGATGGCTACAGAGTGCTGACAGGTTATCAGGTATGGCGTTTACTGCAAGGTCAGGAAACCAATGAAAGTGCCTGGACTTCTTTAACCAGCACTCCTATTAGTGCTTTGAGCTATGCCGATGATGATTGGCCTTCTTTACCGGATGGAACTTATAAATGGGCAGTGAAAGCTGTCTATACCGGTGGCGCTTATTCTGTAGCTACCTTCTCCAATGCTTTACCACAGTATCATGAAATTGGAACTATTGCCGGTATCGTGCGCAATATGCAGAATCAACCAATTTCAGGAGCCACTGTTACCTGCGGAGATGTAACTGCTACTACCAATGCCAGTGGTGCATACAGTATGTCTGTGCTGGCTGGAACTCACAGTGTAACTGCCAGCCATCCCAATTATGCTTCTGTTACGCATTCCGGTATCATAGTTGTAACCGGTCAAACTACTACCGTAAACTTCCAGTTGCCTCCAGTATCTGATTTGTTTAGTGATAGCTTTGAGAACTATGCTAACTTCGCTTTGACTTTTGCTCCGTGGACGCTGGTAGATGTTGATTTAAGTGCAACTTACGGTATTGAAAATTATACCTGGGAAAATGCCTATAGCCCGATGGCATTTATAATCTTCAATCCAACAGCCACAACTCCAGCGATGACTACTCTTGCAGCACACACTGGAAGCAAAATGGCTTGCTGTTTTGCTTCTACCACTCCTCCCAATAATGACTGGATGATTACTCCGCAATTAACAGGAGCAAGTTCCATCAAGTTCTGGGCAAGAAGTTATGTGGCTGATTATGGATTGGAAAGATTCAAAGTAGGTGTTTCTAATAATACTATTCCCGGTAGCTTCACTATTATTAGTGGTGCAAACTACATTCAAGCACCGGTGGAATGGACTGAATACACCTATCAGATTACCCAGCCGGGACCTCTTTACATTGGTATTCAATGCCTTTCCAATGATGCCTTCTTCTTCTGTGTTGATGATGTTACAGTTGCCGGAAACGATATTAATGATCCTGAAATTCCTGTAGTTGCCACAGCATTGAATAATAACTATCCTAACCCCTTCAATCCGGAAACCACCATTTCCTACAGTGTTAAAGATAGAGAACCAGTAACCATTGGTATCTATAACATTAAAGGTCAGCTGGTGAAAACCTTGCTGAAAGGTGTTCAGGAACCTGGAAATCATACCATTGTTTGGAATGGAACCGATGATAACGGTCGCTCTGTTTCCAGTGGCGTCTATTACTATAAGATGCAAGCTGGAAAATACAGCAGCACCAAGAAAATGATAATGATGAAATAAGTTAACTGGTTAACAGGTTAGCAAGTTAACTGGTGAAAAAGGTTAACGAGTTAGCAGGTTAGCAGGTTAACAAGTGATGAAAGCCCCGAACTGAATAAGCTCGGGGCTTTCTTAATTGAGCTCGGGGCTTTATTTATTCGGAAGAACGACATCCTTGTCGTTCAAAGTTAACAGGTTAACAGGTTAAAGGTTAACAGGTTAAAGGTTAACAGGTTAACAGGTTAACAGGTAATACTTTGTACCGGCGCTCGCTTTGTACCGGCGCTCGCTGTAGCGCCGAATAAAAAAAAACGGCGGAACGGCGTCCGCCGGTACATTAGCCGGTACAAGGGCTTTTGGCAGAGGGCAGAGAGCCGAGGGCAAAGAGCGAAGAGTAAAAGGGTTGTGCACCCGTAATCGCGTTACTTTATAATATTTCCTTGTAAATTTTATCTAATTACCTGTTGCCTGGTCATTTCGTTAACGACTCTTTAACGATCCTTTAACAATCCATTTACTTTGTTAAAGAGTCGTTAAAGAAGTTATAAAGAAGTATAAAAGATTCAACTTGGCAGGGAATTATGCGTTGTCTAAAAGCAGGCAACAGGTCTTGCAAAATTGCCTTTAATAAACTTCTTGACGCTTATATCCCGTATCAAAACTATTGCCTTAGCTGTTAAAATTTAATCTACAAAAGGAGCATCCTTATGCACGCGTATTATCGTCAACCTGCTATCTATAAAGATCAAGTGGTCTTTATTGCTGAAGATGACCTCTGGACTTTTAACTTAAAAGAAAAAGTTGCCAGGCGTCTAACTGCCAATTTGGGTATGATTCGCTATCCTCAGTTTTCTCCTGATGGTAAGCAAATTGCTTTTACCAGCACGGAAGAAGGAATTTCCGAAATTTATCTAATGCCTTCCGAAGGTGGCGAAGCAAAACGCATAACTTATTTGGGAGCTTATCTTTATACGCTGGGATGGAAAGGCAGCAAAATTATTTTCGCTTCTTCTCACAGTTCTTTTCTCCGGGGTTATGACAAACTTTTCGAAATTGAAAGTGAAGGTGGAGCTCCGGTGGAATTACCTTATGGAAGGGCATCCGATATTTCTTTTGGTGAAAAAGGAGTTGTTTTAGGTAGAAATACAGGCAATCCTGCAAGGTGGAAAAGATATCGGGGTGGAACTGCCGGCTATGTTTTGATTGATAAAAACGGCGATGGCAAATTCAAGAAACTGATTGATTTAAATGGGAACTTTGCCTGCCCGATGTGGATTGGCAACAGGATTTATTTTATCTGTGACCACGAAGGAATTGGCAATATTTATTCTTGCACGCCAGAGGGCAAAGACCTGCAAAAACACAGCCAGCATAAGGATTATTATGCCCGCGGTGCTTATAGCGATGGAAAAACTATTATCTGGCACGCGGGAGCAGAACTTTGGTTGATGGATATAAAAGAAAACAAGCCCCGGAAATTGTCTTTTGCTTATAGCAGTCCGATGGTTCAGAGGCAACGCAAATTTGTTAGTCCACCCCAAAATCTGGAAAATGTATATCTTTCACCTGATGGTGGTTCCCTTTCTTTAGAATTACGCGGGAAGGCATTAGTTAGTGGAAATTGGGAAGGCAGTGTGCAACAATATGGTTGGCATCAAGGAGTGCGTTATCGTCTGCCCCAAATTTTGCCGGACGGAAAACATCTGCTTTTGCTGTCTGATGAACCTGGCTATGAGCGTTTTGAAATTCACCCTTTGCGCCAGGATTTTGAAAAGGTCACCGAAGAAGTGGTGATTATTGATAATCCCGATTTGGGCAGAGTTACATCTTTTGTCCCTGCTCCTAAGGGCTCTCTGGTGGCTATTGAAAATCACCGTTGCGAGGTGATAGTTTTAGATTTGGAAAGCAAAGAATTCAAAACGATAGACCGGAACGAATTTGGCCTAATTTGGGAACTTAATTGGTCTCCGGATGGACGCTGGCTAACTTATAGCATAAATCGTGACCGTAACACCAGGCATATTATTATCTGGGATAGTAAAGAAAATCAATTGCATATAGTAAGTAAACCTGTGTTAAATGATACCGCTCCTGTTTTTGATCCGGAAGGAAAGTATCTCTATTTTGTGTCGGTGCGCAATTTAAATCCTTTACCGGATGGCATTCAGTTTGATTTCATCTACCCCAATTCCTATAAACCCTATTTAATTCCGTTGAAAAAAGAGCTGCGTTCTCCTTTTATTCAGGAACCGAAGCCCTTTGAAGCAAAACCGGAAACCCCTAAAAAAGATGAGAAAAAAGAAGAAAAAGAACCCAAAGACGAAATTAAACCGGTAGAAATTGATTTTGAAGGGATATGTGACCGCGTAATAGAATTTCCTGTTTCCTCCGGAATTTATGGTGGTTTGAGTGCAATCAAAGACCGCTTGTTCTATGTGAATATGCCTCTGGAAAACAGAGCAGATGATGAAAACAAGTTTGATTTGATGTGCTACGATTTGAACAAACTGGAGAGCTGGACTTATGCCAAAGATATTACAGGTTATCATATCTGCCAGGATGGCTCTGCTATTTTAATTCGCCAAAAGGATAAACTCCGGGTAATTTCTACTAAACTTGAGCCCAAAGCTGAACTGCCTGCAGAGGCAACACCCGGAAAAAAGAGCGGCTATATTGATTTGAGCCGTTTTTCTGTGGAAATTGTGCCTGTTGCAGAATGGCAACAAATGTTTAAAGAGGCCTGGCGTTTACAGACACAACAATATTGGGTGGAAGATATGGCAGGAATTAACTGGCAAAAGGTTTTTGACCGCTATTATCCATTAGTTGAGCGTTGTGCCAGCAGAAGTGATTTTTCCGATCTGATGTGGGAAGTGCAAGGCGAATTGGGCACCAGCCACTGTTATGAATTTGGCGGGGACTATCGTCAAAGTCCAAATTATAGAATCGGCAAATTGGGCATTGATTATCGCTATAATGCTCGCAAAAAGGGCTATGAAATAATCCGTATTTTAAAAGGAGACCATTGGCTAAGCGAAAATCGTTCGCCTTTTATGAACCCAGGTATTAATGTTTCCGAGGGCTGGATAATTAAAGCCGTAAATGGAATTCCCGTAAATAAAACTACACCTCCGGAAAGATTAACTTTAAATTTAGCCGGACAACAAGTTCAGCTAAGTGTTACCAGCCCCGATGGTAAAGAAGAAAAAGTGGTAACCCTGCCTACAATGAAAGATGAAACGCAAGCTCGTTATCGGGATTGGGTAGAAAGTAATCGTGAGTATGTCCATAATGCCTCTAAAGGCAAACTTGGCTATTTGCATATACCGGATATGCAAAAAGATGGTTTGATAGAATTCCATCGCTATTTCTTGGCAGAAGTGGATCACGAAGGACTGGTTATTGATGTCCGTAGTAATGGAGGAGGCAGCGTTTCTGGATTACTGCTCCAAAAACTGGCACGCAAAAGAATCGGCTATGATAAAACCCGTTGGTGGGGTGCCAATCCTTATATGGATAATGCTCCCATGGGTCCTATGGTTTGTATTACGGATGAACATGCCGGTAGCGATGGCGATATTTTCTCCCACAGTTTCAAACTTTTGGGCTTAGGAAAACTGATTGGTAAAAGAACTTGGGGGGGAGTAATCGGAATTTGGCCCAGGCATTGGCTGGTGGATGGAACAATTACTACTCAACCGGAATTCAGTTTTTGGTTCAAAGATGTCGGCTGGGGTGTGGAAAATTATGGAACCGATCCCGATATTGAAGTGGATATTATGCCTCAGGATTATGTAGAAGGAAAAGACCCGCAACTGGATGTTGCCATCAAAACCTGCCTGGCAGAAATAAAGAAAAACCCTCCGCTGAAACCGGATTTTGGGAAAATCCCGCGTAAGACACTACCCTGAAATAGCGAAAATATTTCACGCAGATTACGCAGAGGGAGCAGATTACGCAGATTTTATAGCTCTCACAGATTACACAGATAGCACAGATTAAAAAATGAATAGGTCTGGGATGAACAGGATTTGTGGGATTTTTGGGATTGAACTTTAGAAACAAGGATTTCAGGATTTAAGGATTAAGAGGATTTATTGATTAGCCACCGAAAGCACCGAAAACACCGAAAACACCGATGGCACCGCAAATATAACTATTACATATAACGGCTGTAGCTCTTTACTGCAGCCGTTTTTATTTTGCCAAAAATGTAGCTGATTTCTCCCGTAAAATACAATACTTTATTTGGTAATCATCAGCACTTTGGCGATAGTTGTATAGGATTTTTTATGATAAGTAAAAGCAATTTCATCCTGGGCAGAGACATTGTCATTTGTAAAGAAAGCATCAATTGCCCTAAATATCAGCTCAAAATTTCTTTTCAATTCCCAGCTTTTGGCTGGATTCTCTTTATCCAAAAGAATGATAAATATCCTATTATCGGCTCCAAACCTTTCAGCGCCTTGGTTTTCATACATCCATACAGCTAAATCCAGAGGATTCTGCAAAGCATTAGCTATGTTATATTCTTTGGGGATATAAGTTATTTTTAAATCAAAGGGTTGCCCGGCAAAGAAAAGATCAATTCCTTTTATATTCTTGATAGTTGGAATAACTTTAGGATGTGCCCCAATATGTTCTTCAATATAAACAGTAGTCCAGTGATTATACCAACTGCATATTGCATAATTGGTTACATCATCATGGAGAGTAAGTTTTACATGGTTGATTAAATCATCGTAGTGACAATATCTTCTTACGAACTCTTTTTGAATTTTTTGATCCAACCCTCCTTGGGTAGTGCTCCAGGCGAAATTTTTTACCTTAGAAACTTCATTTCTTAAATCTGCATCTGAGATAAGTTCTTTCCGTTCCTGTATTTTTTGGAGATAGAGGGTTTTAATGAAAGCATCAATAATATTTTCAGGGGGTAGGGGTTGCATTTCTAAAATTCTTTTCGTGATTTCTGAGGTAGAACCTTTTGGGGAAATGCCAAGATTAACTGCTAACTCCTTTAAATTCTCGCTTTTGATACTACTCAATTTCAAATTCAATAATTGTTTATGGCTGAATAAGGGCATCTTGTTCTCCTGTCTATTTCTTCTTAAAAAGCATTACATATTCATGTTTAAATACATAAAAACCACCTACCAGTGCTCTATAACGCCAAAGCTCCTGTTGATTTCTTTTTGCCCGGGTTTCTTCAAAGTTCTTCACAATAATACTTTTAAGCAGGTAACCACTATTTAAGACCTCTTGCATACAGTAAAAGCCCAAAGGTATCCATTCTCCTTTGGAATACTTATCGCCAATAACCAAAATGAGATAGCGTCCTTTTTCCAAATAGGGCGTTACATTATCAACCACTCCTTTAAACATTTTCAGGAATTCCTCTATCGTCTCAGCATTGGAAAGGTCATTTTTGTCATCTTTAGAAAATTTGATAATGTCATGATAAGGCGGATGCATAATAAGAAGCTGAACTTTTTCCGTAGCATATTTATTTAAAGTTGGCTTAATGTCTATCGTTCTGCTGTCACCGATAAGTATATCACTAACTACATTATATTTATTCGGTTCTGTTTTTATTAGTTGTTCTGCCTTGCTTGCAACTTCTGCATTCAATTCTATCCCTATTCCATTTCTTCCCAATCTTTTACTTTCAATAAGCGTAGTTCCACTTCCTAAAAAAGTATCTAAAACCCAGTCCTCTTTTTTGGTATATCTCAGCATCATTTGATGGGGAATTTGTGGAACAAAATTACCCCAATACCAGCCCAAATGAGCTCCGGAAGTATTTCTTTTATCAAACAGCCACAAACTATCGGTTAGGATTTCGTCATATTCTTTCCAGCGAAGCAGATTGATATCGTTAATTTTGCTTGTTTTTTCCTTTTTTATTCCATTTATTAAACGCTTCAGGTAATATTGTGCTCTCTCCAATGTCTGGGATTCCAAAATTTGCTCCAGTTCGGAAAGGAGAATATCTCTCCGCAAAGAAATTGTATCTCCGTTTGCCTCAATATTTAAAAGTCCCTCTTTATCTTTGCTATAATTGGTTATAATCGCTTTCAATTTAGTAACTCTGTTTTTCGTCAGGTCTAAATTAGATGTTTTTTGAATCTCTGCCAGGACTTCTATCATCTTAACCTGATTTAATATAACCCAAACTGAAGATTTTGGATTATCTTCAAAAATAGGTATTGTGAGTTGACTTGCTTCATCTATCTTCATGTTTTCTATTTCCTGCTTATTCGTAATGTAAAACCTTTATGGCATAATTGAGATAGCGGTCAAGCTCTTTTTTTAATGCGCAGGATTAGAGGATTTATGGATAAACCACAGAAATTATTTCACGCAGATGACGCAGATTACGCAGATTTTATAGCTCTCACAGATTACACAGATTTCACAGGATTTCACAGATTAAACGGATTGTAATGATTTATACCGAGTTAAGAGTTTTTTAGTGCGCTAAGTGGTCTTGGAGTTTTGGGATGGAATAAGGGGTGTAATTTTTGCGGTCAGGGAAAGAAAAAAAACCGCGATTGCGGAAATAAATCAACATAATGAGTAAAAAGTTCCACAAATTGCCTCAACCATAAAAGGCACCTAATGTCGTATCTGTATGTATTATATTCGGTTACAAGTGCCTAAAAGTTTGGCACAGCTATTGCTCTCTTAAAATAACGAATCTCAAAAACCGGTACCCCCTTACCGGTTAGTGACTTTTCCCCCAAAAGTCACAATGTGCGACCTCCTAAGTCAAAGACCTAAGCCCCTTCCTTGGAAGGGGTTTTTTTTTCTAAGAGAAAAAGAGGGTTTTGAACAAAGAGGAAAAGAGGAAAAGAGGATTTTGAACAAAGAGAAAAAGAGAGAAAAGAGGTCTTTTGAACAAAGAGAAAAAGAGAGAAAGAGAAAAAGAGAAAAAAGAGGTTTTGAACAAAGAGGAAAAGAGGATTTTGAACAAAGAGAGAAAGAGAAAAAGAGAGAAAGAGAAAAAGAGGAAAAGCTGATTTTTGAACAAAGAGAGAAAGAGAAAAAGAGAAAAAGAGAAAAAAGAGGACTTTTAACAAAGAGAGAAAGAGAAAGAGAAAAAGAGAGGAATGAAGAAGGGTGAAATATCAAGAAGAATTTAGGTTTATCTTCAAATATTCGTTTTCTAATCTTTTATCTGTGTTATCAGTGAAATCTGTGAGAGTTATAAAATCTGTGTTATCAGTGAAATCTGTGAGAGTTATAAAATCTGTGTTATCAGTGAAATCTGTGAGAGCTATGAAATCTACAAAATCCGTGAGAGCTACAAAACGGTGCTTGACAAAAATTAGCATCTTCATCCATAGTTAATAACAGAAGAATATAAACACTGTTAAGTGGCAGGATGTAAATATATTATGATTCAGGCAAGTTATAAAATTGTGCACGAAACCGATGCAAAAGCTGTTTTAGAGCTCTATTTGCAGGCGGGGTGGTGGAAATCGGAAGATGGGGAGCAAGATTTGGATGTTATTGCCCAAATCGTTGCTAATTCCTTTTGTTTCGTTATTGCTACGGTAGATAATAACATTGTAGGTATGGGACGAGCCATCAGTGATGGTATCAGTGATGCCTACATTCAGGATGTAACTGTGCGGAAAGAATATCGTGGCAACGGGTTCGGCAAAGGCATTATTCGCACTTTGGTGAATTATTTGAAGGATAATAAACTGCAGTGGATAGGGCTAATCAGTGAGCCGGGTTACGAGGGTTTTTACGAGGGTTTAGGTTTTAAAGTTATGACTTCTTACACGCCATTTTTACTAAGTGAATAAGCAATGGAAGGTTTGCATCTGATAACTGAAGAGCAGATACCTTTGCTGCGGGATTTTTTAGCTCGGTATCCACGCCGGAATTGCGATTTTAATATAACCAATCTTCTTGCCTGGGGAAAAATATATGGAAATCAGTATCTTCTCTGGCAGGATAACCTGGTTATTTTCAATCCCAAATATCAGAATGTCTGTTTTCCTTTAGGGGATAATTATACGGCGCGGGATTTGGCTGATTTGGTGTTGCTTTTTAAGCAGGAATATCCCGAAGCGGAGTTAAATATCATTCCAGAAGAGTATTATGCAAAAACTCCTGAACTTAACGATTACTTTGAAATCCAAGAGGATAGAGCTTGGGCAGATTATGTTTACAGCATAGACCGGTTAGTTAATCTTTCGGGCAAAACTCTGGCGAAAAAGAAGAACCTGATTTCTCAATTTATCCGTGCCTATCCTGATTATCAGGTTTTGCCTGTAACCAGCGATAAATTTGATGTGCTATTGCGTTTTACCTATAAATGGAAAAGAGAACGCAGCGCTGAAGGAATTTATCTGATGACGGAAATTAAGGCAATTGAAAACGCTTTGGCAATGTGGGACCTTTTACCTGCAGAAGGTATTATTATTTGCCTGCACGATAAAATTGCTGCGTTTTCTATCTTTTCTCCTCAGACACAGGAAATGGTTACAGAGCATTTTGAAAAGTTTGACCCCGATAAAAAAGGTGCTGCTCAATTAGTTAACTGGGAAACGGCAAAATACCTGCAAAAGCGATATAAATATTTGAATAGAGAACAGGATTTAGGGCTAATAGGGTTACGACAGGCAAAACTTTCCTATCAACCGGAGTTTTTAGTTAAGTTTCTGGTTTCTACACTTAAAACCCAATCCGATGTATTGCAAGAAGGGTAGCAGCTATTTCTATATACTGGTTAGGTTAAGCCGTGCTCCTGTTTATACTTATCAATTTCAGCTCGTTCCTGGTCGTAGCCCTTTTTATTCATCAAAGCGTAGGTAGCTATTTTTCCGGCTTCCACTCCGGGTTGGTCTAAGGGATTGATGCGAAGAAGTTTACCGGTAAAAACCGTTTGGATTTCATAGAGCATAATGAATTGTCCCAGGTTGTATTCATCAATTTGAGGAAAGACAATATTACAGTTAGGACGCATTGCTTTGCTGAGGGCAATTTCCGTAGCAAATCGTTCTGCGTTAAGCAGTTCGGAAAGTTTCCTGCCACCTAAATAATTCACCTCTTCTCTTTCAGGATGCAGATTTGGGATAGTGTAATCGTGTTTAAAGTGTTCCACGGTTAAGAAAGTGAAGACCTTATCGCTGGGACCTTCAGTATAGAGTTGCACCTGAGAATGTTGATCGGTGGTTCCTAATGCTTTCACAGGTGTTTGTCCCACATAAATTTCTCTGCCTTTGATGTCCTTTCGTTTACCCAAACTTTCAGCCCAGAGTTGACGATACCAATCGGCAAGAGCATAAAGGGAATTGCTGTAGGGCATCATAACGCTGATATTTTTGCCCTGGCGGTAATAGAGAAAATGAATTAGTCCGTTAAGATAAGCAGGATTTTTCCAAATATCGGGATTTAAACAAATTTCCCGCATATCTTTTGCCCCTTGCAGCAATGCTTTAAGATCAATTCCGGTAAAGGCAGAAGAAAGCAAACCCACATCGGAGAGAACGCTAAACCTGCCTCCCACATTATCTGGAACGGTAAAACCAGAATAGCCCTCCTGGTTAATTACCTGTCTTAAAAACCCCTTTTCTTTGTCCGTAGTGATAATAATCCGTTTTTGGTAGTCCTGCGGGAATTTGCGTTTAATTATATCTGCCACAATCATATAACCAGCCATTGTTTCAGCTGTGGTTCCGCTTTTAGTGATAACATTCACAATAGTAGTATTCAAGTTTATTTGGGACAGGATTTCGTAGAGAAAAACGGGGTCAACATTATCATAAACAAAGAGCTTACGGGGTAATTCCGCCTCCGTTTTCAAGGCAGAATATAAGGCATTATTGCCTAAAGCGGAGCCACCAATGCCTAAAACCAGCATTGTATCAAAAGCGGGATTAAGCTTAGCGATAAAATCGTCTATATGCTTTGTAGAGCAATCCGGTAAAGCATAAAATCCCAAAATATCAGCTTTGCGGTCTGCCATAATTTCGTTATGGGCATTTTTTCCCAGCTCGGTATATTCCTGCAATTTTTCAATCGGCAAATTGCCGTGCATCTGGCAAGAAGCCAATAGATTGTGATATTCGTAGCGTAGCATTTATTCCTCCGTATTTTGATAATAGGGTTTTAAGTCCTTTTCCAATAGTTGTTCCACTGCGGAGAGAGAACTGTTAAAATCCAGGTTTTCGGTTAATGTAAAAAGTTTGGCATCGCATTTATGCACAATGGCTTTAATGGCAAAAAAGCTACCCGGATTTACACTTAATTCCCGAATACCCATTCCAATTAAAAGGGGAACATATTTTGGTTGAGAAGCCATTTCTCCGCATACGGAAAGCGGGGTCTGATATTTAGCGGCATTTTTTACCGTTAGTTTAATCAGCCCAAGGACGGCAGGATGATGTTGAATATAAAAAGATGAAACCATTTCATTATTACGATCGGAAGCTAAAGTATATTGCACCAGGTCGTTAGTTCCGATACTTAAAAAATCACACTCTTTAGCTAATGCATCCGAGCAAAAAGCTGCAGAGGGAATTTCTATCATTGCTCCCAAGGGAATTTCGGGATCAAAGGGAATATTTTGGTTAGAAAGTTCCTGCTGGCACTTGTGGACAAATTCTCTGGCTTTAATAAAATCCTCTACATCCATCACCATCGGAAACATAATTTGGATTTTGCCGAAAGCCGAAGCTCTTAAAATAGCTTTCACCTGAGAGGAAAAAATATCGGGATGGGATAGCGAAAATCTTATTCCCCGATTACCCAAATAGGGATTTTCTTCCAAGGTTTCGGAATTTACGGGAGCAAGTTTATCTCCCCCCAAATCAAAAGTTCTAATAGTAACCGGCAAAGGTTTCATTTGAGCAGCGAATTTGCGGTAGATGGCAAATTGTTCATCTTCAGAAGGCAAACTTTGTTTTCCCAGATATAAAAATTCGGTTCTAAATAAACCAATACCCTCGCAAGGTAATTTACTGATAATATTTAATTCTTCCGGCACTCCGGCATTGGTTAAAAGCTTAATTTTGATACCGTTTAAGGTTTCAGCTTCTCCTGATTGTTGTTGTTTCAGTTGTTGCTGTAAGACCTCTTCCTGTTCAGCTTTCTGCCGGTAATATTTCAGGGTTTTCGCATCCGGATTGATTATTAACAAACCGGAATAGCCATCCACAATTAAGAGTTCATTATCTTTCACTTGCTCTAACACATTGGGAATATTGGCAATAGCCACCATACCCAAAGCCCGGCAAAGAATTGCAGAATGGGAATTATAACTGCCTTTGGCTACAATGTATGCTTTAATGCCAGCTTGAGCAATTTTGCCAACCAGAGAGGGCACAATTTCAGTGAGAAGGAGAATATGGTCTGCATTCAATTTGTGTTGCAGGGTGTTTCTGTTTCCGGCTAAGGCATTTAACAAACGCAAAGAAACATCACGATAATCGGCAGAGCGCACGGCAAAGGTCTCACTTTTCATTGTGGCAAAATGCCTGATAATATTGTTAAAGCACTCAGCAACCGCTTGAGTGGCAAATTGCAGTTTATTCTGAATGGCAGTTGTCAGCTGTTTATAAATTTCGGGGTCATTCAAAATTTCCAGCTGGGTGGAGATTATTTCTGCTTCGTTGGGGGGTAATTTACTGGAATGGAGTTCCTGGTTAATTTCTTCTTCAACGGCAGTAAGGGAATTCTGCAAACGGGAGATTTCCCTGGAGACCTCAGCTGCGGTAATATTTCCCGATTCAATTTCCGGTTCCGAAAGAGCAATATGCAGCGAGAAACCGATAACAATACCTTTATTAAGAGAAGTCCCCTTCAATTTTTGCATTTATTCTCCAAAGCCGTTTTCCATCATTTCTTTAATTTCCGCCAGCAGATAGTCCTCATCTACCCCATCGGCAATCAGCAAAAGTTTGGAACCGCATTCTGCAGCAAGCATCATAACGCCCATAATGCTTTTTCCGTTTATTTTCATCCCGTCCTTTTCAATAAAAAAATCACTACGGTATTTAGTGGCAGCTTTAACTAACAGGGCTGAGGGTCTGGCATGCAGACCCAGTTTATTTGTTACTGTCACTTCTACCTGTTTCATCGCTCTTGCCTTCAATGTTTTTTTGCATTGTTTTTTTGCGGATTTCTTCGTTTATTTTACGGCTAAAGTCCTCAGCTGCATCATAGCCCACACCTTTCAAAATCATATTCATTGCAGCAACTTCCACAATAACCGATACATTTTTTCCCGGAGAAACAGGCAAATAGATGATAGGTATTTTTACTCCCAAGTGTTCGGCATAGTTATTAACCATCCCGATGCGTTCGTAATCCATATTTTCCTGCCAGGGCATAAGTTCAATCTGCAGGTCTATGGTTTTTTGTTTACGGGTATGAGCAATGCCAAAAACACGCTCTACATTGATACAGCCCACACCTCTAATTTCCATAAAGTAACCGAATTCGCGTCCCGGCTTACCAATCAATTGATCGTCAATATAACGCAAAGTTATTAAATCATCACCTACCAAGCTGTGTCCGCGATGCACAAGGTCTAAAGCGCATTCGCTTTTCCCGATTCCGCTTTTTCCGGTTAGCAAAATGCCCAAGCCGAAAACATCTATCAAGGTTGCGTGCAGGGTTTTCTCCAAGGCAAAAATATCCTGCAAATAACGGGAAAGATTGGCTATTAAGTTTATTGTAGTAAGCCGACTGGAGAGGAGAGCAATGTTTAGTTCGTTGGCAATGTATTCAATAACCGGCGGCAGGGAAAGCCCTTTGGAGATAACGATGCAGGGAATATCCATTTTGAACATATCCCGAATGCGGTAGAATAAATCTTCCTCCCGTAAACTTTGTAAATAGCGAACTTCGGTTTCACCCAAAATTTGCACTCTATCGTAGGGGAAAACTTCCAGGTAACCTGCCAAAGCTAAGCCGGGACGATTGATATGAGGTGAACCGATTTTTTTGTTCAGGGTTTCGGGATCGGTTATCAAAGATAATGCCAGGTCTTTCTTTTTGGCATCAAAGAAGTCACGAACGGTAATTTCTTTCATTTAAGTTCCTCACTTATTTTCCGGGTAACCCTATAAACAAGGCAGTGAAATAAATATCCACTTCCGGCATTAGGGTTTCCGAATTCCAATTCGCTATCGGGAACGAAGGCAGTTATCCTTTTTCGGTAAGCGAAATTCGGTTACTCATAACGCACTGCTGATATAGGGCAGCAGCAAAAAAAGAAAAAGAGCTGCCGAAAAAATAACTTCGGCAGCTAAAAAAATACTGAACCATTATGGTTCAAGCAGTTTATAAACCTCGTGGTCTTTGGTTACCAGAACATTTATCCTGTCGCTTTCAATGTTCTTAAAAATCAGGAAATCCTCTTTGCTTGCTTCCAACTTTTCCACGGCTTCGGACAAACTGAGGGGTTCAGTTACGACTCTTTTGGTTTTTATAGTTTTGCGAACCTTGTTTTCAGAATCAACCTGAAAATCTGTGGCGTGGGAATATGTTTCAAATTGTTGTTTTAGAGCACGTTTCTGGTGATCCGTAATGCGATCTTTCAGTTTTTTAATTTGTCCTTCCATCTTTTCCACAGCGTTGTCTATGGCAAGATACATATCCATTTCTTCTACTTCGCTTTGAAGAGAATATTTAGCGGCGTGAAGCGAAAGTTCACAGATGTTGCGGCTGTTTTCCAAAGCCAGAGTAATATGAACATTGATGATATTGTCAAAATACTTGTTCAGTTTGGAACAAGCTGTTTCCACATAATCACGGATAGCTTTGGTCAGCTCAAAATGGCGGGCTGTAATAGTGATCTGCATTTGGGATTCCTCCTTTTAGATTTTGTGAATGGAAATATTTTGCAGGTCTTCCATTGCTTCCATAATTGTTTCTGCCAGAGTGGGATGGGCAAAAACAACGGAATCAATGTCTTCTGCCGTATTGTGATTGGCAATCATTATAGCTCCCTGAGCAATAAGTTCTGTAGCATTGGGACCTATAATGTGCATTCCGACAAGTTCTAAGGTATCTTTACGGGCAATGGTCTTTACAAAACCTGTTGTATTACCCATTGCTACTGCTTTTCCGTTTGCCGAAAAAGGAAATTTCCCCACTTTCACCTCTCCGAAAATTGCTTCAGCATCTTTTTGCAGATAGCCGACGGAGGCAATTTCGGGATGCGTAAAAGTGCAACGGGGAATATTTATATAGTTGAGTGGTTCTACCGGAGCTTCATATTTATCGGGATAGATTCTGGAAGCAATATGTTTTGCAGCAATCAAACCTTGTTTACTTGCCGTATGAGCAAGTTGCAGTTTTCCTGTTACATCACCGATAGCATAGATTTTATCATAATTGGTCTGCATTGTTTCCTCAATAACGATTGCCTCTCTATTTGTTTTTAGTTCCATTTTTTCCCATTTAATATTGTTTAAGGGTTTTCTGCCCACGCACATCAGAACCTTATCTGTTTCAAAACAAGTGTTATTATTCAAGTGCAAAATCAGGCGATTTCCTTTTTTCGTTATTTGTTGCACTCCGGTATTAGTAAGCACTTTCACTCCGTTTTTTTTGAACTGCAAAGTCATTCGTTTGGAGATTTCTTCGTCTTCTGTAGTTAAGATGCGAGGTAAAAATTCTATAATGGTAACTTGCACGCCAAAGGCAGAAAAAATGGAGGCAAATTCACAACCGATAACACCTCCGCCAATAATAGCCAGCTCTTTGGGCAGTTTCGTCATTTGCAGAATGCCTGTGGAGGAAAGGATATCCTTTTCGTCTATTTTAATTTCGGGAAGTTCTCTTGCTTCGCTGCCGGTAGCTAAAATCAGATACTCGCAGCTATAACTTTCTCCTTCCAAAGTTGTTACGATGTAATTTCCGGCTTCATTTTTAACTGAGAAAGCGGTTGCTTTTACAACCGGAATATGCTGTCTGTTAAAAAGAAATTCGATACCACCGACTAATTGTTCTACAACGGCATTTTTGCGTTGCCAGAGTTTGCTGTAGTCCAAAGCAAATTCAGCTTCAGGTAAGCCCCAATTAGCTGCAGACCGCATTTCCGTATATAATTCCGCACTTTTTACCAAAGCTTTGGTAGGTATGCAACCCCAGTTTAAACAGAGTCCACCCAGCCGTTCTTTTTCTATAACCATACAGGTAATTCCATATTGAGTTAGGCGGATGGCAGCTTCATAGCCACCGGGACCTCCTCCAATAATAATCACTTGAGTATGTTGCATTTATTCTCTCCTGAGATGACTGTTCAAAATGCCCAATTCATCTCTGTATTTGGTAATAATTCTTCTGGAAATATTAAGTCCTTCTGCTTTTAAAAGTTCCACCAGTTCCTGATCGCTATAGGGCTTTTTTTTGTTTTCTGTTTCAATTAAATGAATCAAGTGCGATTTAACTTTTTGCCGGGAAATGCTTTGATAATCATCATCAAAGCCAGCGGTGGAAGTGAAGAAATCTTTGAAAGCATAAATCCCGTAAGGGGTTTCCGCATATTTATGTTTCACTACTCTACTGATAGTAGATTCGTTAACTCCCAGGTCTCTGGCAATTACAGCATAAGTGAGAGGTTTCATTTGTCCCGTTCCCAAATAAAAGAAATCATATTGATGATTGATTATGGAAAGGGAAACGCGTTCCAAAGTTCTCATTCGCATATAGATGGATTTTATTAAAAATTTAGCGGAATTGATGCGTTCGCGCACAAATTGCATCGTCTCTTTGTCAAAATAGCCCCGGTTAATCATTTTCCGGTAACGGGGACTGATAATAATATTGGGAGTGATATGGTCGTTGATGATAATTTCATATTTACCGTCAATCAGTTTCATTGTTACATCGGGAAAGACATAAACGGCATTAGTAGAAAGTATTCGTAATCCGGGTTTGGGATCAAGCTTGGAGACCTGTTCTTTGGCTAATAGAATGGTTTCTTCCGAAACACCGTAAGCAGAGGCAATTTTTTGGTAACGGCGGTGAATAAGATTTTCAAAATGTTCCGAAATCAAGCCCACCAAAATGCGATTTTGCTTTTGTTCTTCCGTAAGTTGAGCCAGCAAACATTCTGCCATATTACGGGCGGAAATACCTTGGGGATTTAGGGATAGAATTATTTTATGCAGTTCTTCAGCCCGTTCAGGGGTAAGATCATATTTTTTTGCCAGATTATTGAGGTTAAAACCTTTGGGTAAAAAGCCGTAACTATCACACGAATCAAGCAAATCAGTAATAAAATCTGTTTCGTCTTCCGGTAGCTCAAAAGGGTATAGTTGCTCCAGAAATTTATCTTTACCGTTTTCTTCATAGCGGATAAGTGATTCTGTATGTTCTGTTTCACTATCGGAAGACCAGCTTTCGTAACCGGAGTGATATTCATTCCAGTTATCCAAAATATCTGTCAATTCCTGTGCTTCTGCCAAGGTTTCCAAATGGCTTGTATTTGTATCGCTTTCTTCAATTGGAGTAGGGCTTTCGGGAGTTGGTTGGGCAAAATTGCCTTCGTCAATATCATCTTCATCTTTCTCTTCCCGCAATTCCAGTAAAGGATTATTCACCAGTTCCTGCTTAATATAACTTTCCAGCTCCAGAATCGGCAAGGCAAGCATTTTCAGGGATTGCAGCATTTTTGGCTTAAGAGCCAATTCCTGTTTTTGCTTCAACGAGAGATATTGTTCCATTGCACTCATAGTTGTTGCTCAAAAGGGCTTTCCAGAAATCTTTCGCCCAAATATACTTCCTTGGCTTTTTCGTCGTTTATCAGTTCCAGGGAAGAACCTGAAACAATAATTTTTCCTTCATAGATAATATAAGCCCGATTTACAATTTTCAAAGTTTCCAAAACATTGTGGTCGGTAATCATTATGCCAATATCTTTACTCCGCAATTTAGCAATAATATCTTGAATATCAGCCACGGCAATAGGGTCAATTCCGGCAAAGGGTTCATCCATAAAGAGAAAAGTAGGGCTTGTTACCAGAGCGCGAGTAATCTCCAGCTTTCTTCTTTCGCCTCCGGAAAGAGTGTATGCCTTCTGTTTTGCCAAAGGAGTTAAACCCAATTCTTCCAACGCTTCCTGTAAACGGTTTTTTTGCTCTTTCCGGCTGATTTTAAGGGTCTGCAAAATAGCCAGAATGTTTTCTTCAACCGTCAATTTGGCAAAAATAGAGGGCGCTTGAGCCAAATAGCCCAAACCTAAACGCGCTCTTTTATACATTGGCTTGCGGGAAATTTCCATTTCATCGTAATAAACCTTGCCCTGATTGGGTTTTGCCAAACCGATAATCATATAAAAAGTAGTGGTTTTACCTGCTCCATTAGGACCTAAAATACCCACAACTTCTCCCTGACTCATTTCCAGAGAAAGGTCATTTACAACGGCTCTTTTTCCGTATATTTTTACGAGGTTTTGTGCTCTGATTTGGTGCTTATCCATAATAATAATACTATAGAAAATGCCCTTTTTTTGTCAAGAAATACTTGCAAGTGGATTGAATTTTGCTAAAAAATGAACCCGACAGGGGACATAAAGCAATGCTGATTTCCTGTCAATCCACCTTTTACGCTTTATTTCCGCAATGGTGACCTCCTGGTCAACCCCGGAATTTTCTCCATAACATTCCGATATGACTCCCGTATCGTTCCGGTATCGCGATATGGGATTGATACGGGAATCTCATCCGCGGTATAGGACAAACAAGAAGGATTAGTTAATCAACTATTTTTGAAAGGAAATAGGGTAGTTGCGGCGGGTATGCTGTTTGTTTTGACTCTAAACCGATTCTTTTTGTGGTTGCAACTATATGCAGAAGCAACAGGAAATTTCGTTCGTTGCCTTCAACTGTCAAAGCTGAAGCTCGGTTTAGAGTTAAAACAAAAATTCGCCCCGAAACAACGATTTCTGAACAATTCCACCCAACTCTGTAAATGTGAAAAAGGACATTCTTACACGATTGTGGAATTTGAGGGGTTGGTATGGATAGGTTGGCAGTGTGCAGGATTCTTGTTTTAACTCACAATTTTCAGGTTTGGAGACCAGTTAAAAAGCGGTTGTAAGTGAACTATAAGAGTGGGTTGTGGTTTCTGTGATGGCATTGGCATAATTGTAAGTCAAAACAAGCATCGGGGTGTGGTTTCATTGAGGGCAGGTGACAAGACATCCCTTCATTTCTTAAATACATATTTCCCGTTAATATCCGTTCGCATTTGCATATTTTGGAGCTTGCTTTCTTCATTAAAATTCGCCTGCAGGTAAAGCCCTGTAGCGCTATTAGCCATAAAATCCTTTTTTTCGGTTTCATCTTGTTGATAGAAATAGCCCACTTTTCCTTCGGCGGTAAATTTTCGCAGTTGCTCATCCTGAAAATCCATAGTAACCAAATCCGCATCCACTTTATTTTTCTTTGGGCTAAATCGTTCTTCGGCAAAATCAATGTGGCAGGAATCAATTAATTCGGCTTTCGCTAATTTTCGTTCTTTCAAATAGAGATGAAATTCCCGGGCTACAGCATCGGCAAAATCGGAAACAAACTTGGGCTCTCCGGTAAAAATTGCTTTTTCAGATTCCAGAAAATAGATGAGAAAAGCGCTGGTAGCATTGAATTCACCTCTATCCACCCGAACATTGAAAGTGGCAATCAGTTTGCGTTCCGGGGCAAAGTATTCCATTTTTTCCGCAGCCACGGAAAGGGTATCTTCGGTTCCGGAAGTTAAAAAGGGCTCATCCAACATCAAAGCATAGCCGTTTCCTCTATCCCATTGTGCATAGCCGCATTTTACCCGGGCATTTTCTTGATAATCAAAACCGCGCACATTATTCCAGGCGGTTATAATTTGATTTTTCTTGTCGTAAGAGGCAAAACTGCTTTTCAGCCAGCGGTAAACACCTTCTTTAGTTTTTTCGGTGGCAGTTATTCTTCCCCCCAGGTTCATCAAATCCGGAATCCTGTAATAAGCTAAAGTATCTGCTTCCAAAGTCAAGCTGTCGTTTTTTACAATAACATTTCCTGCCAGACGAGCTATTTTCTGTTTATCCAGAATTAGGGCATTCCGACAAAGGAATTCTGTGTTTCCATAGAAGAAATGTACATTTCCGTTCAATTCCAGGGCTTGTTCATTCTCCATTTTGGTCATAAAGAGCTTATCAGAATGAACCAGACGGAATTCTTCTTCTGCTTGTTTCTGTTTGGCTATTAAAGGCAAAAACAGAAGAGAAAGCAGCAGACAGGAAAGAATCCTTTTTACCACTTAATTTCTTCTTCTTTTACAATGCCCTCGGCAGAAACAGCATCCATTTCTACGATGCTTAAATGGCTGTTGGTGCGTAAATTCTGACCTTGCATAATATTACCGGCACGGGTAACGGTAACTGTTAAGGGAGCTGTTATTTCATCAATAGACCTTTCCCACACCAATTTTTGGGTAGCCAAAGTTCCATTAGGAGAAGTAAGAAGAGCATTTCCATTAGCAAAAATAAGGTTGCGGGCGTCGTCAACAATAGTTGTATCGGCTTTAATAACAGAACTTATCTGGTTATTTTTGTCATAGGTGGTAAGAGTTACTTTATAGGCATACAGCAAACGCCGGTTATAAAAGCGCTCTATCTTGTTTGCTTCCAGAAAATATTCGTTGCGGTCATTATCCAGTTGTATCAGTTTAACATTATAACTTATTTCATCGGGCAAATCACGCGCTAAAACATCCGTTGATAACTGCAAACTATCTTTTTGACAGGAAGTTAGCAAAATAAGAATGCTAACCGATACTATCCAGATAAGCCAAAACGGTCTTTTCATAGATACCTTTACGCGTGAGCACATAGTTAATCATATCTCTGGCAGCACCTTGTCCACCTTTAAATTCCGAAACCCAATCCACTATTTTTGCTACATCGGGTTGAGCATCAGCCGGTGCTGCGGAAAAAGCAACTTTTTGCATTACCGGAACATCATTCCAGTCATCGCCCATATAGGCAACATTGGTATAAATAAGGTTTAATTCCTTTAACAAATTATCCAGACACTGCAGCTTATTTGCCACATTTTGAAAAAGATAGGTTATATTTAAATCCTTACAGCGTCTTTCCAATGCCTCGGAACCGCGTCCACTGATAACACTAATAATAATATCCGTCTTTTGCAGTAGTTTAAAACCCAAGCCATCGTGACCGTGAAAATGTTTCAATTCCAGATTGGTGGAGCCATAAATAAAACGACCGTCCGTAAGAACTCCGTCACAATCAAAGACGATTAGTTTGATATCGTTCCAGGGAACTAACCGTTTAATGGGTTTAGTTAAAGCTTTTTTGTTATACATCATCACTTTTCCTTTTCTGTAATAACCTGCAGACAGCTCTGGATAAGAAATTCCATTTCTGCCAAAGGAAGCATACTGGCAGCGTCACTTTTTGCTTTATGCGGTTCCGGATGCGTTTCTATAAATAGACCTTTTACCTGTCCTGTAGCAATTGCAGCTTTAGCCAGCGGTAAAGCAAATTCAGGATTGCCTCCGGAAAAATTACCCAGTGAAGGTCTTTGCAAAGAATGAGTTACATCATAAACAACAGGATAACCAAACTGGCTCATAATAATAAAACTGCGGAAATCCACCACCAGATTATGATAACCGAAAGTAGTTCCGCGCTCCGTTAAAAGAATTTGTTTATTACCTGTGCTACTTGCTTTTTCGGCAGCCAGTTGCATATCCTCAGGAGCCATAAATTGCCCTTTTTTGATGTTGATTGTTTTACCCGTTGCGGCAGCAGCCGTTATTAAATCCGTCTGCCGGGAAAGAAAGGCGGGAATTTGTAAAATGTCACAGACCTCTGCAGCAGAAGCAACTTCAACGCATTCATGCACATCGGTTAGAATTGGAACCTCAAAATCCTGCTTGATTTTACTTAGCAGTTTCAGCCCTTCTTCCATTCCGGGACCGCTGAAGGAATTAACAGAACTGCGATTTGCTTTTTTATAGGAGGCCTTAAAAACTAAGGGAATTGCTTTTCGGGCACAAAGTTCCTTCAGTGCTTCCGCTATGGCAAGCATTATGCTTTCTTCTTCAATAACGCAGGGACCTGCAATCAGAAAGAAGTTTTTACAGGATGAAAGCTCAGGATAGAGTTTATCCCTTGAATTTTCAAACAGCAATGCAGCTTTCTCCTTTATCTGGAAATATGCTTAACCCTTTCCCAGGAAAAACCTTCTCTGCCGAAATGACCGTAAGAAGCAGTGGGAAAGAATATTGGCTTACATAAATCTAAGTAATTAATAATCCCGCCAACTGTCAAGTCAAAGTTTCGGGCAATGATTCTTTCTATTTCCGCATCGCTTTCTTTGCCGCTGCCAAAAGTATCTACCATCAAAGAAACCGGTTTCTGTTCTCCAATCACAAAGCTGAATTGAATTAAGCATTCACCGGCTAATCCACTGGTAACAATGCTTTTGGCAATATGCCTTGCCATATAGGCAGCGCTTCTATCTACTTTGGTAGCATCCTTTCCGGAAAAAGCACCTCCCCCATGTTGAGCCCAGCCGCCATAAGTATCTACAATTATTTTCCTGCCTGTAAGTCCTGTATCAAAAGCGGGACCTCCATCCTGCCAGGGACCTAAAGGATTGATTTTAATTTCACAATTCTTGGTTTCAAAATAGCCCTTGCATTCATCTTCAATATCGGCTATTGAAGGTAAGATAACTATTTGCTTTATTTGCTCTTTCAATTCCTCAAAGTCGTTCTCGCTTAAAACATCGTGATGAGTAGAAATTACCAGGCATTTTAAGTCCACCGCTTTGCGTCCCAAATAACGCATTGAAACCTGACTTTTGGAATCGGGCAGCAAGTGTTTTACGGTTCCGTTTTTTCTTGCCTGCGCCAAATTATAGAGCAGCTTATGAGCCAGCTCAATAGGCACCGGCATCAAATTCTTGGTTTGGGAACAGGCATAGCCAAACATTAAACCTTGGTCTCCCGCTCCGGTATTCTCTTCCAAAGCAGCTTCCTGACGATGAAGATAGTTATTTATCAGGCAATTATAGTCAAAACCTTTGTCCGGATTTGTATAACCGATTTCCTTTATTGTGTCCCGCACGATTTTTTCAATATCTACGGTTGCCCGGGAAGAGATTTCTCCCGAAAGCACTATCCTGTTTTCTGTAGCTAATGTTTCACAGGCAACCTTGGAATGAGGATCGGCTGCCAGATAGGCATCCAAAATAGCATCCGAAATCTGATCACAAACCTTATCCGGATGACCTTCCGATACGGACTCTGAGGTGAATACATAGCCGTTTCTATCAGTGTTGTTGATTGCATGTAATGCAGCTGTCATTTATATCTCCTAATTTTTCAATATCTGACTTACACACCCTTTCTTTATCTTAAAAAAAAGCCGGCTGCTAAAGCCGGCAAAACTATTTACCGCACTTTAGCACATTTTGGCTGCGGAGCAAAGGGCAAATTACCGCTATTTTAAATATGGTACATCTTCGGGGATTCGAACCCCGGACCCACTGATTAAGAGTCAGTTGCTCTACCAGCTGAGCTAAAGATGCACTTAAAATTTGGGTCATTCTTTTTGAGAGAGGCATACTGTCAAGCAAAAACAGGGGTAAAGAATTTGGAGGGAAGATTGATGTCCCGGTCAACCAAAATACGGAGGGTTGACCTCCCGGTCAACCATATCAAACGACAGGGATGTCCTTTTTTCGGAGGGTTGACCTCCCGGTCAACCAAAATTCGGAGGGTTGACCTCCTGGTCAACCAAAAAGCTAACACACCTGATTTATTTCGTTACCGCCAATTATGCGTAAAGAATTAGCTCGGTTGTAAGGGAAACGACAAGATGCTGTCAATGGCAAGGTATTTCAGGGAAAAGTGTTAGGATCGGTAAGTTGAAAGAAAATTCTTGACAGAAAGAGCTAAAATTTTACAAATACATAAAGTTATTTTGAGGAGTTTTTTAGATGCGGAAAGTAATCTTGCTGGCTTTTATTTTAGCTGCGGTGATAGCAAATTTATCGGCTATCTCCAATTATGCTTTACTGGTAAATGGTTTTGAGCCCTCGGCAATTAATCTTGCTATGGGTGGAAGTCCTGTAGGGGTTGTAAATATTTGGCACAATGAACCTTTAAATGCTTATGATAATCCTGCTTATCCATCTTTGCATACAGGGCTCAGTTATTCCAATACCTGCTATGATTTTATGAGATTAAAACATCCCGGGGATGAAAAAGAAAATACCTATTATGCTTCAATGATGAGTTTATCTTATAAGGGTATGGGCTTTCTTTTCCCTTCTATTACCAATGTTCAAACTTGGGGAATAAAAGCTGATTATGGAAGGATATCACTTACTGATGAAAATGGTTATGAGACAGGAATTACGAAGGAACTAAAGGAAGTAATGCATCCCTTAGGAATTTCAGTTAATTTTGCCGATCTCTATCGGATTATTAGTAACGATAATACATTCTCTAACAAAAAATTAGACCTTTGCCTCGGGATGAATTATATTTTAAATTACAGTTCTATTGATCCTGGCTATAATTATCCCGCTTCTATAGATGAAGAATATGATGCTAATTGTATAGATTCCGGAGCTCTTTTAAAATATAGTTTTCCCTTAACCGACAAAATACATCTGGAATCCGTAGCCGGAATTTCTATGTTCAATGTCTTTGAGGACAATATTGAATATAGTTTAGAGCAACCAAATAAAATATACAAAAGCACAAACACTGGAATTGCTTGTTCTGCATCGCTTAAAAATCCGAACTATCTGAAAAAGAAAAGGATAATGGATAATTTTGAAAATTTTGGATGCCTGCGTCTTCTTGCCGGAATGAATGATGATAGAACGAAAAGCCCCAATATTTATGGAATTGGAACAGAGCTTGGTTTTCTGGATACCATTTATTTAAGAGGTGGCTATCATAAAGATAAAGGGGGGAATATTGAAGGTGTTACTTATGGTATTGGTTTGGATTTGCATTATAGAGATCTGGTTTCACTTAAGGGAAACTATTCTTCTTTCCCTGGAGGAAGCCAATGCAAAGATAAGAATATCTACAATTTTGGTTGCAATTTAAATGCTTTTCAGATTATATCAATGCTGCTTAAATAATACTAATATATGAGGAACTAAGATGAATATGCCTAAAATATATCTTCTTGCCGGATGCATTTTTCTGCTTATTATGCTTATGGGATGCAGTTTGGCTACAAAACCCGAATCCCCTGCTAATGAATCTACAGCTAATTATAATTGCTTAATGGAAGTTTCTCCCAGTCCAATGCATAAAGGGGAAGCTGTTGAAATTATCTTTAACTTTCACCTTACAGGATTATATAAACTGGTAATTACCAATGTGTTGGAGCAGGAAGTTATCAGTTTTAAGGTTACCGACAGTCCTGTGTTCTGGAATGGAAAAGATAAATATGGACAGCTTTGCAAAACCGGGGTCTATTATATAACCTTGTATTCAGATGAGTTAGTTCTTAGCCGTAAGATGTTATTATGTGTTTAGACGCTTTCATAAACAGGGAAAAGATTAAATACCCTAAGGATGAGCAGGAAATTGGGATTTTGATTTTTGAAACAAGGATTTTAGGGTTTGAATGTTAGAAACAAGGATTTTAGGGTTTGAATGTTAGAAACAAGGATTTAAGGATTTAAGGATTAAGAGGATTGCAAATTTAAATTCCCAGCGTGAAGACAGATTTGAGCGACAGGTTTTAATCCAGTAAAATACAGGAAAGTTGACCTCCCGGTCAACCGTAATAAACGACAAGGATGTCGTTTCTCCGGAGGGTTGACCTCCTGGTCAACCAAAATTCGGAGGGTTGACCTCCTGGTCAACCCACAACAATCAAACTATCAAGCTATCATAGAAGATAGCGGAAACTACATAATTTGGCTGTAAAGGGAACGACGAGGATGTTGTTCTTCTTGGATATTTTCACGCTGATTATGCAGATTTAGTTTTTGAAACAAGGATTTAAGGATTAAGAGGATTGCAAATTTAAATTCCCAGCGGGACGACAGAAAACAATAGAAAACAGCTTTAGACATAACAACTATCATAAACCACGGAACATTTCCCTTTACTAAAAAACAGCTTTAGAAAAAATGACTATGGCATAACTTTTTGAAAAATAAGAAAAAAAAACAGGAAAGAAAAGAAATGGAAAACCAGAGCCCTCTGGAAAAGCTGAAGGCAAAACGCTCTGCCGCTCTTTTAGGTGGTGGAGAAAAACGCATTGCCGAACAGCACGCAAAAGGTAAACTAACTGCGAGAGAAAGGATTGCCCTGCTGGTTGATCCCGATAGTTTTGAAGAATTTGATATGTTCGTAACTCATCGTTGCACCAATTTCGGTTTGGATAAATATATTCATCCCGGGGATGGTGTAGTAACAGGTTGCGCCACCATCAATGAAAGAATGGTCTATATTTTTGCTCAGGATTTTACTGTTTTTGGTGGTTCTCTATCTAAGACCTACGCTGATAAAATCTGCAAAGTGATGGATATGGCACTTAAAAACGGTTGTCCTTTAATTGGGCTGAATGATTCCGGCGGAGCCAGAATTCAGGAAGGGGTTGATGCTCTTGCAGGTTACGCTGAGATTTTTTGGCGGAATGTAATGGCAAGTGGAGTGATACCTCAAATTTCTGCTATTTTAGGTCCCTGTGCAGGTGGAGCTGTATATTCTCCAGCTATCACAGATTTCATTGTGATGGAAAAAAGCAACAGCTATATGTTCGTTACCGGACCGAAGGTTGTTAAAACCGTCTTAAATGAAACAGTTAGTAATGCAGATTTGGGTGGAGCAAAAGTTCATACCGGTAAAAGTGGAGTAGCGCATTTTATTGCTAATAGTGAAGAAGATGCTATGCTAACCATCAAGTTACTGTTAAGTTATTTGCCTTCCAATAACTTGGAAGACCCGCCTTATGTTCCGGGTGCTGATCCTGTCACTCGTAGTTGTGATGTTCTAAATGAGCTGGTTCCGGAAAATCCTAATAAGCCATACGATATGCTGGAAGTGATTTATCCGCTTGTTGATGAGGGCGAATTTTTGCAAGTGATGAGTAACTTTGCCCAGAACATAATTGTTGGTTTTGGCAGAATGAATGGTCGCAGTGTAGGAATTGTAGCTAATCAGCCCAAAATTTTAGCCGGTGTTTTAGATATTGATGCCAGTATCAAAGGAGCCCGATTTGTGCGTTTTTGTGATTCTTTCAATATCCCTTTGGTGGTTTTGGAAGATGTTCCCGGTTTTTTGCCTGGAACGATGCAAGAGCATAACGGAATTATTCGTAACGGAGCAAAACTTCTTTATGCTTTTGCGGAAGCTACAGTTCCCAAAGTAACTGTCATTATCCGTAAGGCCTACGGGGGTGCCTATTGTGTAATGAATAGTCGTCATATGCGTGCCGATATTGTTTATGCCTGGCCCTCTGCCGAAATTGCAGTTATGGGTCCTGAAAGCGCAGTGGAAGTTATTTTTCGCAAAGAAGCAATGGCAGCAGAAAACCCTAAGGCAGTTCTTCAGGAGCGGGAAAAAGAATATCGGGAAAAATTTGCCAATCCTTTCGTAGCTGCGGAAAGGGGATATATAGATGATATCATTGAGCCCTCCGAAACAAGATTTCGTTTAATTCGTGCTTTGGAAATGCTGGCAAATAAAAACGACAGCATTCCTCCCCGCAAGCATGGCAATATTCCTTTGTAAGGTATCGGCAATGCGAAAAATAGTATTTATTGTAATAGCTGTCTTCTGCATTGTATCTGCCGGAGCTCAAATAAGTGTAAATGCGCCAACAATTTCCGATAGCTTATCCTTAGCCCGGGGAAAAGAAATCCTTTCCGAATACGGTTTTCGGGATACAGCTCCTCTTGCTGAAGTAGCCAATAAACTGCAAATTAAGGATATAGACCGTTGGAAGAGCTACCTCGGTTTGGAACCGCAAAACGAAAAACTGGATAAAATGAGTTTAAGAAAACTGGGCATTACTCCTTATAAAGCACTTTTGGCACAACAATATAGCATTTATGGTTACACAGAATTATCCACTTTAGAAGAAGTTGCCGCGGCACTTAAAATGCCTGTGAAAAAAATCAAACAGGATATCGGACTGGATAAGCCCAATTCTCAAAAATGGGATAGTTATTCTTTGCAGTCATTAAACATAACCCCCGAAGATATCAAAAAAATTCACCGGCAATTTGAAGCAAAAAGCTTAAATTTCGGGCTTAATATAACCCTGGTAGGAATGCTAACTGTATTTGCTGCTTTGTTGATTACCAGTATTATAATCGGGCAATTGAATCATCTGAACCGCCCCCCCAAAGAAAAAAAGGCAGACCTGAAAATTTCTCCGGGAGGAAAAGTTCGTGCCGCTTCCGCCACTTTAAATCACAATGTAATAGTTGCTCTGGCAGCCACTATATTTTTGTATGAGCAATCTCTGGAAGAGAAAAGAAAAATTGCCTTAACCTTTAAACGCACTCCCACAAATCAATGGCGTGCCAGTTCAATGTTAAATATGCCCAATCGGGAAATTTACCTTAAGCGGAGATAAATGATGAAGACCTATAAGTTGTTAATTAATAACGAACATTTTGAAGCCAAAATTGTAGAATACAGCCCTACCCATGCAAAAATAAATTTGAACGGAACAGAATATCTGGTACAAATTGAAGACGATAAAATTCACAATATCCCTAAGCTTGCCGTTCAGGAAAAAGCTGTTCCTTTGGCACCTGCATTCAGCAGTAGCACCGATCTTTATTCAGGTGAAATTCGCGCTCCGCTTCCCGGAGTGATAGTTACCATCCTTGTTTCCGAAAAAGAAGAAGTGAAAAAAGGACAGGCAATTATCATCATTGAGGCGATGAAGATGCAAAGCGAGATTGCTTCTCCCGTTGACGGAAAAATTGACAAAATCCTTGTTAAGGAACGTGCTCCCGTGAAAGAAGGAGATTTAATGATGACCATTACCGGAGCTGAAATTAAAACTCCACCGGTAAGTAAACCACCGAAACCAAGTTTAGTAGAGCCAACTGAAAAAACGGCAGTTACGGAAAAGATTCTGCGTGCTCCTATTCCTGGAACGATTATGGAAATTAAAGTCCTGCCTAATGACTATGTAAAAGAAGGAGATACTGTTTTAATTCTGGAAGCGATGAAGATGGAATCGGATATTTACAGCCCCAGAACAGGAAAAATAAGTAAAATATATGTGCATAAGGGAGACCTCGTGCAGGATAATGACCCCCTAATTGAGTTTGAGGATTAGCTTTATGCAGGAATTAAGCCAATTTATTCAGAGCACGGGTTTTATGAATGTAACCTGGGGAAATCTGATGATGATTATCATCGGGATGGTTTTTGTCTATTTGGGTGTAGCGAAAGAATTTGAGCCCCTGCTGTTGATTCCTATCGGTTTTGGCATCATTGTTGGCAATATGCCCGGGGTTAGTCAACAAGGATTAGGAGTAATGAATGAGGGCTCTGTTTTAAACTATCTCTATTTCGGTGTAAATAAAAGCATTTATCCTTCCCTGATTTTTTTAGGAATAGGAGCAATGACCGATTTTTCTACTTTAATTGCCAATCCGCGACTTATTCTTTTAGGTGCGGCAGCTCAATTTGGAATTTTTGCTACTTTTATTGGCAGTATCCTATTGGGATTTAATATCTTGGAAGCTGCTTCCATTGGCATAATCGGAGGAGCTGACGGACCCACTTCCATTTTTTTAGCTTCCAAACTGGCACCTCATCTTTTGGGCTCAATAGCTTTGGCAGCATATTCTTATATGGCTTTGGTGCCGATAATTCAACCTCCGATTATGAAATTGCTCACCACCAAAAAAGAGCGTCTTATTAGGATGAAACCTTTACGAGTAGTTTCCAAGAAGGAAAAAATAATTTTCCCGATAATTGCTTTTGTAGTTACCACTTTCATTTCTCCGGGTAGTGTTGTTCTTCTGGCAATGCTTTTTTTAGGCAATCTGTTAAAAGAAAGTGGAGTTACTGATCGCCTTGCCAATAGTGCCAGAACTGTTTTAATTGATGTTGTAACTGTTTTAATTGGCTTAACCGTTGGAGCTAAAACCACAGCTGATGTTTTCTTAACTCCTGCCACCTTGAAAATCTTTTTCCTGGGGGCTTTTTCTTTTGCCGCGGCAACTGCTGCCGGGGTTATTTTTGCCAAGGTTATGAATCTCTTTTCCAAAAACAAAATAAACCCCTTAATTGGTAGTGCGGGAGTTTCTGCAGTTCCCGCTTCAGCACGCGTTTCTCAGGTTGTGGGTCAACAATACGATAAAACGAATTATTTACTAATGCATGCAATGGCACCCAATGTAGCAGGAGTTGTTGGTTCGGCAGTTGCTGCAGGTGTTCTTTTAGGAATTTTAGGTAAATGAAACATAAACAGAAACAACAAAATAAACCATAGGAGGCAAAAATGCCAAAAGTCCTTATTGCAACCGAAAAACCCTTTGCCGCAGATGCAGTTCAGAAAATCAAAGCCGAGCTGGAAAAAGCCGGTTACGAATACTCCTTTCTGGAAAATTATACCGATAAGAGTGAACTGCATAAAGCGTTAGCTGCTGCGGAAGCAGTAATTATCCGCAGCGATATTATGGATGCGGAAGCTTTTAATGCCGCACCAAAACTTAAAATTGTAGTCCGTGCCGGTGCCGGCTATGACAATATTGATTTAAAAGCCGCTACTGCACATAATGTTGTAGCTATGAACACCCCGGGGCAAAATTCCAATGCCGTTGCCGAACTTGCCATCGGAATGATGATTTATATTGCCAGAAACAAATTTAACGGCAAATCCGGAACAGAACTGGCAGGCAAAATTCTTTCTCTGTATGGTTTTGGCTGGGTTGCCCGGTATGTAGCAAAAATTGCCAAAGGAATCGGTATGGAGGTTTATGCCTTTGACCCATATCTGAAGGATGAAGTTATCCTGAAAGAAGGAGTTAAACCCTTACACAGTGTAGAAGAAGTATTTAAATCTGGCGATTATATTTCTTTGCATATTCCAGCTACCGATGAAACCAAAAAGTGCGTAAACTGGAATCTTTTATCCTTAGTAAAAGATGATGCTGTTCTGGTGAATACAGCACGCAAGGAAATTATTGATGAAGAAGCTCTCTTGAAAGCATTTGCCGAAAAGAAGAAATTTCGCTATGTGAGCGATGTTGCTCCAGATAACAGTGCAACCCTGTTAGAACAGTATCCGGAAAGAGTTTTCTTCACCCCGAAAAAAATGGGTGCTCAAACCAGCGAAGCAAATACCAATGCCGGAATTGCCGCTGCCAAACAGATTATTGCCTTCTTTGAAAAAGGCGAGACAACCTATAAAGTAAACTAACTCTATACCCACCTTGAAGATAACGGGAGGCATATTTTTGCTTTCCGTTATCTTTTTATAAACGAATGCTTCCGCCTTATATTTGTTAATCAGTTCCTGTTTTTTTGCAATATGCGGCAGATGAGATTCCCGTATCGTTCCCATATCGCGATACGAGAAAGATACGGGAATCATATCGGAGCGTTATTGAGAAAATATCGGGCTCCGAGGTGATGTAATATTGGACAATGCAACCAAAAAATTTACAAAAAAACAAACAAGTAAAGGAGAAAAGTAGGCAACACTTTTCTTTTTGCGTTGGGTTATTTCTGCATTATTTGGGTTAAAAATGGTGGATAAACGGATTTCAGCAACCCGTAATATGCCACTGATGAGAAAGATGTTGACGAAATATGCGCTTTTTTTAGAAAATACTTTTTAACCTTAAAGAGCTATAAAATATGGAGAATAAATGCAGATAAACGGAAAACAATACCTTTCGGTATGGTTTGAAAATGAACGGGTTAAAATGATAGACCAGAATAAATTACCGCACGAATTTCGGATTGCGGAATACAGTAATTATCTGGAAATTTGTTCTGCCATCAGAGAAATGACCGTTCGTGGAGCTCCTGCTATTGGAGCTGCAGCTGCTTATGCCATTGCTTTAGCAGCTCAAAATGCTCCGGAAGAAAAATTTAGGGTCTATTTACGCACTGCCAGAGATGAAATTATTGCTACCCGTCCTACCGCTATTGACCTTCGCAACGGGGTAAATTATGTTTATGAACAGACCATCAAGTTTATTCCGGATTATAAGCATTCCCGTCAGGTAGCCATTTTAGCAGCCCGGGAATTTGCCAAAAAAAGTATTGATGACTGCTATCAAATCGGCAAAACAGGCAGTGAAATAGTTCCCCAGGGAGCCCGAATTTTAACTCATTGTAATGCAGGTGCTTTAGCTACAGTGGATTGGGGAACCGCTTTAGCCGTAATTCGCATTGCCCATCAGCAAAATAAAGATATTTTTGTTTATATAGATGAAACCCGTCCTCGTTTTCAAGGTGCCCGCTTAACTGCTTTTGAATTGGAGCAGGAAGGTATTCCTCATACAATAATAACCGATAGCGCCGGGGGCTTTTATTTTTGGAAAAAGGAGATTGATTTGGTGCTGACCGGAGCTGACAGAATTTGTCTTAATGGCGATATTGCCAATAAAATAGGCACTTATGAGAAGGCAGTTTTAGCCAAAGAGCATAAAGTTCCTTTTTATGTAGCTGCCCCTTTCAGCACTTTTGATTTATCTTGTAAAGAGGGTTGTGATATTCCTATTGAAATTCGTGATGAAGATGAAATTAAACGCATCAATGGAAGCTATCTTGCCAATCCCGGTTCACCGGCATTAAATCCTGCTTTTGATATCACTCCCGCTAAACTTATCACCGGAATTATTACTCCCAAAGGTATTTTCAAGCCCAAAGATGCAGCCCGGCAGGTGCAAGTATGATTTTTGACATCGTTCTGGAAGGTGGCACTGTAATTACGATGGATGCACAAAGCCAAATTCTGGAAAATTACTGTATCGGCATTAAGGACGGGACGATACACGCTATTTTTCCTGAGGGTAGTTCCTCTTACGAAACCAAGCAAAAAATAGATACGCACAACTGTTTAATTATCCCCGGCTTGATAAATATGCATTCCCATTTACCAATGACCTATTTTCGCGGTTTAGCTGATGACCTGCCGTTAAATATCTGGCTGCAGAAATATATTTGGCCCCTGGAAGCAAAACTAATAAAACCGCAATTTGTGTATGATGCAACTTTGCATAGTGCAAGTGAAATGATTAAAAACGGAATCAGCACAACCAACGATATGTATTTTTGTATGAATTCCATAGCGGATGCCTGTTCCCAAGCTGGTTTAAGGGTTTTGATAGGGGAAGTGATGATTGATGATGAACCTTCAAAAAATAGCCCGGAAAACACAATTGGAAAGAAAATAGAAGTGCTGAAAGAGGAATATAAAAATAATCCTTTAATTGATTTTACTTTAGCTCCACATTCTATTTATGCCTGTAGTTCGCAGACCTTAAAGACCTGTGCTGAAATTGCAAAAAATAAAAATATCCTGATTCATACCCATCTTTCTGAAACCAGAGAGGAAGTGGAAAATTGCCTTAAAATGCATAACAAGAGACCTGTGGAATACTTGCAGGAATTAGGGCTTTTGGAGGTGCGGAGTATTTTTGCCCACGGAATTTGGATTGATGAACGGGAAATGGAACTTTTGGCAGAAAAAAAACTCAGCAGCATTGCTGTTTGCACGGAAAGTAACTTAAAACTCAGCTCCGGTTTTATCCCTGTTAAAATGTGTCAGGAGAAAGGCATCAATCTCTGCTTAGGAACCGATGGTGTTGCCAGTAACAATAATTTAGATTTACTTACGGAATTATCTGTAACTGCCAAACTGCATAAAGCATTGAATAATGACCCTGCATTGCTTCCCGCCAAAGAGGCATTTGCTTTTGTTACTATCAATGCTGCCAAGGCATTAGGCAAAGAAAAAGAACTTGGTTCTCTGGAAAAAGGTAAAATTGCCGATATCGCTGTTGTTACTTTACAGGAACTGGAAAACAACCCTGTTTACAATCCCTATTCCCTTTTGGTGTATGCAATAAATAGCAACAGTATTCGCGATATGATTATTCAAGGAAAAATAGTTATGCACAAACGCCAACTCTGTAATGTGAATGAACAGCAGCTTCTGGATAAGGCAACTGACTATAAGGAAATGATTTTACAGGCAACGGAACAATGAAAACCTTTAAAAACCGACGCGCTGAACACGATTATTATATAATCCAAACCCTGGAAGCAGGTATTGCTTTAAAAGGAACGGAAATAAAATCCATTCGTGCTGGAAAAGTAAACTTCAAGGATAGCTATGCTAAAATTGAAGAAGGAGAATGCTGGCTGCATAATTTGCATATCAGCCCCTGGGAAAAAGCTGCCTACTTTAATCACGAAGCTGAACGAAAAAGAAAACTGCTTTTACATAAACACGAAATAAAACGCTTAAAAACCAAAGTGGAAGAACAGGGAATGACCCTAATTCCTTTGGAACTATTCATCAATGAAGAAGGGCTTTGTAAAATAACCCTTGCTTTAGCAAAAGGGAAAAAGGCGTATGATAAAAGAGAATCTATGCGCAAAAAAGATCTGGAGAGAGATCTGGAGGGTTGACCTCCCGGTCAGCCAAAATCCCCGGAGGGTTGACCTCCCGGTCAACCAAAAACCCCGGAGGGTTGACCTCCCGGTCAACCAAAACCCCCGGAGGGTTGACCTCCCGGTCAACCAAAATCCCCGGAGGGCTGACCTCCCGGTCAACCAAAAACCTTGGAGGGTTGACCTCCCGGTCAACCAAAATCCCCGGAGGGCTGACCTCCCGGTCAACCAAAACCCCTGGAGGGTTGACCTCCTGGTCAACCAAAACCCCCGGAGGGTTGACCTCCCGGTCAACCAAAACCCCCGGAGGGCTGACCTCCCGGTCAACCAAAAACCTTGGAGGGTTGACCTCCCGGTCAACCAAAATCCCCGGAGGGCTGACCTCCCGGTCA
>Ga0209099_1000260_pt1 | contig 62770 bp, 60 predicted proteins | sample AD_JPNHW2_MetaG_FD_184430 | JGI IMG/M metagenome (GOLD analysis project Ga0209099, IMG submission 184430) | Active sludge microbial communities of municipal wastewater-treating anaerobic digesters from Japan - AD_JPNHW2_MetaG (SPAdes) (version 2) | ecosystem: Engineered > Bioreactor > Anaerobic...
TTGAGCCTTAGGATTTCACCTCTAACTTAACGAAACACCTACCTGCCCTTTACACCCAATAAATCCGAGTAACGCTCGCCACCCCCGTATTACCGCGGCTGCTGGCACGGAGTTGGCCGTGGCTTCTTCTCTAGGTACCGTCAACCATACATAATATTAGTATGTATGACTTCTTCCCCATCGAAAGAGGTTTACGATCCGAAAACCTTCATCCCTCACGCGGCGTCACATAGTCAGGGTTTCCCCCATTGCTAAATATCCTCGACTGCAGCCTCCCGTAGGAGTCGGGGCAGTGTCTCAGTCCCCGTGTGGCTGATCACCCTCTCAGGTCAGCTACCCGTCAAAAGCCTTGGTGGGCCATTACCTCACCAACTAGCTGATAGGACGCGAGCTCATCTCTAAACAGCAGCCTTGCGGCTACCTTTACATATAGCGGCTTGCGCCACCATAAACACATCGGATATTACCTTCACTTTCGCGAAGCTATCTCCGTCTTAGAGGTAAATTACTCACGTGTTACTCACCAGTCTGCCGCTATGATCAAAGCAAATTGGCATCCACCTTGCGGCTTCAACCTCTTCACTAAGAACATCGCTCGACTTGCATGCCTAATCTACGCCGCCAGCGTTCACTCTGAGCCAGGATCAAACTCTCCGATAAAATTCGAAGATTTATAATAATGGCTCTGATTTAAATTGTTTCAAAATACTCAAAATCTGACCTTCAAATTCTTAACGAATTTGCTAGGCCACGCTTGGCTATTCCAATTTTAAAAGAGCGTATTTTTTGTCTAACCAGAGACAAAAAAAGACGTCCGACTAACTTCGCGGACGTCATAAAATCTAGTGACTTAACGTCAGATAAGTCGGTAAAAAATTACCCGAATTTCTCAAACCCGTTGACTCTTCTTTTCACAAATATATCGATTCGTTTATATTTGCAACCTGTCAAGGTACCCCGCCTTTTGTTACGGGAACTAAAAATATACCATTACAATGCCAATCTGTCAAGTAATTTTTTAAATTATTTTTTTGCGCAATTACGTACGCCTTATACAGATTGCATGTGTGGTTTTCCCGCCACAATATCGGAAGATTTCAAAGAAGCGTTTTTGTATTATACTGTATCGTATTTCTTTGTCAAGATTTATTTTAGTGCTGGATAAGCTTGGTCAACTCGAAGATCGGCAGGAAGAGCGATATGACAATACCGCCGACGACAATCCCCAAAAACGATATAACCAAGGGTTCTATCATGCTCGTAAGGCCGGCGACTGCTGCATCAACTTGTTCATCATAAAAATCAGCAACCTTGGTCAGCATTTTCTCAAGCTGGCCTGTCTGCTCTCCAACACCGATCATGCGGCAAACCATGGGAGGGAAAACGCCGCTTTTGGTAAGAGGCTTTGCGATCGGTTCACCGTCACGCACTGCGCTCCGGGAATTAACAATCGCCTCTTCAACGACCTTGTTCCCTGATGTTTTGGCAACAATATCAAGCGCATTAAGGATAGTCACCCCGCTCTTTACCAGGGTTGAAAACGTACGGGCAAATTTCGCGACAGCAACTTTTCTGAATAAAACCCCCAAAACAGGGGCTTTCAGACAAAGCGAATCAAACTGATACCGTCCCTTTTCCGTATTAATATATTTCTTAACGAGAATGACAACAAACGTCATGGCAACAAATACAAAAAGAAAATACTTCTGCATAACATCACTGATGGCTATCAGAACCTGGGTCGGCAAAGGCAGCGTTCCACCAAGACTGGCAAAGATCGATTTAAACGTAGGAACAACCTTAACCAGCAAGAATATCGTAATAATAATTGCCATTGAAATGACAACCGCCGGATAAACAAGGCTTGATTTCACCTTACGCGTAAGAATAGCTGTTTTCTCAAGAAAACCCGCCAATCGGTCAAGAACCTCATCGAGCATACCGCTTGCTTCACCAGCGCGCGTCATGTTAATAAATAACTCCGAGAAGATGGTCGGATGTTTTGCCAGGGCATCACAGAAACTCATACCCCCTTCAATATCCTGCCTGACTGTCGAAACAACCCCTTTCAATGTCTTATTATCGATCTGCTCCGAAAGAATCCCCAAAGCCTGTACGAGCGGGATACCGGCATCAATCATGGTGGCAAGCTGCCGGGAAAAAATCACGAGATCGTCAAGTTTGACACTCCCGCCTTTTCCCTTAGCAGCGCCGGTACTTTTTTTTGCCGGTTTCAGGGAAATAACGATAAGCTCTTTGCGATGCAGAATCTCAGCAGCTTCTCCCTCAGAGGCAGCATCCACGATACCGGTCACTGCATGCCCGCCCCTGTCCTTGACGATATATTGGTAAGAATTCATAGCATATGGACAACTTTTAAGAACGCTTCAACAACTTTAGGATCAAATTGTGTCCCACTATGGCGTTTTATTTCTTCAACAGCTTCTTCCTTGGAAAAAGGCACTTTACGGTAAGAACGGGCTGAACGCATTGACTCATACGCATCGGCAAGATGTAAAATACGGGCCCCCAGTAAAATATCATCCCCCCGCCGACCCTCCGGATACCCTGTCCCGTCATAATGTTCATGGTGCTGCCGGACCATTTCAATAACCGTATTCAAAAATGTCAGCGGTTCCAGGATCTGCGCGCCAATTTGCGGATGACGTCGTATCTCCTCCCATTCCTGGGGAGAAAGGCTCGTCGGTTTGCTCAAAATACTATCCTGGATGCCGATCTTGCCTAAATCATGCAACTCACAGGCCTCCCGTAATACCTCGAGATCTTTCGCGGAAAGATGCAATTCCGCGGCAACGACCGAGGCATAGGTAGCGACATTCTGAGAATGGCTATGCGTATAATGGTCGCGTGCGTCAATTGCCTGAGCCAAGACGCGAATCGTACGCATATAGGTCGATCGTAAATCTTCATAGAGCCTGGTCAGATTTCTTGTCGATTCTTCTATGCGTTTTGCAAGCAGCGTATTTTGTTTCTGCAATGAAACATTCTGCTCCTGCAGACCGAGAAACAAACGCCGCTGCGCAGTAACGAGTCCGTGCAACTCAACACCCTTGCGAACCAGAAAAAGAAGTTTATCGACATGAAGCTGCTTGTCTATCCAATCATATATCCCCAGGTCAAACAAATGCCTGACTAACTCCGGGGTCCCCTTCTCAAGATAGGCAATAATAACAGTTTCAGCATCGATAATCTTCAGCGATTTAATAAGCGGCTCCGGCTCAAATCCTCCCTCACCGAATGCAGCAATCACAATATCATACCGCTCGCTTTTAAGAACATCTGCCGCTCGCGCCGCAACCGGCTCTATCGTAACTAAACAACCTGCCTGCGTTATCAGTATTTCCTTCAAATAACTTGCAACCGACTCATTGTCCATCACAATAAGTACGCGTTTACCGTCGGTCATGCGTCATTCCTCCGTTGTAATACGAATCGCTTCTTCAATAGTTGTAATCCCCTCGTGGACTTTAATGTAGGCATCATCGCGCAAGGTTTTCATTCCCAAAGTCTCAATCGCGTAATGTTTTATTTCATCGAGCGACTTTTTCTTAATGATCATCTCCCTGATCGTATCGTCAATTAAAACCGTCTCGAGAATAGCTATTCTACCATAAAAACCCGTGTTATTACAATATTTGCAGCCGACAGGCGCGTAAAACGTCGTTGTTCCCGGAAATTCTATCTGGCGCAAATAATCCGCAGGCACTTGAACTTGTTTCCTGCATTTTACGCAGAGTTTTTTACATAACCGCTGCGCGCAAAGCATAACAATACTTGAAGCAACCAGGAACGGCTCAATCCCCATATCCATTAAACGCGTAATACTGGTTATAGCATCATTCGTGTGTAGTGTCGAAAGGACAAGCTGTCCGGTTAACGAAGCCTTCACCGCGATATCGGCAGTCTCGGAATCACGGATTTCACCAATCATGATAACATCAGGGCTTTGCCGCAAGAGCGCGCGCAAACCGGACGCAAAATCAAGGCCGATTTCATTACGCACCTGAATTTGCGTTATACCTTCAACCTGATATTCAACAGGATCTTCAACGGTAATAATGTTACGTTCGGGAGTATTCAGCTGGTTTAATACGGAATAAAGCGTGGTTGATTTACCTGACCCTGTCGGGCCGGTTACCAAAATCATCCCGAACGGCTTGGCAACTGCCTCTTTGAAAATACGGGCTGGTTGTTCAGAAAAACCGAGTTTATCAAGGCCGATGGAAAGATTCGCCTTGTCAAGAAGACGCAAAACAAATTTCTGGCCAAATGACGTCGGCAAGCTCGAAACGCGGAAATCAACCTCCTTACCTTCAAATTTCACTTTAAATCGTCCGTCTTGAGGAACACGATTCTCTGTAATATCCAAATTCGAAAGAATCTTAAGCCGCGCCAAAACCGCATTCTGATTTGATTTAGGGATCTGTAAAATTTCATGAAGGGCTCCATCGATGCGATAACGCACGCGCAAAACATCCATTTCAGGTTCGATATGGATATCGGAAGCACGCTTTTTAAGCGCCTGCGTCAACATCAAGTCAACAAGTTTAACAATAGGCGCTTTCGTACTTTCCTGCACCGCACCGCTTAATTCAAGATCATCCTGCTTGACTAATTGAACCCCCTCTAACCCCTGCGCATCCTCTCCTTTTTCTGCCTCGGAAATAATCTCACTCATCTCTTTGGCATCTGTTTTAAATTGCGAATCAATCGCGCGCAAGACCTCTTCTTCCGGGCTCAAAACCAAATCAATGCTGCAGCCCGTTAATGTCTTAATGTCATCGAGCGCAAAAATATTAAGCGGATCCGACATTGCAACAGTCAAAGTTTCCCCCATCCTGGAAAGAGGGATAATGGTATATTGCCGTGCCATACGTTCAGGAATAAGGCTGACAACGGTGCGGTCAAATTTATATTTGTTTAAATGAAGCCGGGGGATAAATAAACGCTCGGATAAAACCATTAAAAGCTCATCCTCGGTCAAAATACCCAAATCAATAAGAACCTTACGCAGAGGGACATGCTTTTCTTTCTGCATTTGCAGCGCTTTATCCAGCTGCTCCGGAGTAACCTTTTTTGTCGTTCGTAAAATTTCCAGTATATTGTCTTTTATACTCGCCATAGTCGTATTTCGCTTAACGGTGTTCGGGTATCGGTTAGCGCCGGTTGCCGATAACCGGCAACCGTAAACCGCTCACGTATGTGATTGCATTCACTCCTAATCGTCCGGCGCAGTAACACGCAGAACTTCTTCTACCGTCGTAATCCCTTGTAAAGCAAGATCAATACCATTCTCACGCAATGTGATCATGCCTTCGCTTCGTGCAGCTTGTTTTATAACATGTTCCTGCGCACGTTGAAGGACCAATTCTCTAATGTGAGGGGTCAGCATTAAAACTTCCGCAATACAAATACGACCGCTATATCCTGAATTAAAACACTGCGGACATCCTTTGCCTTTAAAAAATGCTGGTTTAACTCCTGCCGGCAACCGTACCCGCATGGTATCCAAAACATCTTTTTGTATCTCAAGAGACGTTTTACAATACGTGCAAACCCGGCGCACCAAACGCTGCGACATCGCGCAGATAAGCGACGAATCAATCAAATACGGCTCAACCCCCATATTCATCAAACGGACGATCGCTCCTGGAGCAGTTGTTGTGTGCAGCGTCGCAATTACCAAATGACCGGTCAGAGCGCTTTTAATGGCAATATCAACCGTATCATAATCGCGGATTTCGCCGATCATAATAATATTCGGATCCTGCCGCAAAATAGAACGTAATGCGCTGGCAAATGTCAAACCAATATCCGGACGCACCGTAACCTGGTTAATCCCTTCCATCTGGAACTCGACCGGATCCTCAACCGAGACGATGTTCTTGTCAGGGGCATCGACATACCGCAGCAACGAATATAACGTTGTCGTCTTACCGCTCCCCGTTGGGCCGCAGACAAGCGCCATACCATGCGGCATTTTCCCCACTTTTTTCAAATCGCCAACTACCGTTTCCGAAAATCCCAGCGTTTCAATATCAAGCTTTGCCTGCGATTTATCCAAAACGCGGATCGCAACTTTTTCACCGATATTCGTCGGTAATATAGAAATACGGAAATCAACTTCTTTATTGCCGATCTTGACCTTGAACCTACCGTCTTGAGGAAGACGATGTTCCGCGATATCCAGGTTCGACATGACTTTAATACGTGAAACAATAGAAGCATGCATGCTTTTGGGAGGAGCCGGCTGTTCTTGTAAAACGCCGTCAATACGGAAACGAAGACGGATCTTTTTCTCTTGCGGCTCAATCAAAATATCAGAAGCCCGCTTACGCGTCGCCTCATCCAAAATCATATTCGTTATTTTAATAACCGGCATTTCGCGACTCACACGGTCAAGCTCCTGATCATTCGGTAAAGCCTCTTTCTCTTCTTTAACAACTTCAATGGAGCTTACCACCATTTCTTTAACGAGGTCATCGATGACACCGCCTGTTTGGTCAGGATAGGAAGATTCTATTGCCTGTATGATGTCCTGGCTGGAAGCGATAATGGGATTAATAGTGTGCCCGGTTAACGATTGGATATGGTCGATAGCAAAAATGTTCAACGGATCTGCCATTGCCACCGTAATGGTATCTCCCATCGTAGAAAGAGGTATAAGCTGATAATGACGCGCCAGTTCCGCAGGGATAAGTTTGGCGATTTCAATATCGATCTTAAAGCGTTTAAGATCCATTAAAGGCAATCCCAACCCCTGGCTCAAACTCAACATCAAATCACTTTCCTTAATAAAATGGAGGGAAACAATAACATCGCTTAATTTGCCGCCGCGTTGCTTCTGGACTTCAATAGCTTCATTCAGCTGGTCGACGGTAATAAGCTTATTGTTGATCAGTAATTCGATGAGACGTTCCTTCAGCGAAATCATGCCAAATATAAACCCCTTATTGAGATGCCATAAAAAAGTTCATAGTGCAATGTTCAACGTTCAAAGTGTGTTTTTCGTTAAAAACGACAATTCTGTCTTTAGTTCTTAGCTGTTAGTCTTTAGATTGTTTTCGTTTTAACGTCCATCTAATAACTAAATACTAAAAACTAATAACTACAAACTACCATTGAACCCTGAACCTTGCACTATGAACTAAATTTATTCTTTATCTTTATAGTATTTCTCTATTGCCTTCTTAACATCCGAAGACGTAGAAACAAATGTCTGAACGCTGCAGCCGGAAAGAAGCTCAACATCCTCAATTGCCTGCACATTCAGCGGATTTGACATAGCCAACGTTAGATTATTGCCGATCCGGTCAATAGGGATCAAAAGATATTGCCGCGAGACACGGCCTGGTATTGCATTAATGATTTCCGGATTTATTTCGTAATTGCTCAGCGGCAAATACGGAAAACCGTATTGCGCGGTAAGCGCTTGTGCAATATCCTCTTCTTTAACAAAGCCAAGCTCAACGAGTATCTCTCCAATAAGGCCGCCGCGCTCTTTTTGGAACGATAATGCTTTTTCCAATTGCTGCGTGGAAAGAAGGTTTCGCTCTACTAAGAGCTCGCCTAATTGTTTATTGATAATTCTCTTGATTGGCATACCTGTATGTTCGTTTTAACCTACCCCGACACCCGATTCTTACCCTGCATTTTGGCCAGGCTCAATGATGCTTTTGCTTTTGCAAAAAGATCATCGGCATTGATACCATCCAGCGGATTCTCACTAATACCGGCTGAAACAGTCAGGCGTTTGGCAACATCTTGTTCTTCACCAAAACTAAACGCAATTTTCTTCCGGACATCTTCGGCAACTGTCTGAGCTTGCCGCTTATTTTTTTCCGGCAGAATAATCGCAAATTCATTATCACCGACCCTGCCGACCCGGTCAATTTCGCTGACGGAATCCCGGATCAACGAGGCAATTTTTTTCAATACCGCTTCTGCTTGTAAGCTCCCGAAAGTAGTATGAAAATTCTGGAAATCATCGATATTCAAGATAATGAACCCGCACGGCCGCTGATAAGAAATCGAGCGTTTAATCTCTTCTTGTAAACGACTATGGATAAACGCTTCATTGTACAAACCGGTAAGGGCATCTTTAATCTCAAGCTTCTCAATGCGGTGCATGAGAAAATCGTTCTCAACCGATATTGCAATCTGTTTTGCGAAAATATCAAGAAGTTCGGTATCATCTTTTTTATAACTAAACGCATCTTTATTATTACCAATCCCCAAAACCCCGATAACCCTGCTTTTTAAATAAACGGGAAGGATCAAAGCATTCTTTATTTTGAATTTATCCTGCAATAATACGTTGCTGTCCGCAGAAAGCTTATTTTCTTTATCAACCACCAATTGCTTATTGCCCATGACAACCCGCTTAAAAATAATATCCTGAGCATCAAGTATCAGCTTTGCATACGACATCGCCAAAGGTCCCTCTGCCGCTTTCAAATATAAGGTGTCTTGATTTTCAGCTCGAAAAAAAAGGAACGAGATATCAGACTGGGCTAAAAGGCGGGATTTTTCCGTTGTAATCTTAAGAACATCGTCGATTTTTGCACCCTGAGAAATGAGGGAACTAACCTGAAGAAGATTGGAAAGAACAAGCACGCGTTTTTGTATCTCAAGATTGATCTCGGCGGTCTTCTCGCTGAATCCCTTTAATTCTTCCATATTGACGCGAATACGGCCGGTCAACTGATTCAAAGCCTGCCCTAAATCACCTACCTCATCAACCCGGGAAACCGCAATCTCACGCGTAATATCTCCTGCAGCTATGAGTTTTGCCTGTGTCGTAACTGCCATAATGCGGTCAAAAACTTCTTTAATGATAAAAAAACCGCCAATAGCAATAACGCCGCTCACGACAAGCGCTGCGATTGCACCAAACTCAAAACCGAATTTTGGAAGTATGTAATTTGCGACAAGATAGGTACTGACTAAAAGGGGTAACACAAGCATCAGATAAAACGCGATCTTAAGCTTATAGCGGAGATTACGTGTCGCTAGGGAAAAATCTTCTTTCATCCCGCCTCCTTCAATAATTGGTATAGTTCCCCTCAATAAGTGCGATTATTATACCTCTTATCTCATTTGCTCGCAACAACTTTCTCATATTCCTGCCGCATCGATTCTTTTGATAACCCCATGTCAAGAAAATCCCATGGTAAAAGCTCATTGAGGCTTCTGGGGCCAAGATATGCCGCAGGATTAACACCTTCTTCGGCAAAAGCTTCCTGCCAAAAAACGAATTTTCTGATTTCATCCCAGGCATCAAAACGAGCGCCTTTCTTATACGCCCGTTCCACGACCCCTGCCAGCCTGCGGTCACCGCGCGAAAAAACTCCCTCCAAAAAACTCATCTCAAGATTATGAAAACTGATCTTCAAACGTTTATTCGAACAAAGCTTTTTTCTGATATATATCTGCTTTCGCTCAATAGTATCCCTTGCATCCATACCAAACCACTGAAAGGGGGTATGCGGTTTAGGGATTAACGCATTGACACTGACATTAACCTGCGCCGGCCGATTACAAGCTTTTTTCCCAGCTTGAGAAACAGCAACAGAGAAATCAACGATACCGTCCAAATCAGCATCTGTTTCCAACGGTACTCCCATGAGAAAATAGAGTTTTACATGTTGGTACCCGCTGCGATACGATTCCTCAAGGGCCTGAAAGAATTCCGCGTCATTAAATTGCTTTCCTAAAACCGCTCGCATCCGCATGCTCCCTGCTTCCGGAGCAAATGTCAAACCGGTCTTCTTAACAGAAGCGATTAATGCGGTAAGATTCCCGAGCATGGTCTTTGGTTTTATGGAAGGCAGAGAAACACTGACGCCCTTATCTTTGAAAAGCGTCAACAACGAAACCAAAAGTTCCTGTAGAAACGGATAATCGCTCACGGAAAGCCCGCCTAATGCCAATTCATCATAGCCGCTACATTGATACGCTTGCTGCGCCAAGGCAACCATCGTTTCCGGTTTACGGATTCGATACGGATAATAGTGGTGACGCGCCTGACAAAACCGGCAGGTATTGGGACACCCGCGCGTCAATTCCAAGGTGATCCGGTCATGTATAATTTGGATATACGGAACAAGCCACTGGGCGGGAAACGGTGCTTTTTCGAAGTCGCTGACAACTCGTTTCTTGATACGGCAAGGCGCAGCGTTTGAATTTGGCTTAAAATCTAGAATCTGGTTCGTCGCAGTATATGTTACATCATACAGCGACGGAACGTAGACGCCCTGGATAGAGGCGAATGTCTCCAGAAACTGACGCCTGGTAATTTCTTTGTTCTGAAACCGGCCCCGGTGAGCCCGGTAAACCTCAATGATCTCAACGATTGCCTCTTCCGCTTCCCCTATTACAAAAAAATCGAAGAATGCATGCATCGGTTCAGGGTTAGCAACACAGGGGCCTCCTCCAATAATGAATGGAAAACGCTCATCACGCTCCTGACTGCGCAGGGGAATTCCTCCTGATTCAAGCATGGCCAAACAATTGGTAAATTGCATTTCATGCCCCAAAGAAAACCCGACAAGATCAAAATCCTTTAAAGCCTTGCGCGATTCCAGCGAAAAAAGCAATTCCCCTTTTTCTTTCAATCTCGTTTCCAAGTCAGCAGCAACCGCAAAAAACCGCTCACAGGCAACGCCGGAAAGCGCATTCATAATCCCGTACAAAATCCGTACCCCCAGATTACTCATGCCAATTTCATACAAATCCGGGAAACAAAGCGCAAAACGAACATCCGCATCTTCGAATTTCTTGCGGCTGACATTCCATTCCCGGCCGATGTAACGGCCGGGTTTTTGTATACCTTCTAACAGCTCATCAATATTCATAGTCCTCTATCCGGGTCTCAAAGTCACAACGTCACAGGTTGAAAAACGGTACGGGTTACAAGGTTACAAAGTCATAACGTCACAAGTAAATGCTTATGCGTGGGTAACTAAGACTACGTGTCTGCCACTGGCAGAACTCAAACTTGTGACTTGTATCTTGTGACTTTGCAACCCGTACAGTATTTTTCTACGAAGCGTCCGCCTCTGGCGGAATTCAAACGTGTGACTTTGTGACGTTGTGCTCTTGTGACTACTTCTCTTATTTCTAAAATGATCGGCGTTTTTCGATATTAGCAAGAATCCCGAGCGCCATGAACGTCACCATCATTGATGATCCGCCATAACTCATAAGCGGTAACGGAATACCGACAACCGGCGCTAAACCGATGTTCATCGCGATATTCACAAACGCCTGCAACCCGATCATCAAAGCAATCCCAAAAGCAAGCATTTTGCCGAAGTAATCATTCGTTCTTCTGCCAATACTCATGGCATAATTAATAAGGATATAATACAGTAAAAATAATACCGCACAGCCGACAAAACCCCAGGTTTCTGCAAACGTAGAAAAAATAAAATCGGTGTGAGATTCCGGCAGGAAATGTAACTGACTTTGCGTGCCGCCAAGCCACCCTTTTCCAAGAAATCCACCGGAACCAATCGCAATTTTTGCCTGAATACTATTATAACCGGCGCCCATGGGATCCGTATTCGGATCAAGAAAAACCATCAGACGGTTCTTCTGGTACGGCCTTAAATATCCCCATATAAGCGGCAAAGAAATCAATATGAACCCGATAAAACCGGTAATATAACGGAATTTGACCCCTGCCAGAAAAATAATACACATAAGAATAAAAAAGATCATCAAACCACTTCCTAAATCAGGCTGTTCAACAACCAGTCCTGCGGGAATTGCAACCAGGATAAAAGGCAGAAAAAAACCTCGCCATGCATTGAATCGCCTCACCTGTAATGAAATATCACTGACGGATTTGTAGCTGAAATACCGGGCTAAGAAAATGATAACCGTTATCTTGGCAATTTCCGAAGGTTGCAGGTTAAACCAGCCTATTTTAAGCCACCGTTGAGCGCCAAGACGAACAACTCCCATAACAAAAACAATGAACAAAAGAAAAATTATCAATACATACAACGGATACGTTATATCCCATAACCTGCGGTAATAAACATTCGACATAATAAAATAAAGCGCTAAACCCAGGACCAGCCAAACCGCCTGACGTTGAGCAATATCCTGGAACATCGTCCCCTCTTGTCCATGGGTACTGCTATAGATTGAAGCAACACCGATGAGCGCGATCAGGACCGCAATAATTACAATTTTGAAGTTAGAGAGTCGTAGCATAATTAAAATTGAAGCTTAGTTCATAGTTCAAGGTTCAATGTTCAAGGTTAGTTTAAAGTTTTCAGTTTATAGTCAAAAACGAACTAATCCAGCCGTTTCGAACGGAATTCACACTTTGAACCTTGAACTTTGAACATTGAACTACAGTGCATTCTGCCGAATCATCTCCTGCACAATCTCCCGGGTCAACTGCGCAGCAGCGTGACCGCCGCCGCCATTTTCTAAAAATACGCACATGGCATACCGGGGGTTATTGAATGGGAAAAACCCGGCAAACCATCCATGCGAAAGGCCATGCGGCACCTGCGCAGTCCCTGTTTTACCACCGATGCTTACCGGCAGGCCTTTTAACACATTCCCCGTCCCATCGTCAACAGAAACAACACTTTGTAAACCTTCACGAATATACTCGATCGTGCTCTGTTTTATCGCAACACGAACGGGCTTCTTAAACATCCCGGAAACATCTTTCCCATCAACGGCCTTAAGCAAATGCGGAGAAACCAAATACCCGCGATTCGCAAAAACGCTCACTAACCGGGTAATCTGTAACGGCGTAACTAAAAGATCTCCTTGCCCAATAGAAAAATTAGCGGTATCCCCATCATACCATATTTGTTTTCGAACCCGTTTTTTCCAAGCAGGATCGGGAACAAACCCCCCTGTCTCATTGGGAATATCAATACCCGTAGTTCTCCCAAAACCAAAACGAATCGCGTAATCGTGAATCGTCTGCGCGCGCAATAAAAGACCTGTTCGATAAAAAAATATGTCGCATGAATGCGTCAACGCCTGAATCAAATTCTCATGGCCATGTACGGCCCAGCAGCCGAACCGCTTATTGCCCACCATCATGCTTCCCGAACAATCATACGCCGTTTCAGGCGTAATCTTCCCTTGTTCGATGCCGGCGGCAGCAACCACAAGCTTAAAAACCGATGCCGGCGGATAAGAACTGCTGATCGCCCGATTCAATAAAGGAGAATTCGGATCCGTAAAAAGACTCGTCACTGCCGAAGAGTCCCCCTTCCGGATAAACGTCGCCGGATCAAATGTCGGATATGAAGCCATAGCAACAATTTCACCGGTAAAAGGATTCATCAGAATTACGCACCCTCTCCGGTCATGCAGGATCGTCTCAACAATCCTCTGAATTTTCAGATCAATGGTAAGCTGCAGCTGACGACCGTTCTTCGGAGGTTCATACCCCAAAACGCGGACAAACCTTCCGTGATGATCAACTTCCATGGAAAGGCCGCCTTCTTTTTGACGCACATAATAATCATATCGCTCCTCAAGACCGGTATAACCGACAATATCTTTCGTCTGATATCCGTAATCTTCCAATTTATTCAACCGCCAATAATCGATCTTGTTTAAATATCCCACCACATGGGCGGCAAGCGATCCATACGGATAATTACGGAGAGGATACGGCTGCACAACGATTTTTTGCCCAAGGTCAAAATTCATTTCCTCCAGCGCCATTGCTTTACGCACCGAAACATCTTTTGCAATGAGCACCGGAAGGGAAGAAACCTGAAAACGCGCACGATACTTCGACACAACGTTCTCTTCGGAAATACCAAGAACTGTCGAGACCTTCTCCAACACAACGGCGAGTTTTTCTCTTTTTTGCGGAACAACTAATACATCATACGAAAGCGCATTATCAACGATAACTAAACCAAAACGGTCAACAAACGTGCCCCGGGCGCCTATTTGCGGAGCCAACCTGATGGAGTTTTTGTCGCTGAGTACCTTAAACGCTTTACCATGTATAATCTGCAGGTTAAAAACCCCGGCAAACAATACTATCAGGCAGGCGCCCAAAACAAGTGAAATAATACGCTGCCTCATCGTTTACACTCCTCACATATATGCTTCAAAATCGGGATCAAAATCCGTCTCATCATCAGGCTCTGACGAAACAGAAAAAGGTTTTAGTGCTTTATCTATCCAGCGCAAAGCAAAAAAGAAAAGAGCGGCACCGTATATCGGGCCCACAAGAATACTCCGCAGAAAAACTCCCGTCGGAATAACGGAACTCCGCGGAATGAATACAACACTTGAAAGATAATATGCCAGACATGACAGATACACGACACTCAAACGGATATTCTGGTTATCAAAACGAATACGCTTACGAAGCATCTCAAGAAGGATGCTTAACACGGCGAATAAAACAATGTTGATTCCCCATCCGGACGCCGTAAAGAGGTCCTTACAACAACCCGCGACAATGCTATACCCCAGCGCCCAGCCTGGACTGAAATATAACCCGCAAACAATAACTAATAAAAGCAACACATCAGGCTTAACCCCAAACAACGAAACACAGTTCAAAACAGTAGCTTGCATACATGCAACAGCAAGGATAATCAGGAAAAACAAGAATTTTCTTTTCATGGAAAATTACGGGATAATCACTAATACTTCTTCAAGGTTGGCAAGATTTGCAGCCGGTAAAATTACCGCATAGCGGGAGAGTCCGGAAAACTCCTCTCCTATTTCCCGCACTTCTCCCACCAGAATCCCTTTGGGAAAAGCTTCGGTTAATCCTGAAGTAACAATAGTATCGCCAACTGCTATATCCGCATCTTTGGAAATATATTTCATAACTAACGTATTTCCCAGCGTCCCTGAAACAAGCCCTTCCTGACGGCTCCGCTGATCAATACACGAAACACTTAAATCCGGATCATTCATCAACATTACTTTGCTTGTCGAATCACTAACTTCTACAACACGGCCCGCAAGTCCCGCGTAGGTAACAGCAACCTGTCCTTTACGGACACCGTTCGACCTTCCCTTATCAAGGATAACGGCTGATGACCAGGTATCTGCCGCTGACCCAATCACCCGCGCAACAATGACCTTATAAGGCGCCTGCTGTTTATACCCGAGGATATCTTTAAGCCGGGAATTTTCCGCAAGCGTCTCATTCACTTCAGATAAACCTCTGCGTAAAAGTTCGTTTTGACGACGGATCGCTTCAAGTTGAAGCATATTCTCATGAAAACGCACAAACCCGTTTATTTCGCGATTAACAAAACTTAAGAATTTTAAAGGTACTTCAAAGAGACTAACGACAGGGGCACGACAGACAGGAATAAAGCTGGCAAGGAAAAGGACTACAAGAGCAACTGATAACCATTGAATAAGTGTATGTTTTCTAAAGGTAAGCACACGCGAACAAGAAGGGATTACGAATACGTTTCAGACTTTATGGGTACCGTAACATCACCCAATAAATTAATTTCGTTTAAAACTTTACCGGTACCGTTAACAACGGCTGTTGTTGGATCATCCGCAATAAGCACGGGAAGTCCGGTTTCTTCCGAAATAAGTTTGTCGATACCGCGCAACAAAGAACCGCCACCGGCAAGGACAATGCCATGTTCAATTAAATCTGCCGCCAGTTCCGGCGGCGTTCTCTCAAGAGAAATCTTGGTAGCTTCTAAAATAGCGCGCAGAGGTTCCTGCAACGCTTCACGGATCTCTTCTGAAGTAACCGTAACAGTCTTAGGTAACCCCGTTACCAAATCGCGGCCTTTAACTTCCATGCTCATCTCTTCTTCTAACGGATAGGCCGAACCGATCTTAATTTTGATTTCTTCAGCGGTACGTTCACCAACCATCATATTATACGTTTTTTTAAGATATTCAATAACCGCCTCATCCATCTCATCGCCGCCGATACGAATTGACTTCGAAAAAACAATGCCGGACAGCGAAATAATCGCGATTTCACAGGTACCGCCGCCGATATCAATAATCATATTGCCGGTTGGATCTTGGATAGGAAGCCCGACACCAATAGCCGCTGCCATAGGTTCTTCAATAAGCTTTACTTCCCGGGCACCGGCACGTTCGGCAGAATCTTTTACCGCCCGTTTTTCAACTTCGGTAATTCCTGAAGGAATCGCTATAACAATACGCGGGCGCACCAAAACCCTGCGATGATGAACCTTTTTAATAAAATACCGGAGCATTGCTTCGGTAATTTCAAAATCAGCGATAACTCCGTCTTTCATAGGACGAATCGCCACAATATTGCCCGGCGTGCGTCCCAACATACGTTTTGCATCTTCCCCAACCGCCTTAACACTATTAGTTCCGCGCTTGATGGCAACAACGGAAGGCTCACGCAACACAACGCCCTCTCCTTTTACATAAACAAGAGTCGTTGCTGTACCCAAATCAATCCCCATATCATTGGAAAAAAGACCGAGTACATAGTTAATACACTGCGTGAATAAACCTTTGAATTGAGGCATCCAATTCTCCTTTTAAGGAACCCTCTAGATGAAAGGCCAAGGCTCCAGATTTAAAACAGACTATCTTCCGCAATTTCTATCCCCGTACTAAAAGGGCCTGGAATTTACGAAAAGAAATTGAGACATGTGTAAGGATTGTAGCAAACTTTAAAACTACTGTCAAATAGAAACTTACCGGAATTCGGTTAGCGGTGTTCGGTAATCGGTTTTCGCTAAAACATGCGTCTTGAGACTTTTAACCGCTCACCGTTAACCGCTACTTTGAAATGGTACGAATAACGGACAAAAAACTCGGGAATGACTTCTTAATGCATGAAACGTCATCAAGCTTCGTAACCCCTTCTGCCGCTGCTGCTGCCACAATCATACTCATGGCAGTACGGTGATCGCCATAACTCTTAACCGAAGCGCCCCGCAATCGGTGACCCCCTTCAACAATAATATCCTGGCGCCCCTTAAGCAAACGCACGGTCAATCGAACCCCCATGGCATTCAGATTACGTACCATCGACTGAATACGGTCAGTTTCTTTAACGCGTAATTCCTGAACGCCTTGAAAAATGGTTTTTCCGGACGCCTTCGATGCGGCAACCATAAGAACAGGTAATTCATCAATAAGAAGAGGGATTTCTGTTTTCTTTACGACCGTTCCATGCAAAGAAGCAGACTTTACAATAAGACTCCCGCATGGCTCAAAGCCTCCGGCCGATGCCTGGCGCGGACACACAGTGATAGAAGCACCCATTCGTTTCAAAACAGAAATAATCCCGATGCGCGTAGGATTTAAACTGACATTGCGCAGAACAAGATGCGAACCGGGAACAATTGATGCCAAAACAATAAAAAAAGCCGCGGAAGAAATATCCCCCGGGATAACGATATGTCCCGGGCTGATAAGTTTATCGGCTCCGCGTAATGAAACAACCGAATCCGCAGACTTCACAGAAACACCGAATAAACGCAACATTCGGGCCGTATGATCCCGCATCGTAGGTGGACCGATAACCGAGGTTTTGCCATGAGCGAACAACCCTGCCAAAAGAATCGCTGATTGGACCTGCGCAGAAGCAACAGGCAGTCGATAGGTAATCCCGCGCAAAGAAGCGCCACGTATAGCCAACGGCGGGAATTCTTCACTTTTCTTTTTCAAAGTTTCTACGCCTTGTATAGAAGCACCCATGGCACGCAAAGGAAGCGTAATCCTTTTCATGGGCCGTTTCGACAACAAAGGACCTGCCGCAAGAGTAGAACAAAATGGCTGCCCCGCCAACACTCCCGCAAGGAGTCGAAAAGTAGTGCCGGATTCCTGAATTGTAATTGGCTTCCGAGACGGCATCAATCCATAAAGACCGACACCGCAAACTTTGACGGTACAACGATTACCGGAATTTTTCCTTACGGAAATCGGTACCCCCAACTGTTGTAAGGCAGCAATGGTAGCACAACAATCTTTACTTGCGGGAAAATTTGTAAGTGTGGTTTTTGAATCCGATAAAGCGCTGACAATTACCGCGCGGTGGGCAATAGATTTGTCACCTAAGAACTCAATGCTTCCTCGCGCATGCCGCAGAGGAACACAACGGTGGCATTGCATGGAAATACTACTTTAACGTTACCTTGTCGCCTTCGCTGATCTTATCACGCATCCCTTGCGTCATGAAACCGGCAGCAGCCATGGTATCGTGCACTTTTTCAACCTTAACATCACCAAGATATTTTCCCGCGTGCGAAATGGAAAAAATATCGCCTATAGAAACGCCGTCTTTGGAACCAAGATTAATAACGACAAAATTGTAATCTTTATTGATAACTAAAACTTTACCGCCGCCTTGCACGGAAGAAGTCTCCATTTGTGTGGACACTGCGGGAACCTTCGTTGTTTCCTTTGGTTGAGAAACCGATTTTACAGGTTCTTTGACTTTTTCCTTTGATTTCTCTTTTGTTGCCGCAGGCGAACTCTTCTCTTTTGCGGTGCCGCGCACCGACGAACCGCTGGCGCCCTGTTCTTCGGGATTCACGACAACCGTCCCCAACTCAATTGCCTGCTGCGCTTTCTGCTCAAGCTCGGCAACCTTGACCTCAAGCACCGATTTCTTGTCCGCTAACTCTTTCACCTGCGCCTGAACTTTTTTCATATCATCTTGCGCCACAGCAAGCTTTTTCTCAAGGTCAGCTCGTAATTTCTTCTGCTGTTCAAGGTCGGCCTTGAGATTATCCATAAGGGCAAGGGCATCGCGTTTCGAAGTTTGTTCCTGCTGAAGTTCGCCCTTCAATCCCTCGATATGCGTTTGCGCTTCATTTAAATTGGTCTGCAGAGTGACAATTTGGTTTTTATTTTCTTCAAGGCGGGTTTCGCTGATTTTCTGACGGGTCCTAACTTCTTCCAGCTCTTCCATCAACTGCGTATTTTTCTTTTTTTCCTGCTGCAGAAAATAATATACGCCGCTTGCTGCTGAAAGCGAAATAAGAACAAGCGCAATGAGAATAATGAGGACTGATTTGAGTTTGTCCACCGCCATGCCTCCTTTTGTTTATCTAAGTATAAGACCCATTTGACTTTATACTATATCAAAGGGCTGCTAAAAAGCAAGAGATTTTTCAATTTCTGTTTTCTGTATTATGTAAGGAACTCTGTGAACTCTTCCGGTATCCCTGTGGAGAATTCCACTACATGCTGGCTGCGAGGATGAACAAAACTCAAGAAACGGGCATGCAGAGCAAGCCGCCAGAAACGGGTATCGCGACCGTACTTAGGATCACCCAGTATCGGATGCCCTATATGCGATAAATGAACGCGAACTTGATGCGTGCGGCCGGTAAATAATTCCACCTCGACCAAACTCATCTCTGTACCGCGTTGTAACGTTCGATACCGGGATTTTGCATACCGGGAGTTTTCCGCGAATGAAACCGTCATGTCAGTCCTCCGATGGGGATGTCTGCCGATAGGCAGCTCAATGATATCTTCGTCATATTCCATCACACCTTTGACCAACGCGACATATCGACGCTGAATAGAATGTTCTTCGAATTGCCTGGCAAGCGCTAAATGAGTCGTATTATTTTTCGCAACAACAATGAGACCTGACGTATCTTTATCAAGACGATGCACAATACCGGGACGTTCCGGATTGACATCGGATAATTCCTTGAATCGATGCAGCAGGGCGTTTACCAGCGTATGCTCATAATTCCCGGGCGCCGGGTGTACCACAAGCCCGATCTGTTTATTGATAATTGCCAGATCTTCATCTTCATACACAACTTCAAGGGGGATATCCTCGGATTGAACAGCCCGTTGCACCTGATCAGGAACTATAAGCAGAAATTCGTCGCCAGATTTAATTTTATAATGCGGTTTGAGTTGCTCAGTGTAATTGGTAAGACGCACCAAACCTTCTTCAATAAATTTCTTAATATGCGTACGGGAAATCCCGAGGCTCTTAATAGACTCGGATTCTGCCAAAAACATGTCAAGTCGTTTACCTTTATTTTCAACGTCAACGACCATTTTGTATTCGTGCGGCATACATATCCCTCCAAAACCAAATCACTGCACCTATAAAAAACACCAGGCTCATTGTCTGAAAAAGGGTAAGCCCCATGAAAAAAGGATAGTTATCGCCACGCCAGAATTCAATACAGAACCGTTTCGCCGAATACAAAAGCACATAGATACAGAAAATCCTTCCCGGCCGGTGCGGTTTACTCTGCAAATACAAAAGAATACCGCATACTATCAACAGTATCCCCGCCGAATATAACTGCGTGGGAATAAGCGGCTTTGCATGTCCCGGGAACAGTATTCCATAGGAAGATTCTTTACCGAAACAACACCCATTTAAAAAACATCCTATCCTGCCTATGGCATGTGCCAAGGCAAGCGCCGGAGCAAGACAATCAAGTATTGGGCCAAGTGCCTGTTTTTTATGTTTTATATATACCAGTGCGGAAATAAAACCGACGCTCAAACCACCAAACCAGGAAAGCCCTCCATGTTGCAACATAATAATTTCAAGGAAATGAGCGCGGAATAAATCAAAATGTTCAATAACATATAAGATCCGCGCGCCAATAATGCCGGTCAGAAGCCCCAGGAAACAAAGATTATAGATAAAATCGGTATTCAATCCCCTCTTTTTTGCCAAAAACTGAGCCATGGTAACACCGGCTAAAAAAGCAAGTGCAACCATCAACCCATAGGAATAGATGGTAAACGGTCCGATCGAACAAATAACGGGATGCATATTTACGCCTGAGCCTTTTGTTTTACAAAAATAATATGCCAACCGATAATAACGGCGCCAACCGTGATCGCTGAATCAGCGATGTTGAATACCGGCCAAATCCTAAAATCGAGAAAATCAATTACGTAACCAAGAAAAATCCGGTCAATAAGATTGCCGACAGCTCCACCCAAGATTAAACTGAGCGCCACCGAGTAGCTTGACACCCTGCGCAACGACTGATTCTTGAGCATCGTGTAAATGAGGATGATCGCGACAACCGCGGTAAGGATAAAAAGCGGGAGTTGATTTCTCAACATACCAAAAGCTGCGCCACGGTTATGCACAAGACTTACATGGAATATATCGGGAATGACCGCAATAGTCCGATGGACGGAGAGATATTTTTCGATAAAGAATTTCGAAAGTTGGTCAACACATACAACGGAAAACGCAATGACGAAATTCATGTGCGAGTCCTAAGCACTAGCGTGCTTCCCGCTTCTCCTGACACGAAACGCAGAGACGCGCATACGGAACTGCCTTCAGGCGGCCTTTCGCAATGGGACCCTTGCAATCTTCACAAAAACCAAACGTACCGTCTTCTATTTTTTTCATGGCGTCGTTTAACTCGTAGAGAAGTTCACGCTCGCTTGAAGCAAGCCCCATGGAGAATTCACGATCGTAATTGTCGGTAGCGACATCGGCCATATGAAGCGTATACCCGGAAATATCCCCGGAGGCTTCCTTCTGAGATTTCTTTTGCGTATCCTCGGTAATCTGCTGGAGGTTATCGAGAATATCGCCCTTACGCTCATTGAGCATACGTTTAAAGACTTCCAACTCGCCCTTTAAAAGTTTAGCACCTGACGGCCGCGCCAAAGTTTTTTTCGGGTTGCGCCCTGCGGATTTCCTGGATACTTTCCTGGCTACTTTCTTGGCTATTTTTTTAGCGCGTGCTCTCTTTACCGGTTTCTTTTTCAACGTGAGACCCTCCTAAAGCGCTTAGGCACTTACCACACACCTGCGGGTGCTGAGCATTTTTTCCGACGGAATCGGCATAATTCCAGCAGCGGACACATTTTTGACCCGCCGCCTTTTCCACTCGGATAGCAACATCAGAAACACCAGTTGCAACAACCGCATCGGTGCCTGAACTGTGCTGTTGGGTAACTGCAACCTGCGAAACTTTGAATATTTCAGCCAAATCTTCGTGTAATCCCGCTAAATATTTATACCGAATATCATTGTTTGTCAATAGATTTATTTGCGCGTCAAAAGAACTGCCGATCAATCCAGCGGTTCTTTTTTCTTCAAGGACTTTATTGACATCGCCAATAAGCTGCATTGCAACGTGCAGTTCTTCCGTAACTGTTTTTTGCGCAAAAAGCACGTTCTTCTTAGGCCAATCCAAAAGATGGACGCTGGCAATCGAATTTTCTGATTTTTCTTTCGGCATATTCGCCCAGATTTCATCTGCGGTAAATACCAAAATCGGCGCCATGATCCTGACCAAACTATGCATAATCTCATACATTGCAGTCTGCGCAGCCCTGCGTTCCTTATATTCTCCCGCATAAAGCCTGCCCTTGACTCTATCCAAATAAAACTCCGACATATTGCTATTGCAGAAATTATGTACGAACCCAAAAGCAGCGTGAAAATCAAATCGCTCGTACGCGTCTGTCACCGCAGCCAGGACATCTTCCATCTCAGCAAGAATCGCTTTATCAAGTTTCTTTAAACCATCATACGCAACTTTATCGGTGTCCGGATTAAAATCATACAGGTTACTCAGAATAAAACGGATGGTATTCCTGATTTTCCGGTAGGCATCGGAAAGCTGCGTAACAATACCTGTCGATATCCTGATATCTTCATTGTACCCGCTTGAAGCAACCCATAAACGTAAAATATCCGCTCCGCTATTTTTAATGATATCATGCGGAGAGATAACATTCCCCATGGACTTCGACATCTTGCGGCCTTCGCCGTCGACAACAAACCCGTGCGTAAGAACCGTTTTAAAGGGAGCAACACCATCAATACACAGTGCCGGAATAATGGACGACTGGAACCATCCGCGATGTTGATCAGAGCCTTCGAGATACAAATCAGCGGGGAATTGCAATGCCGGACGTTTTTTCAAAACAGACTGTGAACTGACCCCGGAATCAAACCATACATCAAGAATATCGGCGCCTTTGGTAAACGAAGTACCTTTGCAATGCGGGCAGGAAAATCCCGCAGGAACAAAATCTTTCAGATCATGGATAAACCAGGAATCGCTTCCTTCTTTTTCGGAAAGCGCGGCAAATTTCTTGATAACCGCACCATCAAGCGTTTCCTCATGGCACTCTGAACAAACCAAAGACGGAATAGGCACACCCCAATAACGCTGGCGGGACAAACACCAATCGGGGCGCAGCTCAACCATAGCGCTGATACGTTCTTTCCCCGTCTCAGGAACCCAGGTAACATCGTTTCGGATCGTCTTCAACAACTTCTGGCGCAGGTCATTATGGTCAATTTTAAGAAACCATTGTTTGGTCGCCCTGAAAATAACCGGCTTTTTGCAGCGCCAGCAATGCGGATATGAATGTTGTATGGAACCTGCCCATAGCAACGCGCCAATACTCTGCAATTTCTCTACGATCGATGTATTGGCATCGATAATATTCTGGCCGGCGAATTCACCGGCTGTTGTATCAAAAACACCCTTTGCATCAACCGGCATAACAATATCAAGTTTATACCGCAGCCCCGTCTGATAATCTTCGGCTCCATGGCCGGGCGCGGTATGCACAAGGCCTGAGCCGTCTTCGCGAGAAACATAATCGGCACAAACAACTTTTCCTTTACGCAAACCAAACGGATGCGTATAAACAATCCCCTCAAGTTCTTTACCGGGAAATTCTTTCAAAACCGAAACACTCTTGAACTTCGCGTGTTCAACAACACGATCCAACAGGTCTTTACCGATTACAAAATTCCCTTTTTCGGTCTTTACCAAACAATAGGTAAAATTCGGATGTACCGCCACCGCAACGTTGGCAATCAACGTCCAGGGAGTTGTTGTCCAGATAACAAAAGAGCCGTTTTTCCCTACAAGCGCATTATCATCATATTTAAACGCAACAAAAATAGACGGCGATGTGTGATCCTCATATTCAACTTCCGCTTCCGCCAAGGCAGTCTCGCATTTACAACACCAGTTAACCGGTTTTAAGCCGCGGTAAACGTATCCTTTTTCAACAAGCGTTGCCAAAGAACTCAAAATCCCTTCTTCATAATCCGGCGTCAAAGTCAAATAAGGATTCTGCCAGTCTGCAAAAACACCCAGACGGATAAATTGCTGGCGTTGCGTATCAACAAACCGCAGCGCGTAATCATAGGCTTTTTTCCTAAACTCAACCTGCCCGATCTGATATTTCGTGATCTTAAGCTCTTTAAAAAGCGCATGTTCCACCGGCAACCCATGACAATCCCAGCCGGGCACGTACGCCGAATAAAAACCGCGCATTGTCTTATATTTAACAATAATATCCTTGAGAGTCTTATTCAGCGCATGACCGGTGTGGATATCGCCGTTTGCATACGGAGGACCGTCATGCAAAATATATTTGGGTTTTCCTTCCTGTTTCTTAAGGATCGCCGCATACATATCAAGTTTTTTCCATTGATCCAGCAGAAGCGGCTCACGCTTAGGCAGGTCAGCCTTCATAGGAAAATCTGTCTTGGGTAAATTTAACGTACTTTTATAGTCAGTTGGTTCGCTCATGGGTTCGGTTTTCGGTATTCGATTAACGGTTGTCGGTAAGCAAAACTTTTCCGCTCACCGACAACCGCTAACCGATAACCCCTATTGTATATACTTTCCAATAATTATATTGAGATCTTTTTTTGTTTTTTCAGGAATCAACTTTCGATCAGTGACAATCGCATATTGCAACGCCTTGGCACATGAACAATTACGCCTCTCCGGCATGCTATGAATTGCTTCAACTAAAACTTTTTTTGCATTCTCACTGTTTTTAGCAAGATTGGCAATAACCATTTCAACCGTAACCGTGTCATGCTCTGCATGCCAACAGTCATAATCAGTTACCGCGGCAAGTGTCGAATAGCACAGTTCTGCTTCACGGGCAAGTTTTGCCTCGGCAAAATTCGTCATACCGATAACATCCATCCCCCAACTGCGATAAAGATTTGATTCGGCCAGCGTTGAAAAGGCAGGCCCTTCCATATTAATATAGGTGCCTTTTGCATGCGCTCGAAACCTGAGTTTCTGCGTCGCTTCATACACGATTTCGCTCAATTCATCGCACACCGGATGCGCTAAAGCGATATGGACGACGATATCCTTAAAAAAACTCATGTCACGGGAGTAGTTAGTCCTATCGACAAACTGATCAACCACCACAAAATCGAGCGGTTTCATCTCTTGGCGCAAACTCCCCACCGCGCTTACCGAAATAATCCTGTCAACGCCCATTTTTTTCATGCCGAAAATGTTGGCGCGATAATTAATGAGGCTCGGAGGAATCCGATGGCCGACATCGTGGCGGGGGAGAAAAACAACATCATGCCCTTCCAATTCACCGCTGACAAATTCACCGGACGGCTTGCCAAAAGGAGTAGCAACGGTAACTTTTTTTACTTTTTTAATGCCTTCAATGTTGTATAATCCGCTCCCGCCAATGATTCCAATTCTACCCATTCAATCTACCCCCTTCTTCTATCGAATAGAAATAATATTCGGTTTTCGGTGCTCGGGTATCGGTTAGTAAGAGTTTTATGTATGCTTTTCTGTTAACCGATAACCGCAAACCGCTAACCGAACATCGCAAACTACTTCGATAATTCTTCCGATCTTTTCACAGCGGCATGCACTGCATCCGATAAAATCCCGCCTTGTTCCAAAACTGCCAGTGCTGCTTCTGTAGTGCCGCCTTTTGAAGTAACCCGCTTCCGCAATTCAGCCGCAGGAAGCGCCGTCTCTTGTAAATATTTTATCGTGCCGGTATACGTCGCATGCACCAGTTCAGATGCTGTTGCTGCGTCAAGCCCCTCGTTCATCGCTGCCGAAATGAAGGATTCAATAAAATAATCCTTTTTATCCTGGGGGACATGGCCGGCACTCATATTGTTTTTCTCAAGGAAATAACACACATATGCGGGGCCGCTTCCGGAAACCGCAGTAACCGCATGCATCATACCCTCATCAACAAAAACCACTTCTCCCACGTATTCAAAGATATCTTCAGCAAGATCAATATCTTCCTGCGTGGCATAACGGCCGCCCGTAATTCCGGTAATTCCGGCGCCGATTTGAGCCGCCATATTCGGCATAACCCGGACAACACGGCAGACGCCGAGTTTCTTTTCAATGCGGGACGTCGAAATACCGGCGGCAATAGAAATAATTACCTTATCCGCGCTCATTGCCGGCTGTATCTGGCTGAGCATAACGTCAAAATCCTGCGGTTTTACCGCCACAATTATTGCGTCGTTTTGAGCGACTAATTCTTCACTATTCAGGCAAACCGTTACACCGGAAACGCCGGAAGTTTTTGCGGTATCTTTATCAAAAAGAGTAACAGGGTAATCACCTTTAATCCTCTCGGCGATCGCCCTTCCCATGTTCCCGTAACCGATAATTCCAATATGCTTATTCATAATTAAGTGGTCGATAGCCAATAGTCTATGGCCAATAGTAAAAGCCTAAATTAAAAACTTTTCGTCATTGCGAGCCCGCTTTACCCTATGCTAAAAATTATAATGGGCGCGGCAATCTGTTTTTGCATTTACGTGTGCTCTTGCGACTTGTGACCTGTGATCTTGAAACCCTTCCTTTTTATACTTCAAACAATGCTCTCCCGATCCTCACCATCGTGGCGCCCTCTTCAACGGCGACCTCAAAATCATCGCTCATACCCATGGATAACTCGCGTATAGCGTATTGAGTCGGAAGTATTGCGTTTAACTGGTCCCGCAATTCTTTTAAACGGCGAAAATACGACCGCGCAGATTCTCCCGGCGTTCCCAATGCTGCAATCGTCATCAATCCTCTTACGCGTACATGAGAAAGTGCTGCGATTTGTTTCAGCAAAGGCTCAACTTCATTCGGTGCAAGACCAAATTTCGATTCATCAGATGAAGTTTTAACTTCAAGCAATATATCCTGCGTTTTTTCCAAAGAACAAGCGTGTTTATCGATCTCTTGTGCGAGCCGGAAACTATCCACTGAATGAATACAATCAAAAATCCGCACAGCTTCTTTTGCTTTATTGGTCTGCAGATGACCGATCATGTGCCACTTAATAGTCAATGGTCCATGGCTAATGGCCAATAGCGCTGTATATTTCAAAGAAGCTTCTTGGACGCGATTCTCACCGATATTCAAACATCCTGCGGCAATAACGTCTTGCACATCCTTAATGCTTCTTCCCTTCGTTACCGCTATCAAACCAACAGAAGCCGGGTCTCTTTTACTGCGAGCACAGGCTGAAGCAATCCGCCCTTGAATCGTTTTTACAGTATCGTTTATCATACGTACGAATCAGTATATTATACACGAGAACAACGGAGGGTCAATTAATTAACGCGATAGAAAAATAACTTTGTTCATAGTTCAGGGTTCAAGGTTCAAAGTCTGAATTCTGCCTGTGGCGGACACCTATTGTATAGAGCCGTTTCTAACAGAATCACGCTTTAAACATTGCACTATGAACCTTGAACTAATTAGAAGTACTCTTGATAAACCTCTCTTACTTTATTGATCGAACGGGCAAGCAAATTCGGGGGGACAATGGCTTCACTTATAAGTTGCGGCCTCTCCTGGCGGAGCGCCAGAGAAATAATGCCAAGCGCTGTAACATAGGTCAGATAATGCTGTCCCGAAAGAGAATCGCTCTGGCTGGCTAACGGAACGATATCCGATGAATTCAAACGGCCAAGCTTTACCGGAATGCCGATAACGCGTTCAAAAGATTCCAGGAAACCATCCAAAAGCAACGCACGGCCGCAAACCGTAAACGAATCGATTTGATTAAGCGGAATAAGGCACTCAACTGCTTCTTTAACAGCCTGAGAAAGAACCTGAGAACGGCTCGTTACAATCTCAACGACACGTTTTTGTTTAATCGGTTTATACGCCCGTTCTTCTTTTACCAGAATTTCCTTATCGCCGCTTATCGAATCAGCATCACCCACAAAGCCGTGAGAACGCTTGACATCCTCGGCCAATTCAAAAGGGATCTTAAGTTCATTGGAGAGTTCAACGGTAAAATCATCCCCGCCAAACGGCAAGATCTTGATATTCTGTAAAAGACCTTCCTGAAAAAGGACAATCTCGGTAATATCTTTACCGATATCACACAGCACATGAATACCTTTACGCTGTGCCGGGTTAAAAACAACGTCACTCGTGGCGATACCGGAAAAATAAAGCCCTTTGATATCAAGCCCTGACTGATTCACCACCCGTGAAAGACTCTGCATAGCCGAAAGCTTGCCACACACCAAATACAAATCAACTTCAAGTTTATGACTATATAAACCGAGCGGATTCAAAATATTGCTTTTCGTATCAATTGAATAACTTGACGGAATTTGATGAATGGTCTCTTCATCCAAACTGGATCCGAGAATGCGCGCTTGTTCATTTACACGTTTTATATCGGCCGGCGTAATGACTTTATTCCCGCGCTCAGCCAAAGGGATAATCGCACGGCTGTGTTTCGTAAGGATATCGGCGCCCGAAATATTCGTATAGACATATTTCACTGCAATGCCGGTTTGCGTGCGGATATTCTTGATCAACTGTCCGATATCATCGACTAAATCAATTGAGTCGACAATCGATCCCCGGCGCATACACCGGATAGGCAGCGTCTGGCAGTGAAGCGAAATGATCTGATGCTTTTTAATAACCGCAAGCGCGGCGGAAATCTTGCTTGAGCCGATATCGAGCGCGCAAATATAATTACTGTTTTTTAACATTGTTGTTTTCTTTTAATTTAATAGTTGGTTCCCCAAACCGCAAGTCAATATATTCTATATTATTTTGGCTATTTTTCAACTGATTAAGTAACGATCCGATGATCGATATCTTTGAGCGTAGATTTTCCTGGCTGATTTTTACTTCAATGCCAACGACCTCTTCTTTTTTTGACGGCTGAACGGGCTTTGTATCAGACTGCCGCAAAACAAGTGCCTCCCGGAGACGGGCAACCGGCATAAGCACAAAGGTTATATTTTCCGGATTGGCAACATCGATTTTCTGAACAAAAAAATCGGAGAGTTCTTGATTTGAACGCACCTCATGCATCAGGCGAAAGGCAAAAAACAATTCCTTGATATTATACCGGGCTCCGGTTTTAACACCCGAGATTTTCTTGTCAAGCCCGGTGATCATGGTCAACGCCGAATCTTTCACCTGAAGAGAGCTTTCAAGAAAAACAAGATCATCGCTCACCGAATAATATTTGCCCACCTTCACATAGGCAACGGGCTTCCGTAAAACATATTCAACAAAAATCTTATTCGGTAAAATGCGTATCAATTTTACCTTACGGAAACTGGTAACCGCAAAACCAATGTGCGCCGCTTCTTCTTTCAAATCAACATCAAAAATATTTCTGCCGATTAAATATGAAAGATCGAGATGCTGCCCCGTCGGCAACTCCAGCGGCGTAGGCTGCAAAACCGCGGTGTTCCGCTCCCGGATATAAATATCCTTGACCTTAAAGAAACCGAGGTTTTTAACAGCGGCTATCGAAATAAGCGCTGCAACAAGCAGGATGACCGTCGTAACAAAACACGCGGTAACAACACCGCTAACCGGAAAGCTTTTTTTCTTACGATCGTTCGATATTTTACGTTTTTTCATACGCCAATGAAATAAGTTTAAGACATAAATCCGCAAAATCAATACCGACAGCCCGCGCTGCTTTTGGCAAAAGGCTTGTTGCAGTCAGCCCCGGGATAGTATTCACTTCCAGAGCAAACGGCACATCATCGCAACGCAACATAACATCAACGCGGGAACAACCGATACATCCAACCGCTTTATGCGCAGCAAGAGCTACCTGCTGCACCTGCGCAGTTATGACATCAGGGAGCTTAGCGGGTACGACATATTCGGTCGCGCCGGATTTATACTTTGCTTCAAAATCATAGAATTTTTCTTTGGGAATAATTTCGATAACGGGCAACGGCTTATCATCGAGGATCGCAACGGTCAGCTCCCGTCCCTTAATATATTCCTCAACAATAATCTTCTCATCAAAAGAAAATGCCAGTGCCAATGCCGCAGGAAGGCTGCGTTCATGTTCAATAATGGACAGCCCGATGCTTGAGCCGTGCGTTGCCGGTTTAATAACAAGCGGCCAACCGAAAGGACTGGAAAAACCGGAAACGGTTCCTTTACAAAGAACCTGATACCGCGGCGCGCGGATACCGTTCTTTTCAAATGCCGCATGCGTCAGTGCTTTATCAATCGCCTTTTTGCTTGCTTCGACCCCTGAGCCGGTATAGGGAATCCCGACCGTTTCAAGGATGGATTGGATAACGCCATCTTCCCCGAATCGTCCGTGCAAAGCGATAAACGCGCACGACAGCTGTTGTGAACGGATCAAAGCGGTATTCTTTTCAATATCATCGGTCTCAATGGTAATCGGCACGACATCAAAATCAAGATCGCGTAACGCATTGAGTACTGCCGTCCCCGATTTAAGAGAAATATCATGCTCGGTGGAAGGCCCTCCCATGAGGATACCAATCCTGCCGAATTTATTTCGTAAATCAATGGTCGTAGATCGCACGTTGTCAGTCATATTAGTCATTCCCATATTTTTACTTCTGGTTTTAGAATAACACCGAAACGTTTCCGCACTGTTCCTTTCACCAACCGCATCAGTAACTTCACATCCGCCGCAGAAGCATTACTTTCGTTAAGAATAAAATTTGCGTGTTTCGATGAAACAACGGCACCGCCCACACGCACGCCTTTTAAACCGCATTGATCGATAAGTTTTCCCGCTGAAGCGTGCGGAGGATTCTTAAAGATACAGCCAGCCGAAGGATGCGAAAAATCCTGCTGCTCTTTTTTAAGCGCCAGGTTCTTTCGTATCGCAGCCCCTATCGTTCCGGCATTACCGCGGGCAAGTTTAAAAGAAGCGCCTAAAACAATATACCGGGATAATGAAGACGAACGATACCCAAACCGCGCGCTATCTTTCGAAATCGTCTTCACACACCCGTTAAAACTCATGACAGTAACGGTATCGACGCGATCCGCGATCGTGCCCCCCCAAGAGCCGGCATTCATAACAAGCGAACCACCGACAGTGCCGGGGATCCCCGCAAGGCACTCAAAACCGGAAAGCGAATGCGTGCCGGCAAGCCGCACTAAACCGGCAAGACCGGCGCCTGCGCCTGCCTCAACACGAGCGCCTTTAAAAGAAATTTTCTTGAACGCAGCAGCATCCAAACAAATAACCACGCCCTTCACACCGCGATCAGGTATTAAAAGATTGCTGCCGGCCCCTAAAACATGTATGCGTATTTTTTTTCGGCGGGCGGCGAGCAGTATATGCCGCAATTCATCGACATCGCCGGGATGCGCCAAATACTGCGCCTTTCCCCCGATCTTAAAACTGGTCAACCGTGAAAGCGGTTCGCACACCGCGCTCTTACCCTTTAAGCTTTTCCACCAATTCATCGCCGATTTTCGTAATATCACCCGCGCCAAGAGTCAAAACAACATCGCCGGGTTTTAACATCTCAAGCACATGCATAACAATACCGTTTTTGGGAATAAACACCACGTCCTTCTGCGGACTGCGCTCTTTGATCTTCTCATAGATCGACCTGCCGCTGATCCCGGGGATCGGAGGTTCGCTCGCCGCATAAATATCGGTAATGACCAAATAATCAGCCAGGTCAAAACATTTGGCAAATTCATCCAATAAAAGCTGGGTTCTGGTAAAGCGATGCGGCTGGAATATCGCAATAACCCGTTTTGTTTTTAAATTACGTATCGCAGCCAATGTTGCCTTGATTTCCGTGGGATGGTGCGCGTAATCGTCAATAACCAGATAATCATCATGATTATATTTAATCTCAATACGGCGGCCCGCGCCCTTAAAATTCGAAAGCGTGCGCTTGATTATCTCAACATTGATACCGAGTTCCAGGCCCAGAGCAATAACTGCCAATGAATTGGAGATATTGTGCGTTCCACCGAGCGGCAGATAGAACGAATCGATTAATTTTTTCTTATAATAACAGTCGAACCGGGAGCTCAAACCGTTCATCTGAACATTCTGCGGATAGATATCGGCGCTATCAGTAAGCCCGAATACAATATGGCGTTTTGTATAATCCTTCATGATATTCATGAGCGTTACATCGTCATTGCAACAAAATGCGCAACCGCCGTCTTTTGTTTTATTAAGGAATTCGGTAAAGCTGCCGACGAGATTCTGATACGTATGGTAATAATCAAGATGCTCGTAATCAATATTGGTAATAATGGAATACATCGGTTCATAACAGAGAAATGAGCCATCGGACTCATCAGCTTCCGCGACAAAATAATCCCCGTCGCCAAAACAGGCATTCGTATCAATATTGCGTAAAATACCGCCGACGGCAACAGAAGGATTAAGCCCGGCTTCAAGCAAAAGGCAGGAAATAAGCGACGTCGTAGTGGTCTTTCCGTGGCTGCCGGTAACCGTGATAGCGGTCTTCTCGGCCATCAGTTGAGCCAACGCTTCTGCGCGTTTAATTATCGGAACACCCCGCTTCCTTGCTTCAATGACTTCCGGATTATCCTCCTTGACTGCTGAAGAATAAACAACCAGATCAGCATCCGTGATGTTCCCTGAAGCGTGCCCCAAAAAAACATCCGCCCCCATTTTTTTAAGTTCCTGCGTAATCCGGCTTTCTTTAACATCCGAGCCGCTGACTTTAACTCCTCTGCGCAATAATAAACTTGCGATACAACTCATGCCGATGCCGCCGATCCCGATTAGATGTGTGTGTTTATTCATTGAGCTCGTTTTGCCTCCCACAGTTGAAAAAGCTCGTGCGCGCTTGCCATCGGCGAAAACGCCAACACAACCGCCCGATTCAAATTTTTATAATCCCGAAGATTCTGACAAAATCCAACAAACGCTTCCGTGCCGAATTCCTTCAGCATAAAATCGACAATACTGACTGATTCCGCGTAAAATACTGTCACCGCCCTGTCATCCGACAACATATGCGGATTCGCTTCAGCCAACTGTTCGTACGAAAAAAGTGCCCCTTGCGCCCGGGCGGCCCGGACTAAAAGATCAGCCTGCTTAAAACGCTCTTTCTGCTCATATGAAGCAACGCCTTCTTCAAGCCATACCGGCACTGCCGGATTATCAAACCCGACAAATTCGCCGAATATAATATGCCCTAGTTCATGAGGCAAAATTGTTTCCAGAAAACCGTTTGCCCCGGCAAACGTTTGAATTACCTTGCTGCGGGGCTCCGTTGCGCCCCCTGACCAGGCAGGTTCACCGGTCGCCTGCTGATACGAAACCGCGTCGTCGTAAATATACATACTGGCGCGATTCTCCCAAAGCCAAAAATTCATCCTCCGAAACCCTAAATCATCTGCAATTCTATCATAATAATCTTCAGCGCGGGTAACTACTTTCGCAATAAAATCTGCCGGAGCGTTCTTATAGTAAATAAGAAAATGCGTGCTTTTTTCAACGTTCCAGGGAACTTCCGCAAAGGCTGGCGCATAAACCGCCCACAAAACAAAACTAGCCGCGCAAAGAATCCTTCTTTTCAACACCGAACGACCCGTATCGCATATTCAACAAGCATACCCGCAGCATCCTTCTGTTCAAGGCTCGCAGCCGCTTGTCCCATCCGTTCCAATTTCGCCGGATCGGATATCAATCCTTCAAGAAACGCTGCGAGTTTATCTGCACTCAAATCGCTTTCTTCTGCCAGTATCGCTGCCTGCGCATCGGATAACAGGCGCGCATTTGCCAGCTGATGTTCATGGGCATACGGATACGGAATAAGTATTGCCGGAAGGGCGAAACGCATCAACTCGGTCACGGTCGTCGCTCCCGCACGGGTTACCGCGCAATCTGCCGCGCTATAGGCGCGCTCCATCGTATCGCAAAAACTGAGCACACACGCACAAATACCATTTTTAAGGTATTCTCCGGACAAACCCGCTGCATCAGCCTGCCCTGCCAAATGAAGGACCTGAAACGATACATTGTTCTGCCGCAATTGTTTTGCCGCCTGCATAAAAACAGTATTGATCGTCTTACTTGCCTGACTGCCGCCGGCGACTAAAATCGTAAAACGATGCTTATCAAGAGCAAATAATTCCCTGCATAGGCTCTTATCCTGTACAACAAGCTCTTTGCGTAAAGGATTCCCCGTAACCTCTATCTTACGGGCATACGTACTCCAGCAGCTTTTTGTCTTTGCAAAAGAAACCGCGATTGCGTCGGCAAACACCGCCAGCACTTTATTTGCTTTGCCCGGTAAAACATTTTGTTCATGAAGCAATGTTTTAATCCGTAACAACCAGGCATTAAAAAAAACCGGGATACACGCGCACGTACCGAAACCAACCACAATATCAGGCCGGAAACTAAGGATTAATTTAAAACTCCGCCAAAAAGCCGCAGCAAAATGAAAGAAACCGTAGACTGCAGAACGATTAAAACGAATCCGCAAAGAACCCAGGTCAAGATACCGCGTTTGGCATCTGCAATTCTTCAGCGTGCCCGCGGCATTCTTACGAGGAAGCACCAGAAGCACATGGCTATCAGGATATCTCTGTTTAAGAGAATCAATAAAACTTACCGCAGGGAAAATATGCCCGCCGCTGGCCCCCGTAACAACAAGCACTTTCAAACCCTGCTCCTGATCGGGGTTACGTTTTGAAACGCAGTCTGAAGAACTCATGGGTAATCGCCGGTTCGTGCCACATTCATTAAGATACCAACGGCAACCATATCAAAAATAAAACTCGAACCGCCATAACTGATAAACGGCAACGGCAATCCCTTCGTGGGGAATAACCCGCATGATACGCCGATATTAACAATAACCCTGAAACAAATCATGGACAATAACCCCAAAGAAAGGAAAAAACCGAATCTATCAGGTGCATTCCTGATAATTTTAATCCCTAGATGGATAAAAACCATGAAAAGCGCTATCACCGCAAGCGTCCCCACAAGACCAAGCTCTTCACCGATAATGGAAAAAATAAAGTCCGTATGCGCTGCCGGAAGATAAAAAAGCTTTTGCTGGGAATGCCCCAGCCCGCATCCAAAGAAACCTCCTGAGCCAAGCGCGATCTGCGATTGAATAATCTGAAAACCAACGCCTTTGGGATCCGCCCATGGATTTAAAAAAGCCAAAATCCGGGCTCTCCGATACGGAGCCGACAAAATCAAAACTGATAGGACAGGAATACTCGCCAAAAGCATAGAAACAACATATGCAATCCGTACCCGCGCCACAAAAAGCATGATAATAACCACAACCGCCAACGATACTGTTGTCCCGAGATCTGGCTGTAAAAGAATTAAAATTGCCACCCCGCCTAAAACCATCATAGGCGGCACAAATCCGCGTATAAACGACTTGATTAATTCTTCTTTTCGAGAAATAAAATCAGCGACATAAACAATAACCGCCAAAAGAGCGAACTCAGAGGGTTGAAAACTTAGGAATTTAAAACGAAACCAGCGGCGGGCACCCGAAACTTCTCTGCCGATACCGGGGATAAGAACAAGCAGCAAAAGAATAAACGCAATTATTAAAAGCGGTTTCGCATACCGCTGCAATGAGCGGTAATCTATGCACATTACAAGAAACGTAAGGATTGTTCCGATACCTAAGAAGCTCAGATGCCGTTTCAAAAAGAAAAATCCGTCTTTATACCGGTCAGCGGCATAAATACTTGAAGCGCTGTAAATCATGATCACGCCGATGCAGATAAGAACAACGGTTACGGCAAAAATATTTACTCTAATATTACGAATCATATATTTTTCTGAAGATCAAGGACAATTGTTTTAAACGCGTCGCCCCTCTCTTCGTAATTACGGAACATGTCAAAACTTGAGCACATGGGAGATAATAAAATAGTATCGCCGGCACGGGCTTTTGCAAACGCGCGGCGCACCGCTTCTTCAAGCGTTTGCGCCTGCGAAACAACCAGCTCAGCAGCAAGTGCTTTCGTAATCAGATCTTTTGCCTCCCCGATTGCAATCACTTCTTTTACTTTATTCCGTGCTGCCCCCAGAATAGTCTCATAGGCAACACCTTTATGCCTGCCGCCGGCAATAAGGATGACCGGGGTCTGCACAGTGCGGAGCGCGGCAACCGTTGACTCGGCAACCGTTGCCTTGGAATCATTAATAAAACGCACCGAGCCAATACGTGCCACTTCCTCCATACGATGCGCAAGGCCTTTAAAATCACGGAAAACCCCGCTGCAGACAGAAGCATCAATGCCCAAAACAGAAGCTACCGTCACCACCGCAGCCTGATTCGGGCTTAATTCAAAATTTTCCGCAAAATACGAAACACGCGCGGCTGACTCCGGGGCAATACTTTTCAAAACAGGGTCATTGGCATTCAATACCAACCAATCATCGGCTGTTTGATTCATAAAAATCCGTTTCTTTGCATCAAGGTATTCCTGCATGTCTTTATGATGATCCAGATGATTACGGCTGAAATTAAGAATAACCGCAACCTTCGGCTTGAATGTTTTAATTTGTTCTAACTGGAAAGAGCTCACTTCGAGAGAAACAAAATCGCCTTCCCGCATCTTCTCTACTTCACCGGAAAATGGATTACCGATATTGCCGCAGACAAAAGCCCTTCTCCCCGAAGCCTCAAGGACTTTGCCGATAAGCGTAGTTACGGTGGTTTTTCCGCATGACCCGGTAATCGCAATCACCGTAGCCGGACAAAGCTGCCAGGCAATTTCAATTTCACTGACCACGGGAATATTGTTTTCCCGCGCCCAAACCATCGGAAGAGCCCGTTCCGGAACACCGGGTGAAACAACAATCAAATCTTTCCCGCACAAAAAATCTTTGGAGTGTTTCCCCAGCTCAATGTTGACCCCTGCATGAAGTAATGCGGCATTTTGCCTAATAGAATCAGTATCATGCGCATCGGTCACCCAAACCTGAGCGCCAATGCCATGCAGCAAATTAGCGCACGCTAAACCTGAACGGGCCAGCCCGACGATTGCAACCTTCTTCTTATTAAACAACTCTACGTTTTTCATAGTTTATAATTGAAATCGGTTGGCGGTGTTCGGTTAAAGGTTTTCGCCACCGATAACCGTTAACCGCTAACCAAACCCATAAACTTACTATTTTTATCGCGTTTTTAATGTTACCAGCGTTAAGAACGCGAATATTATCGCCAATATCCAGAACCGCACAATAACCTTATTCTCTTTCCACCCTAAGAATTGGAAATGGTGGTGGAGGGGCGCTATCTTAAAAATGCGTTTCTTAAACAGCTTAAACGATGCAACCTGCAGGATAACCGACATCGCCTCCATAACAAAAATCCCCCCTACAATCATCAATAAGAATTCTTTTTTAATAAGCACTGCCACAGTCCCCAGGGCACCGCCTAAAGCAAGCGAACCAACATCCCCCATAAAGATAGCCGCGGGGAAACAATTAAACCATAAGAAACCAAGCCCCGCTCCGATAATACTGGCGCAAAAAACAGTTAATTCTCCGGCGCCGCGAATATAGGGGATCAATAAATAATCGCTGAATTTTATGTTGCCGGTCAGATAACTTAAAACACTATAAGCAATCGTTGCGATAACAACACACCCAACTGCCAGACCATCCAAACCATCCGTAAGATTCACCGCGTTTGAAGAACCGGTAATAACCAAAGCGACAAAGAAGACATACAGGATCCCGAGGTCGATAGAAATATTTTTAAGAAACGGGATATCAAGCTGCGTCGAATACGCCGGATCCATAAAAAGAATGCTCCCGACAATAAGGCCGAGTATTACCTGGCTGATGAGTTTTACCCTCCCCTTAATGCCTTTTTTCTTTGTCGTTAACTTCATATAATCGTCGAGGAACCCCGTAACCCCAAGCCAAGTCGTCGCAAAAAGCGCGATCCAGATAAAACGATTCGATAAATCAGCCCATAGAAGCGTCGCGATGAAGATCGCGATGAGAATAAAGATCCCGCCCATGGTCGGGGTGCCTTGCTTGGCGCTATGCATGGAATCAAGTTTATCGCTGTCGCCTTTTGTAATATATTCACCGACCTGCAACTCTTTCAACTTTTTGATCACCAGAGGGCCAAAGACAAGCGACATGATAAACGCGGTCAATGCCGCCATAATTGCGCGGAAGGTAATATATTTAAAAACATTCAAAACAGAGAATGCCGTATGTAATGGGTATAATAAATTATATAACATCTTTCAAAACCTCTTCCATTTTCATTGAACGGGACCCTTTAACCAAAACAATGTCCTCTTCACGCGGAATAACAGTCGTGCGTAAAATTTCGCGGGCCTGGATCGATGTATCACAAACAAAAATATTATTGGCGCCAAATCCGTAGTTACAGCAGGTTTCAGCAGCAAGCTTCGCAAGTTTTCCGACTGCGATAAAGATATCGCAGGTTTCAGCAACTTTCCGGCCTGCCTCAAAATGATACGACTCTTTATATTTACCCAACTCAAGCATATCACCCATAACAAATACTTTCCTGCCCTTGACGCCATAATTACCCAACGCATTCAATGCCTGCCCCAGGGAAAGCGGATTGGCATTATAGGTGTCGTCAATATAGGTTACCTTGTTAACCTCAACAACACGGAATCGTCCCCGCGGGAATTCAAATGCAGCAAGGGAAGCGGCAATATCCGCATGCTCAACACCAAAAACCCGTCCCAGGGAAACCGCAATAAGCGCGTTATACAAATGATGATACCCGAGCGTATTAAGAGAATAGGAAGACTTCCCATTCACACGGAATGCCAGACGCCCGGCCTGATACGTTACATCGGTAGCATACACATCCGAAGGCGTATGAATCCCGAAACTGACCGTAAACGGCTTTTTAACTTTTTTCATAATACGCGACCGTAAAAAATTATCATCGGCATTTAAAACCGCGATTGCCGGTTTCTGTAATTTCTCGATAAGCGTATACTTTTCCTTAAAAACTCCTTCGATGCTCCCGAAATGTTCGAGATGCGCCGGACCGATATTAACAATGACTCCCACATTCGGCTCACAAATATCAGCCAAATATGCAACCTCGCCGAAATGATTCGTCCCAATCTCTACGACAGCCAGATCATAGTCGCGGCTTACCCGCGCAAGCGTCAGCGGCAAACCGATATGGTTATTTTTGGTCCCTTCATTTTTCAAACAGCGGTATTTCTTTGACAAAACAGCAGCCACCATTTCTTTTGCCGTTGTTTTACCGCTTGAACCGGTGATCGCAATAATCGGAATATTAATTTTCCGGCGGTTATAGCGGGCAATATCGCCAAGCGCTTTAACCGTATCTTTTACTTCAATAACCGGATACGCTTCTTTACGATACCTGATGCAGTTTGCTGATTTAATGACACAGGCTGCTCCTTTGGCAACTGCCTGGGCAATATAATCATGCCCGTCAAAAGAATCCCCCTTCACCGCCAGAAACGTATCCCCTGGCGCAACGGTCCGGGAATCAATAGAGAGCGCGCCTGTCAGGGCATCTTTATTGCCGCAGACAAGCACCCCCCGCGCTGCTTTAACTAATTCGCTGACTGCAGCCATTCGCAAATGACCTCCCGCTCATCAAAATGAATAGTCGCGTTTCGCATGACTTGATAGGTTTCGTGGCCTTTTCCCGCCAGCAGAATTATATCAAACTCCACCGCCATAGCCAGCGCTTTTCGTATCGCTTCTTTCCTATCAACAACAACAATATAATTAGAACCGGTTATCCCCCGGGTAATATCGTTAATGATAGACTGGGGATCCTCACTGCGCGGATTATCACTGGTAACAATCGCAAAATCGGCCAGCTCCGTAACAACGCTGCCCATTTTAGGCCGTTTGCCTTTATCGCGGTCGCCGCCGCAGCCAAACACAACAATAAGACGGCCGCGGCATATCTGCCGTAACGATGTAATAACATTTCTCAAAGCATCATCCGTATGCGCATAATCTATGACGATCGAAAATCCCTTATGCGAATCAATCCGTTCAAGCCTGCCGGGGACAACGCTAAAAGCCTCAAGGCAGGCACTTATCATAGCAGGAGTTATCGTCTCTTTCAACGCAAACGATACCGCCGCAAGAATGTTATAAACATTATGCCGGCCGATCAAATGCGTGATAATCGGGAAACTGCCGCCGGCATAACGAACCGTAAACCGGGTTCGGAACTCATCAGAATGGATATCGCATGCCATGACGTCTGCGTGCGTATCTATCCCATACGTGACAACAGTTCCTTTTGAAAGCGCGATAAGTTTTTGAGCATATTCGTCATCACGATTAATGAATGCATGCGACTGGCTTGCCAATCCCGTGAATAATTTTGCCTTAGCCTGAAAATAATGCTCAAAATCTTTATGATAATCCAAATGGTCCTGCGTTAAATTCGTAAAAATCGCCGAATCAAATCGCACGCCCTCAGTCCGGGCCTGATCCAAAGCGTGAGAAGAAACTTCCATCACCACATCGGTTGCTCCGGCATCCCGCATTGAAGCCAAAAGTTCCTGCAACTGGCTGGCACCCGGCGTCGTATTCTTTGAGTCAATCACGGTCCCGGCAAAACGGCAATTAATCGTGCCGATAACAGCAGGTTTTCTGCCGGCATAGGCAAGAAGCGACTCCAGAAGATAGGTTATGGTTGTTTTACCGTTGGTGCCGGTAACACCGATCACCTTCACCTGTGCAGAAGGATCGCCGTGGAACTGCACAGCAAGAAGCGCTAATGCCCGGCGCGTATCAGCAACGACTATTGTTTTATCCGCGAAACGTTCATCAACAGGTTCCTGAACGATCATAAGGGACGCCCCTGCGCGCACTGCCTGTTCAATAAAACGATGCCCGTCAGCGCACGCCCCCTTGATAGCCACAAATACGGCATTCTTTTTTATCTGCCGGGAATCAGCGGTAACAATGCTGACTTCACAATCATCAACATGCGCTGGTTTTGCAATCCCTAAAATACTAATCAGCCGGGTTAACTTCATTATTTTGGTTTAACGCTTCATTACTTTGAGCGACTTGCTGGGTAATCTTTAAGTACCGCAGCACATCTCCCACTACATTTTTAAATACAGGCGATGAAACAACACCACCGTAATACAACGGATGCGGGTCATCCAGGGTAACTCCCACAACCAAAACAGGGTCTTCTGCAGGAGCAAACCCGATAAATGAACCGACAAACTTATTATGGGAATACGCGCCGTTTTCAACTTTTTGAGCAGTACCTGTTTTCCCGCCGGAGGTATACCCGTTAACCTGCGCAAGTTTTCCTGTCCCATGCTCGACAACACCTTGCAGGATCAAACGCATGCGAAGCGCAGTCTTTTCAGAAATAGCCCGATGCATTTGCTGCGGCCCGTACTGTTTGATCGGCTCGCCGAATTTATCCCGGATCTCTTTAATGATATACGGCCTCATCAACATCCCTCCGTTAGCAATAGCGCACATTGCCGAAGAAAGCTGCAGCGCCGTAACACCGACCTCCTGTCCCATGGGAACCGCGCCAATAGAAGTCTTTGACCAAAACTTTGGATCCTTGATAACGCCGGAAATCTCGCCGGGCAAATCAACACCGGTTTTTGTCCCAAAACCAAATAACTTCGCGTACTTATACACGATCGCAGGCCCTAACATCTGCGCAACTTTTACCGTACCGATATTGCTGGATTGCTCGATAACTTCCTGAAAAGTCAAGGTCCCTTTTGATTCATGGTCATGCAAAATATGATTGGCAACCCGATACGAACCATTTTCACAAAAAATGCGGGTTGATTCGGTAACGCGATTTTCTTCAAGCGCGGCAGAAGCGGTAACGATCTTAAAAACAGATCCCGGCTCAAAAAAATCGGCGACCGCACGGTTACGTCTGGAATCCTTATCAGACGATTGATAATTATTTAAGTCGTAGGTCGGTCTATTGGCTAACGCAAGGATCGCTCCCGTATGCGGATCCATCACAATAATACAAGCCCCCTTGGCATGATACTGTTTAAACGCCTTATCGATCTCACGCTCGGCAATATATTGAATAACCTCGTCGATCGTCAAAACAACATCATACCCATCCTTGGCCGGCATCATTCTATCAGTAAGGTCGAGTTTCTTCTGACGGGCATCGCGTAATAGCCAGGCCCATCCGGGCTCACCTTTCAGGAATCTATTTTGCGACAACTCCAACCCTTCAAGCCCCGCATTATCAAGCCCGGCAAAACCAATAATATGCGCGGCTAAAAAGCTGTTCGGATAACACCGTTTGCTCTCTTTCAAAAAATCAATTCCACGCAAATTGAACGCCTTAATCAGGGCACTTTGAGACGAAGGAATTTTTCGGGCCAGCCAGACAAACGATTTTTTCCGGGAGAGTTTTTCTCGTATTTCCGATGCGGGAATTTTTAATGCAAGGGCAAGTTTTTGAACCGCGATCGCCTTGGTCTTTTCCGGCATTTCATTCGGTGAAGCATAGACCGAATCAACGGAAATATTAATACCCTGGGGTTTAAGCGAAGCGTCAAAAATCGTGCCGCGGCGGGGCTCTAATTCAATAAAAAGATTATGCTGTTTTTTGGCGATTTCAACGAGGTAATTCCCGCGGAAGAATTGAATAAAGAGAAGCCGGCCGACACACAGGACGAGGATGAAATAAAACAGGAAAAAAACCGCGTTAAAACGACGACGGTAATTGCTTATATACACGCGAGCCTAATACTTATATATGGGTAATGCTTCGGTCTATTCGGCCCGGGACCGGAGCGAAGCCGAGGAATTGATTGTTTTTGCTTCTGCCTGCCTCTTAACGCTGAATATTCGAGCTGCCAGCGACTGACGTTTGGACTGATGCGACACCAATGACTGCCCTTCCAGAGGCTTCTCTAAACGTACCAATTGAAACGTATCGGGCATCTGAAAATCAGTTGCCTGGTTAATTTTCATTCCGATGCGGATAAGAGAAGCGCTTTTCTCGATATTATACTTAAGAACGGCATTCTTATCAAGCAAATCCTGATAATCACCGAGTTGCTTTTGACCGGCGTATGCCATGCGAAAAATCTCCGACTGCTGATACACATAGAGAACACACATCATGGTTGCAACGACAGTCAGAAGGAGAAATCGAGATAAATTCATATTATACCCTTTCAGCGGCGCGTAATTTCGAGCTGCGGCTTTGCGGATTCTCATGCACCTCTTCTTCCGCAGGCTCAACAGGCTTGCGGGTCAGAATCTCCAAAAGCCCCTGCCGGGCGAAGTCTCGAAACGTATGTTTCACGATTCGATCTTCAAGAGAGTGAAAAGAAATCGCACAAATCCGAGCACCAGAATGTAAGAGACCGATAGATTTTCCAAGAGCTTGACTAATAGAATCAAGCTCGCAATTTACGGCAATACGTATTGCCTGGAACGTGCGTGTCGCCGGATGTATCCGGTAATGTCTGAATTTCGCCGGCACCGCCCGAAAAACAACTTCTTCAAGTTCAGTGGTTGTCTCAAAAAGCCTGATCTTTCGCGCTTCCACGATCGCGCGTGCAATACGATTACACCATCGTTCCTGGCCGAATTCTTTAATGATTACGGCTATCTCTTCTTGCCCCCAGGAGTTCACCAACTCTTTGGCAGTAAATTCCTGGGTACGGTCAAGCCGCATATCAAGCGGGCCCTCCTCCTGGAAGCTTAACCCCCGCGACGGATCACGTAACTGAAACGAAGAGATACCAAAATCAAAGAGCATTCCATCAACGCCGGCGATATTCAACTGCGATAGGTGCCGGTCAATATCAGCAAAATTCCCGTGGCAAAAAATCACGGAGTCGCCGTACGATTGCAAGCGTTCGCGCGCAACCGCAATCGAATCTGTATCCCTGTCGATACAGATCAATTTCCCGCCGGGGATAATCTGTTCAAGAATCGCCTGGCTATGCCCGGCAGTCCCCAGAGTCGCATCAACGATTACCTCGCCAGGCTTACAATCTAAGTATGTCAAAACTTCCCGCAATAAAACCGGGACGTGCATCAACGCGTTATGCGGCGCCGCCATCGTAAAGCTTTTCAGCGATCTGTTCGAATGACTGCCGGGAATTCGCGTAAAACTCCTGCCACTTCTCTTTCGACCAAATCTCGATACGGTTGGAAACCCCCACGATAATTACATCACGCTTAATTTCAGCGTGATCTTTTAAATATGCGGGCAACAAAATACGGCCCTGTTTATCGGGAATAAGATCGACCGCGCCCGAGAAAAAAAGGCGGTTAAAAGTACGCGGATCTTGTTTAACAAACGGCATCGTCTTGAATTTTGTTTCCTGCGTACGCCATTCTTCTTCCGCGAACATAAATAAACACGTATCAAGACCGCGCGTGACAAAGAATCGTTCAATGAAATTCGTCTTTGCCACTTCCCGGAATTTAGATGGAAGAATTAATCTTCCTTTGCGGTCTATTGAATGTTCGAATTCACCGTAGAACATCGAAGGATCCTCTCCACTTCACTCCACTTTCCATCAGTTAGCAACCACAAATATACAGAAAATGGCCCTTATTGTCAAGAAAATTATTTACGTAAAAGCAGTATTTACAACAATTAGTGGTATTTTTTGAGCAGACGACTACATGTTGTGGTACTTTGAGGGTTTAAAGAATGGCTTTAGCAGCGCGAATATCCCGCTTGATTTGCTGGATAAGGGCGGCCCGAGAAGAAAATTTCTTATCTTGCCTGAGGCGTTGTATAAAGAGTACTTCGAGGTTAGATCCATAGATCGTACGATGGAAATTAAATATATGCACTTCAATGGAAAGATTGTGCGAGACTTTAAAGGTCGAACGAGTCCCGATATAACAAACTCCTTTCAACAATTCATTGCCGAACCGGATTCTTACTGCGTAAATTCCTGCCGGCGGAAGGATTTCATGGTGCGGATTTAAGTTTGCCGTCGGAAAACCAAGCAACCGGCCAAGCGTTGTCCCCTTGACCACGGTCCCCAGGACACTCACCGGCCGCATCAGGAGTTTCTGCGCAGCGCTCAAGTTCCCGTCAAGAATGAATCGGCGGATAACAGTACTACTGACCGGCAGCTTATTCCGTTTGATAACATCGATGATCCTGACCATAAAACCGAACGTAGTTCCGAGCTCTTTCAAGAGTTTCCAGTTGCCCGCGGCATTCTTCCCAAAACGAAAATTTTTGCCCACATACACGCACGAAGCACCGATCTTTTCGACGATAATTCGCCGCACAAAATCAACCGCTCCCAGGGATGAAAAATGTTTCGAAAAATGAATGACCACGCATCTCTCAACGCCAAGCTCCTCAATGAGCCTCAACCTATGTTCCAATGAATACAGGCTTGCTTCTTTTTGAGGATGCGGCCAGAATGTCACAACAACACTTGGAATAGATAATCGCCGCGCATGAAGGACTGCCTGCGTAATAACATGACGATGCGCAAAATGCATGCCGTCAAAAACGCCAAGCGCGACAACTGCTTTTCCCAATGGTTTAAATCCTGAAAGACCGTAATAAATACGCATGGAAGGTTTTATGAAGGATTACCGAGCGCTTCTACAGCCGTACGAATTGCCCGTACGACGTTACGCTCAACAACGGAAATTTTACCCCGGACCGTGGCACCCGAAGCCGTCGTATGTCCTCCGCCGCCGAACGACCGCGCTATTGCATTGACATCAACGCTGCCTTGCGAACGCAGATTAATACGAATCTCATTTTTTACGCCGAGATTCTCTTTGAATACCGCAACGACTTCAACACCGCGAACTGAGCGGCCAAATGCAAGTAAATGCTCGCTCAAATCAAAGGATGTCGACTGTTTCTTCAACGCCGAGGCTTTCACGGAAAACCAAATGATTTTTCCGTGCAACGATGTTTTTAAAGCAGGCAGAAGCTTTGACAAAAACACCATATCTTTCAAAGGGACACTCTCATACACCTGTCGGTGAACTTTGGCGACATCAATACCGGACGCAATCAATTCCGCCGCGGCAGCGTGTGTCGCAGCCAACGTATTCGAATATTTAAATGAACCGGTATCCGTCATGATACCGACATACAGCTGCATCGCCGTTTCATAGGTAAAAGGGGCTTCCATCTTTTTATACAGACGGTATACCATCTCTGAAGCGCTGGAAGCAACCGGGTCAACCCAATTAACTGTTCCGAAATTTGTATTACTGATGTGGTGGTCGATATTAATAACCGGCTTTGCGTCAAACGGCATACGCGCTAACTCACCGCAGCGGGAAAGTTCGGCGCAATCAACAAGAATATACGCGTCAAAAGAACTTTTCAAATACCGCTCGTGAAAAGTTTGCACGAGATCTGCATTCGGCAAAAAGGCATACTCTTCAGGGACAGGATCTTCGTTAATAATAACGGCTTTCTTCCCCATTGACCGCAACAAAAGACACAACGCCAGCTCGGAACCAAGGGCATCCCCCTCGGAATTGGCGTGGGTTATAACCAGAAAGTTATTGTTTTTCTGTATCGCTGCTATTACGTGTTCGATGCTCATCTTCTTTATGGATCTCCTGCAAAATTTCCTGGATTCGAACGCTATATTCGCTTGCCTGGTCTTCTTCAAACGCAAGGTCAATGGCATAACGCAAATTAATACGCTCTGCGATAAGCCTTTTGATAAAACCAAGCGCCGAGGCAAGCGCCTCTTTGGTCTTCTTAGAATCCTGTTCCTTACCCAAAACGCTATAAAAGATTTTGGCGTAACGCAAGTCAGGTGAAAGCTCAACGCGCACGATGGTAACAAACCCCAATCGCGGATCTTTCAACTCATCATGGATAATCGTGCTTATTTCCTTTAAAAGTGCATGTTCAACTCGTTCTCTGCGTGCCATAGTATATCATCTCCATTTCGTAATCAATCCTGCAACGGCCCAAACAATCATGGTTATTTTCTCACAATAAGTTTTCGGGCCAATTCCAACTCTTCGTGCCGCGTCACAACAAAACCATCAAGCCGCGCTGCCAACACCTTCTTAAGGACCTGCTGATACAATGGGCCCGGCTCAACACCTAAAAGACGCAGATCATTGCCGCTTATATGCGTGCGCATACCGTTTAAACGCTGCAAGAACTCTTCGATATGCGCATGCACTCGAGCATGCCTGCTCCGGGCTTTTATAAACAGTATACCTTCGTAACTCAAAGGTTCAAGTAAAGAATATACCTGCGAAGCCGAAAGCGCAGAAGAAGTTAATATTTTTTCATACCGGGCGGCAGCTTTTTTTGAGTCCAAAACGCGTTTATCTTCCCCACGGTGAAAGGCAAACTTCTCTAAGACACGCCGGGTATCCTTCAAATCAAGAGCGTCGATCAAAACCATAAAACGCATTAACCACTGATCAATCTGTCGCCGGTGAGCATGCATTGAAGCAAACCACGACATTTGCTTTTCTACCGCAGCTAAAAGCTTTCGGCTCTTTTGAGTAAACCGTAATCCCCGGATCAAGAATGATACGCCGACAAGCTGTTCAAGACGTTGCAGCTGATGCATCGGATTTTTTTCTTTGAGGATTACAATAAGTTCATCGCGTGTACGCTGAGGTTGCACCTTCTCTAACATTCGAAGCCGGGCAGCTTTTTTCAAAAGGCGCAGCGTATGCGGTTCAATATGAAAACCAAAGCGCTGTTCAAAACGGATAGCGCGCACCATCCGGGTCGGATCATCAATAAAACTATTGTCATGCAGAATGCGGATAACCTGGGCGGCTAAATCTTCTTTTCCATGATACAGATCGATACATGCCCCAAAGTGAAGGGCGCCGATATCAATAGCCATGGCATTGATAGTAAAATCCCTGCGTTTCAGGTCATAGCGCAAAAAACTTGGCGTAACAACCGGTAACGTTGCCGGAAACGGATACGACTCTTCACGAGCCGTTGCAATATCAACCTTGAAGGAATGTCCGACTATAACGGAGGCGGTACCAAAACGCTTATGCGTCGTCAACCCTCCCGAGGTTTTACGGGCAAACTCTTCGGCAAAGGCAATACCATTCCCTTCAACGACAATATCAAGGTCGAAATTCTTAACACCCAGGAGCATATCCCTGACAAAACCGCCTACCAGGTACGCCGGTATTTTTTTGTTCACCGAAACGTGGTGTGCCGTCATGATAAGATTCTGTAATTCCTGAGGAAGCTTATGTATAGACTGTTTCATTACTATTCCTATGGCCGTGGATGGTACGTTTTATGGATCATTTTAAGTCTATCCTTGTTAACGTGCGTATAAATCTGCGTCGTTGAGATATTCGAATGTCCGAGCATTTCCTGAACAGAACGCAAATCAGCCCCGCGCTCCAATAAATGCGTGGCAAAAGAATGCCGCAAGGCATGCGGCCGTATCGGCTTTTTAATCCCTGCGAGTCTGGCATATTTTTTAATTATCTTCCAGAGTGATTGCCGGGAAATCCGGGCGCCCAAACGGCTGATAAAAAGAAAATCGCTCTCCTTGCCGTGCGCCAACTTTCCCCGCGCGCCATCCAAATATTTTTGGATACACATGATCGCTTTCTTACCCAAAGGGATAACTCTTTCCTTATTCCCTTTACCGATGCACCGTAAGAAACCGATGTCGAAATTAACATTATTGCTCTTTAAGTTAACCGCTTCCGAAACACGCATCCCTGTTGCATACAGCGTCTCTAAAATCGCCCTGTCACGAATTCCCTGAATATTCCTGCTATCGGGTTGATTCAAAAGAAGTTCTACTTCGCTGACCGACAATGTATCGGGTATGCGATGCCAGAGTTTCGGCGTATCAACAAGTGTCGTCGGATCTATCGAAAGTATCCGCTCCCTCACGAGAAACCGGTAAAACGACTTTATTGCCGCAAGCCTTCGCGCAATAGACGTCGGGGCAATACCGTGCTCTTTCTGCGAAAACATAAAATCGGAAATATCAACACGAGTAGTTTTTGAAACAGCCAATATACCCCGTGATTCAATAAACGCCGCATAATGTTTCAGGTCATCCTGATAGGCGGAAACCGTATTTCGGCTTAACCCCCGTTCAACAGACAAATAATTCAAAAATGCTTCAATCAGTTCCCGCATAAGGATTGCTCTTTTTTTCCTGGCCTATGGTTGTTGACGGACCATGCCCCGGATATACAATTGTTGCATCAGGAAGCACAAAAATCCGCTCCCGGATTGCGCTCAACAACGCATCAGTATCTGATCCGGGAAAATCGGTTCGACCGACACTCCGGTAAAATAACGTATCTCCGCTAAAAAGTATCCCACCCTGGGGTTTCAAAAGCAATAAGCACATACCGCCAGCCGAATGCCCGGGAGTATGAATTACTTTAAGTTCTATCCCGGCTGCCGAAATAACTTCCTGGTCGGATACTGTCCGAATCGCGGCCTGCACGCGCGTAGTACCGTCAAGAAAGCAGGACAGGTTAAGATCCGGGTTTCTCAAAAGCAAAACATCGTCCCCATGACAAAGGACCGGTACGCCGAATGCGTCATCACACCCGATATGATCAAAATGCCCATGCGTATTGATTATCAATTCCGGGATCAACCGGTGTTTATCAAGGCATTTCCGGATCTTCTTTTCATCACTGCCGGGATCAATCACAATCGCTGCCGCGCCCTCTCCCACGGCAAGAATATAACAATTGACCTGATATATTCCGACAACAACCCGTTCAAGGATCATTGCAAACTCGACTTAATATCGCCATACGAAAATTTCTGTAATATCATTCTCCTGATATGATCTGCCTTCCTTTTATAAATGGCGTTGCTATTCCCATACGAATCAGCCGCAACATCATCCTTCAGGCTGACAAGCTGATTCAAATACTGTTCAAGCTCTTTTTGTTTCTGATCAGAAAGAAGTTTTTTCATCTGCTCGAGATTCTTTATTGCCTGCTCGGCACAATCAACCCGTTTTTTATAATTCGTATCGTTACGATTAAGCGCTTCTATCAATTCATCGTCCCAGGCCTTCCAATAGGTGAAAAACTGCTGATATTTCTCATCTTTCGACATGGTATCGTGATATTCCTGCGGAGCAATAATAACCTGTTCTTGACGCATGGTATCCTGTTTCTTTTTACGGGTGAATTTTCTGACAAAAGCATCACATCCGACAAGCGAAACACTGACCAATAAACCGATAACCAGCCTAAGAATCTTGTTGCTCATGGAAGCATCTCCTTAAATTGTTTTTCACTTACAATGCGAACACCTAATTGCTTGGCTTTTTCAAATTTTGATCCGGGGTTCTGACCAACCACGACAAAATCAGTTTTTGTACTCACTGAAGATGCGGATGTCCCGCCTGCCGAACGTACCAATGATTCCGCTTCACTCCTGCTCAAAAGCTGCATTTCACCGGTAAAAACAACGGTTTTGCCGGTCAAAAGAGTATTTGTCTTGTGAGGCTCAGGCGTCTCAACCATTACAATCCCCGCCTTGTGAAGTTCTGCGATCAGTTCTCTTGTCTGCGGCAAAGAAAAATATACGGCAATAGAAGCAGCCATAACCGGACCGATTTCTTCAATCGCGTCAAAATCATCGTATTGGGCTTTCAGTATGGTATCCATGGTAAGAAACCGCTGCGCCAGAACATACGCCGCTTTTTCGCCCACATGACGAATTCCTAAGGCAAACAAAAACCGGGACAATGGGCGTGTTTTACTCTTCTCGATCGCCGCTAACAAATTATCCGCTTTTTTATCTTTAAATAATTCGAGTTTCAAAAAATCATTTTTTGTAAGCGTATAAATATCCGCAAAATTACGCACGCGTTGCACGGCAACAAGTTGCGCAATAACGGCTTCTCCCAACCCCTCAATATCCATTGCCTGACGGGAGGCAAAATGAAGCAGGCCGCGTTCTAACTGCGCCGGACACGACGGATTAATACACCGGTAGGCGACATCTTCTTCTTTTTCTTTTACAATAACACCGTCACAAATCGGACAGGCGCCGGGGACACGGAATTCCGCATGCCCCGAATGTTTAACGACCATAACAACTTTCGGAATGACTTCACCGGCACGTTCAATAAGCACCGTATCTCCGGCTGTAACTCCAAGGCGTTTGATTTCATCAAAATTATGAAGCGTTGCATTGCGGATAATGACGCCGGCGCATTCCACGGGCGCAAGCTCGGCAGTCGGCGTAATAACACCGGTACGCCCGACATTCATTTTTATCGCTAACACTTCGGTTGTTGCCTGCTGTGCGGGGAATTTAAAAGCAACCGCCCAGCGGGGACTCTTTTGTGTAGTGCCAAGGACCCCCTGGCTCTTAAAAGAGTTAACCTTAACAACCACGCCGTCAATTTCATAGTCAAGTTCCCGGCGTTTCTCCTGCCATTGGCGACAAAAAGCAATAACCTCGTCAATCCCCGAACATACCTGCGAGCAGGGATTTGTGCGTAAACCCCATTCTTTCAAAATAGTTAAAAAATCCCACTGCGTCGTGCCGCTAAAACCGATCGTCTCGCCGAGTGAATGCGCAAAAAAATTTAAATGGCGGCGGGCGACCTCTCCGGTATCAAGCAACTTAAGAGAGCCGGCAGCCGCATTCCGCGGGTTGCTAAACACATCTGCTCCCGCAGCGTTACGCGTTTGATTCAATCCCTTAAAATCAGCGATCGGCAAATATACTTCCCCGCGGATTTCAATAAAACGCGGAATATTTTTTGAGAATAATACCAACGGAATTGCCCGGATGGTCTTGACATTAGCCAAGACATCTTCCCCGGTCTGACCGTCTCCCCGTGTCGCAGCAGTTATAAGTTTCCCCCTGTCATACGTTAAATTTGCGGTTAACCCGTCAATCTTAAGTTCAGCCACATATTCGACATTCGGTTCTCCGAGCCCTTTTACAACGCGCTCATGCCACTGCCGTAAATCATCAATCGAATACGTATTATCAAGAGAAAGCATCTTGTGTGCGTGCGCAACCGTCTTAAACCCGCTGACGATACCGCCGCCGACACGGACCGTCGGCGAATCATCCGTCACAAACTGCGGATACTGCTTCTCCAGATCAATAAGCGTACGCATCAGGTCGTCGTATTCCGTATCAGAAATTTCAGGATGCGCCTGAGCATAATACAAATAATCATGCCTGCGGATAATCTGACGAAGCTTTTCAATCTGCTTACCAATAGCCTGGCTCATATTTATCTGCCGTTTAAAAGCCTGTCGCCTAAAAATGACGGGAGACCTGCCTCGATAATCTTAGCGCGCGCTTTCTGAGCATCATAGGCGACGCGTTTTATCGACACGTCCTTGGTAGCGCTGTCGTAAATACAAAACGCAGCATGTGGATCTCCATCACGCGGCTGTCCAACGCTCCCCACATTAATAATATATTTATTCCCCGATTCAATACGAAATGAAGTAGCGCGGTTATATCCGATATGCTCATCGGCATACTTCATGAAAACGCCCGTCACATGCGTATGACCGATAAAACAAACATCCGTCTTCATCAGCTGGAACGTCTCCTCAGTCGCATAACAATCAAGGATATACTGAAACTCTTTCGGATTGTTAAGAGACCCGTGTACCAGCGTTACGGCATCATTCTGATAGGTAAGTTTGAGGGATTCCAGAAAATTCCTGCTTGATTCATCAAGCATGGTGCGAGTCCATAAAACAGCTTTTCTGGCATCATCGTTAAAATAATCGGCATTAAAAAGCCCGACACTTGCCCAATCATGATTTCCGGCGACTATAACCGCGGCAGTTGAAGCGACAATCTGGCAACATTCCCGCGGATTTGCTCCATACCCTACGACGTCACCGACGCATAACAATTGGTCAACGCCTTCTTTGCCAAAAGCATCCAAGACGGCTTCAAGCGCTTCACTATTTGCGTGTATGTCGGAAAATACCCCGTATCTCATATAAACTCCACAGTAAAACCGTTAAATTCACCGGTTGACGGCTGCCATGAAACATCAACATCTTGAATATACCGGGAAAATGAATGCTGAAGCCGCGTAAGAAATTGTTTTAAAGCTTCTTCCTGCTGTTCCGCGATGATTTCAACACGGCTGTCGTTACGGTTTTTAATCCAGCCGGTAATCTCAAGTTCATGCGCGATTGCACGGGCAGTAAAACGAAACCCTATTCCCTGAACGTGACCGCTATACAATACATGTACCCTCATCGGTTTATTCACTTCTGATTCCGGAATATCGTTAAATGATACGCCCGTAAGAATTCAATATCATGCCGGGAGCCCCAAAGGCCGTTAACCGCCACAATATACGAATCGGACGGTGCTGATCGCTGTAAATCATACCGGACCGGCTGCAAAAGAACATTATTTGATTTCCATTCAAAGAATCCGACCATTGAGCCCAAAAGCACTGTACAAATCAAAACGGAAATCACGATCCTTGAGAAAACGAGTATAGATTTCCGCCGATCCATAATACTTGTAAAATACAACATGCCGCATATAGAAACCCAAAACAACAAAGAAACCGTAGTATAATGCGAGAAAAAAGCTGTCATACTATACCATCCCGCTCGATTCAACCCCGTCACTAACGCTGCTCCTACCGCAAAAAGGCACAACGATACATAGGGAATAAAAAGTTTCGCATCACGCCGGCTTTGTATCATCAAAAACCTACCGCATACAATGAATATCCCCAAGCCTAAAAGTGAAAAACAATATGCTATTTTTGAACTGAAATATGAGACACCCGTGCCCAAATACTCAAGAAAAAATTTACCATACTCAAACGGTGAAGAAAATATTGCCAATTCTTTAGTAACGGAGTATTCGGGATACACCGGTCTCTGAAAACCCAAAAAGTATAACGTAAAAACAATTCCTGAAATAACCGCCCATGAAGCTAAAAAAACTCCCCGGCCCTTCTCTTTCAAACAAGGCATCATCACAATAATAAAGAAACCAACAACCCAAAAAACCAATCCAATACCATTGGAAAAAGCAGCGATAATGCCGCATATACACCCTGTTCCAACACGCACGAACGTTAATTTCTCCGCAGAAAGAACAACGATCCCTGCAACAACAGCAAGTACCGAAAGCATGAACGTAATCTGGAAACCAACCCAAAAATTTTCATGTTGAGAAAGAGAAAAGATAAACACCGAACATAACGGGATAAGCCAATAATTCAGTTTCTTAAGGCCTATGTGCAAAGAAGTTTTTCGAAGAAGCCAGAGAAACATCAAAAATATACCGATCGCACAAACAACATTCAACAAGGATTCATAGAACAAGTTCCAGCCGGTTAAACGGGCTAAACTCAAAATAATAATTCGGGGGAAAAATGTCCGGTGCTCACAATGCTGCAGGAAAAGATCACCGAGTGTAAGAGTACCCTGGAAAAACTTTTCCATAAAAGGCACAAGGACCCACGAATCCCTGAAAGGAACTTCAATACGGAATGAAACAACCATATAGAAAAGAAGGATTATCGGGCAGAGAGCCAGAAAGAAAGGAAAAAGGAATGTTTTTTTACCCATACCTTTTTAGGATGGTCAGAACAACACCTGCTATTTTTATCGAATCAACAAATACCCGGAAATTTACTGTTCATTGATTCCGCTCCTTTTCGCTCGAAAATTCCGGAAGGAGCTGAGTCATGTATCCCGATCATAACACTCGCAAATTCTTACAGAATTTGCTCGTAATCTCGGGGTAAATTCGCGCATATAACTTACGTCACCCCTTCGGGGCTCCGTAAGTTATGCGCTCATTTATCGGGGCGACAGGCCGAATACCAACTGCTTTTATTCAGTGAGGTCTCACCGAATGCATCACTACTGTGATGCTGTTTATGAGGTGAGAACTAACCTTTAAAACAACGTGTCAAATCCCCAAAAACTTCTATCAAAGATGAGCTCCGACACCTAACACTCGAAAATTCTTATAGAATTTTCTCGTAGGTGCGGAGTAAATTCGCAGACGTGCCGACTTCGTCGGCACTACGGTTTACGTCGCCCGCTTTCGCGGGCATCCGTAAACCGTCTGCTCATTTATCGGGGCGACAGGATTTGAACCTGTGACCTCAGCGTCCCGAACGCTGCGCTCTAGCCAAGCTGAGCCACGCCCCGTTACAAATCTCATTAATTCACTGGCTAATCAGAAATTAAACTTGAAATTTATGTAAAACAAAGCTTTGCAAACAAATTTCAGATTGCTTAGTATAACAAAAAAACGGCTTTTACGCAACCGTTTCCGAAGGATTGCGCCCTAATTTAACCGGAAGATCCCAATAGACGCAACGAACTGAATTATTCTCGGTTATTTTAATTTCTGCCTGAGAAGTTAAAGTAACAACCCCATGCCAAAGGCCTTTACGAAGGATAACGGGCTTATCAAGATAAAAACAGCTAATCCCGGAAGGATCTTTTTTATTACTCAGATACAAAAGACATTTTCCCTTAACCGGTTCAAAACTCTCAAAACTAGCCGGATGCTGCTCAAGCCGCTCTATCGTACGCTGACGGACTATTAAATAAGCGATACGCCAACCAACGCGAGCAGACTCTCTGAGTACAATACGAAACAGATTATCTGACGGTACTCCCCGAGGTTCTACCAGAGGCCCGATAATCCAACCATAGCGCTTAAAAGATTGAGCGGTAATCTTTTTAATCATCATAAAAAAAGGAATCGTAGACACGCATGAAAAACAGAAAAAAACCGCGAAAAGCGTGTTTTTCAACTCCCGCTTCGCGGTTTAAAGACCTCTCTATCGCTTATTGAGCAAGGGATATTTAAAACAATACGCAAAGAATATACCTGAGATGATAAAGCTTGTCAACCAAATTCTTGCTATGCCCGGCCGTACCGTTATTTCCCACTTTTATACCGGTTGGCTATCGTCAAAACACTCGTAATGTTCTCTACTTCCTTTTTTAAATCGCCGGTTTTCACAATAAATCCGGATGCATTAAGCTTTTGTGCTAAGCCAAACCGTTCATCATTGGAAAACGCGGTAACCATAAAAACAGGCACATCCTTATTGACTTCACGGATTTTTTTTAAAACTTGCAATCCATCCATATCCGGCATCATAATATCAAGAAGTATCGCATCGGGTTTAGCTGTTTTAAAAACCTCCAGGGCCTGTTTCCCGTCATGTGCAGTCAATACTTCATACTTGCAACTTTCAAGACGTATCTTAATGACATCAAGAAAATCCGGTTCATCATCAACAACCAAAATTTTGTGCGCCATAAATAATCCCCCTACTTCTTTCTCGGCTGAACATTCCCTAGGAGCTGATCAACTTTAAGCAAAAACGCATCCCGCTCAAAAGGCTTTTCAATAATTGCCAAGAACTGACTCTTTTTAATATGTTTTAGCCCTTTATCACCAAGCACGCTCGAAATAATAATCGGTATTTTTTTCTCCCGTATTGTTTTATCCTGCGTTAACTTCAGATACAAATATGACCCTGAAATCGGCTCCATAATGATATCCAAAACGATCAAATCAATTATTTCTTTACCCAAATACTCCAGCGCTTTTGCAACCGAATAAGCGCTGACAATCTGTATGTCCGAACGTTCGGCAAAGGTATCCTGATAAATAACATGCATATTGATGTCATCATCAACAATAAGTACTCTCTTCATCGCTTATCCATCTTGGGAAGAGATACAGAAACCACCGTTCCTTTCCCTTCTCCTGCCGAAGTGATTTTTATTGAACCCTGGTACGCCGTGACTATTTCTTTGCAAATCGAAAGCCCCAACCCCGTCCCCGCAAGGGCTGCATTGCGCTTATAAAAACGGTCAAAAACCTTATTAACATCCTGTGACGGAATCCCAAAACCCGTATCCCTGATTTTCAGACACACATGCTCGCGTTTCAAGCGGGCAGTCACATAAATGCCGCCTTGTTCGGTAAATTTTAAAGCGTTATCAATCGTATTATACATGATTGTATGCAAATCTTTTTCGTTCAAAGGAACCTTATCCACAGAACGGGGAATATCAATTTTTGTTTTAAGCTTTTTCTTCTCAATAAGATACCCGAGGGTTGTAAAAACTTTCCTGGCCACTTTCTTGATCGACGAAGAAGTATGGGGTTTTACGTGACGCTTGCCCATAAGGACAAACATATCGAGAATATTATTAACATTATGATGCATACGCTCCAAATTCCGCGAAGCGATCAACTGCGACTGCTTTATGCGCTCCATACTACCCTGTTTTATTGCGCGTTCAGCCATATCATAGGCCATTTGCATCATAGCAATGGGAGTCTTTAATTCATGCGACACGTCGCGAATAAGCGCATCCTTAACTTTTTCCAGTTTAATCTTTTCCGTTATATCCCGGCAAATAGAACACAGGAAAATTATCTTGCCTTCATCATCAAAAACGGGGTATTTTGAAACTTCAAAAAACGATTCCTCCCCATATTGAGAAAACATCTCCTGAATGACCATGCACTTGCGTAACCGCATGATTTTCCTGTCCACTTTTGAAAGTCCTTGCGAAAGTTCCTGGGGGATCTTTCCGGAAACAGTAGCGGCAACCAGAAGTTCCTGTGCTCTCTTATTCAAAAGAACATAGAACCCCTTACGATCGCGCAGAAATATTGCTTCCGGGTCATTCTCAATTAAAGCCCGTAGTTTAAATTCTGATTTTTTAAGCGCATCTTCTATTTGTTTACGTTCCGTTATATCCGTCATAACCCCGCAAATAGCCTGGGCACCGTCATACTGCATCAGACGCGTGGAAAGAATTACATTGACCCGTTGGCCCGCCTTATTTAAGAAAACATACTCAACGCTTGCGGTAGTTTTGCCCTGCAGATGCTTCTCGTAATTTTCCTTCAAAAGCTTCACTGATTCGGGGGCGACAATGGAGAAAAAATCAAACGAAGAACTCAAGAATTCCTCTTTTGTATACCCCATTTTTTCCTCGCACTGTTTATTCACATAAACGACTTGTCCATCCCTGATAATAAAAATCAAGTTGGCAGACAACTCCGAAAGGCTTCGAAATTTACTCTCACTTTCCAGAAGCGCTTGCTCGACCTTTTTTCGGGTAGAAACATCCCGAGCCTGTAAAAGAATTAATTTTTGGTCCTGGTACATAAAACGGCAAATCTTCAACTCAACCGGAAACAAGGAGCCGTCTTTCCTGCGGTGAATGCCGGGCACCGTCATGGGCTTCAAAGCGACAATATCCCACAAAGGAGGAAGGTTTGTATAATCATAGTACGTTTCTATCTTATCAATCGTTAAACTCAAAAGTTCATCACGGCTATATCCAAGACTCAGGCATGCCTCGTGATTAATTTGGACAATCCTACCCTTCTCATCATACAGAAATAACGCGTCGCTAAGGCGCTCAACGAGATTCTTGAAACGCTCCTCACTATCTTTCAAACGTATTTCTGTTTGTTTACGTTCAATAGCATACATAAGAGAACGCATTAAAAGTGGCGCCGAAAGCTGTGCTTTAATTAAATAATCCTGCGCCCCCTCCTGTAAAGCCTGGAGGCTTATCGCCTCATCGATAAGCATGGTAAGAACTACGATAGGAATGTGCGGAATCTTCTTGACTGCTTTCCGAAGCGTCTCAATACCCTGGCTATCACCCAATCCCAGATCAAGAAGGATTACATCGGGTTTCAGTTTAGAAACCTGCTCAAGCGCAGGGAAAAGATTTTCAAAACGGATCAGTTCAAAGTGTTGCGTTTGTGATTGCTGAAGCATCTCCGCAACCAAACGCGATTCGGCAGGATTGTCTTCAATCAGGAATACAGAAATGATTTTGGTTTTCATAAGGCTACATCAAGGCAAAAAAACAATTCTCCGGGCCGAAGAATTGCCTCGCACATACCGGCAAAACCGGATGAACTACATCTTATAGCACGTGGAGTTGAAAGTCAAGGTTCTTCGGCAGGACGATGAAGGAAATAACCTAGGGATTCGGTTGTTCTTTTTGAAGGAAACTTATAAAGATATTTCTTTCATTATAGGACAACCTCCGCTGTTCTTCAGGCACAACATCAAATCTTCCCCCGCATTCGCACGACTGAAAATGAGGAGCAGCGGTATATCCTATGGATCCACATAACTGACAACGAACTCTAACCATGCGTACACTCCCTAATCATTTGCCCGAATGTATTCCCTGCGCTGAGACAAAACATGTTCGATCCGAGTAATAACATCTAACGGCCGAAACGGCTTCTTAATATAGGTATCAATACCACAATAACTCATCTTCCCAAGCTCTTTCTGGCTGGGTAAATGATCCAACATGGCAATAATAGAAATAAAGGTAGTATCCGGATTTTCCTTAATAGAAAGTATCCTATTGGCAATACCCTGGTCTTCTGGAGAAATATCCATGAGTATAACATCAGGCTTAACAAACAGCAGAGAGTTAAAAAGCACATCGTGGCTGATAAAAGGGCTCACAAAGTATCCGCTCAAGGCAAGCGTCTCTTCAAGCTCGCTCAGAAAATGTTGATTTGTATCCACAATCATTACCTTTTCGTTAAACATAATAACCTCACTTTTCAACAACTGATACGACATATACATTTACTTTACTAATAATACTTGAGTCTACTAAAATGTAAATGGACACTTTCCGTTTTCTTTTGACTTTTTTCCACTATCTTAAACAACAAAAATGGCCCCTCCCTCGTCGGGAAGAGCCGGATTATTGAAAATTATTATTATTCTATCGTTTTTTGTTTTTCTTACGGAAAGCTGTCGGGGTCAACCCGGTAAAACGCTTAAACTGCCTGATAAAAGATTCGGCATTCTGATAACCAAGCTTATCGGAGAGCTGATTGATATTATAGTTTGCCTTTACCAAGAGTTGTTTTGCCTTAGCAATCTTAATTTTAAGTTTATAATCGCTAAACCCCATCTTAACAGACTGCTTAAAAAGCCTGCTTAAATACTTCGGGCTCAAGCAAACCGATGCAGCAGCGTCAATTAGAGTGATTTTCTTGAAACAATTTCTTTCAATAAACCGTTTAACCTTCTCAATCTTGCCTTTAACATTACTTGGTTCTCCATCAACGCCGCCCTTCTTCTTTTCCAGGACAGCATCGATAATATCTTTTGCGGAGTTCATATCTTTGCCTTTTTCAATAAAATCATCCGCATGGCTTCGCAAAGCTTCAACTGCCATATCCTTAGATCCATAGGCAGTAAGAATAATAACGCTTAAGTCAGGATTCGCTTTTTTTATTTCTTTCAGGACATCCGTACCGCTTATCCCCGGCATAACAACATCAAGAACAACTAAATCAATTTCATTGGGCCTTTTAAGAATTGCCAGCGCATCATCGCCGCTGGAAGCCTCAATAATATCATATCCTTCCAGATAATCATGGAAAAGATATCTGAAGTCCTTGTCGTCATCAACAAGTAATATTTTCTCCGGCATACTCATCCTCATGAAAATAACTCTTAATACGCAACACCTTTATAAACAACATTTTACAGCTTTTTCAAACCAAAATCAATCAAATTAGCTCATGGTCAGAAGTTCAATATCCATTGGAAAAACTCCGGTAGAAACAGCTGGATTGTTATTATAACACACTGTCACGCCTCTAACGGAACTCACACTATGAACTATCAACAATGAACTATATTTATAAGCCTGAACTATGAATCGAATCATCCCTTACAAGAACCAGTATTGCCGAATAAGGAACTACAATATACTTCTTCTGCTTAAACTCAATTTCGACACCGGCATTCCGCAAAAAAATGCATGTATCCCCGGCCTTGGCCTGCAAAGGAAAATAATGCTGTTCAACCATTGGTGTCTGCCACGGTTCAACGTCAAGCGCGCTTGGTTCGGGGATCGGGTAACCGGGGCCAACCTTCACTATCACCCCGATCTGCACCTTCTCCTTCTCTTTAACACCTTGCGGCAGATACAGCCCTGTATCGGTCTTATCCTCACCTTCATCAGGGCTAACTAAACACCTGTCACCTATGACTATAATTTCATCTTCCATACCCGGTCACTCCTATAAATACAATGAATTATTTTTCTTTTTCACAAAACCTTCTTGTACCAATGTATCGACGATATTTTTGACCCGTCTCCTCTTTTCGCCAAGAGCGGCATATAAAGCCGTCTCCGCAATCGGGGAACGGATTACAAGCTCCTTGACAATCCTCCCTCTCAACTGACGGTCAGAACCTTCAAATTTAGTTTGCCGGGAATAATGTTTGCTCTTTCTGCTTGGATTAGGGAATTTCGCCTTGAGATAAACCCCGTAATCCATCAACGCATAATACCACTCCCGGGTATTTTTTGTATCTAAAGCCTTTGCAACATACGGAAGTATTTCCTCATCGCCCACATCTAATTTATTCTTGAAAAAATGATGGATAAAAACACTTCTGATGTTCGTTTCGATAAATACCACCGGCTTATTAAAAGCAAACGCCAGTATTGAACCCGCGGTTGCCTTGCCAATTCCCGGCAATGCTACTAATGCCTCAAAATCATCCGGGATTTTACCCTGATAATTCCGCACGACCTCCCGTGCAAGCTTATGCAAAAGGAGCGCCCTGCGGTTATACCCCAATCCCTGCCAAGCAACAAGCACACGCTTTAAAGATGCGCGAGCAAGGTCTTGAATAGTCGGGAATTGTCTGATAAATACATCGTATTTTACACGTACCCGGGAAACCTGCGTTTGCTGCAACATGATTTCAGAAACGAGCACCCGGTAGGAATTACCGATATTGCGCCACGGCATCGGCCTTTTGTTGCGGGCATAATATTCCCAAACAGTAGAACGGAACCGGCCAAACATTATTTTTGTTTTTTATCCGTGCGGCGTAACGCTTTTTCCATGCGCTCAAGCGCTTGATTCGGCGAACTTCCCTCGGTAAGATGGTCACAACAAACTGCCGCATACCCGCTGCGGTTTTTAATTTTAAAAACATTCACATCTCTACCATTAACCTTCATATAACCTCCTTGAGCACCTTTATTAAACAAATCTAGCGAAACCCCGTCGCGCTTTATAAGACGGGGTTGGGCACCATCATCCTTACCCAAATCTAGCGAAACCCCGTCGCGCTTTATAAGACGGGGTTGGGCACCATCATCCTTACCCAAATTGAGCGAAACCCCGTCGCGCTTTATAAGACGGGATTGGGCACCATCATCCTTACCCGAATCTAGCGAAACCCCGTCGCGCTTTATAAGACGGGATTGGGCACCATCATCCTTACCCAAATTGAGCGAAACCCCGTCGCGCTTTATAAGACGGGGTTGGGCACCATCATCCTTACCCGAATTGAGCGAAACCCCGTCGCGCGGGACAAGGCCAGGCTGCGATTTCTCTAAATACTCCTGGCTAATCCGTAAAAACTTGTTGCGGTCAAATATATCCATAAACCTCCCCCTTCATGATTCGACATAAATGCTCAGGAAGCGGCCGATATCCTTCGATGTTTATTATACTATATCAGGCGCTAAAAATCCTTTTAATTAACATTGTGGCAAACGTTCCGCGCGGCAGGAAAAATGAAAAAACCAATTTCTTTTTACGGTCATACACATCATCGTCCTGCATCGAAACAGCGATATCTTTCGGCACAACAATGGCTGAGCGGGGGAACGATTTGCAATAAACCGTCCTCACCTTCTGATTATTAAAAAGCCCTTTGGCAATTGTATATTCCGCCAGCACCTCAGA
>Ga0209099_1000263_pt1 | contig 62524 bp, 65 predicted proteins | sample AD_JPNHW2_MetaG_FD_184430 | JGI IMG/M metagenome (GOLD analysis project Ga0209099, IMG submission 184430) | Active sludge microbial communities of municipal wastewater-treating anaerobic digesters from Japan - AD_JPNHW2_MetaG (SPAdes) (version 2) | ecosystem: Engineered > Bioreactor > Anaerobic...
ATTCCGGGAGGAAAGTTGGTCGATCAGGTGATTGGTTTGTTTCTCTTTTTGGGAAAGAATTTTTTCAATCCGGGAAATGATGGCTGAAGGTTCATTTTCTTTTTTATCGAACCATCGGATTGAATAAAATGCCAGCATGATGATCAGGGCGATCACAAGAAACGGAATTCCATAAAAATCGGATGATTTTTTGGCCAATATCATGTAATAAGTTGATTTACAACGAACAAATTACGATCTATTTTTAAGCCCCTCAATCCATTTTTTTTAAAAAGTTGACCCGGAATATCAGCTGAGGCCTAAAATCGGTTATACAGGCTAAAATTAAGAAAAATCGGAAGAAAGTATGTATATCTGGCTGGAAAAGCCAAAAGTGGGGTTTTTCCCTTTCAAATTTGAGGTTAAACCTTTGAAAAATGATTTTACCGGATGTTTTTTCCCTGATTTATATTTTTCGCTCAGCATTGCAATATAGAACGAATCTAAATACTGTGGAAGAACCTTTTTCAGCGTAAACCCGTTTTTTTCAGCCAACATTTTTATATTTTTTGAAGAAAAATGAAAAAGATGTCGGGGAAGGTCAAACGCCGCCCAATATTCTCCGTAAAAACGGGCATCAAAAGAATCGGGATTCGGGAGGGCGAGGATTAATATTCCGGATGGTTTAAGGGCTTCTTTTAAAACGCGGAGGGTGGCATTGGTATCCGGAATATGTTCCAGAACATGCCATAAAGTAATACAATCGAAGGTGCCTTTTTCTTCGGATAAAAATTCTATTTTTTCTTTAATAGGAAGATGATAATGGTCAATGGCAAAATTTCGTGGTTTTGCACCGGGTTCGATCCCGGAACATTGGAATCCTTTTTTCCGACAAAAATTCAAAAATTCGCCGGTACCACACCCGACATCCAGGATTTTTTTTCCGGAAGAATAGGTTTTAATCAACCGGCATTTTGATCGCAAAGTAAAAAATCGGGCAGTTTTATAAACGAGGTTCATTAAATTCTTATCCTCGGTATCGTGGCTGATATACTCTTTCGATTCGTAATACTTTCCGATATTTTCCGGATCCGGAACGGGAAAAGTCATTTTAAAACCGCAATTTTTGCATTGAAGAATATCAAATTTTTCTCCGGTCAAAAAGTGATCTTTGGAGTGTATAAAGGGTTCAAAATCGGTTTTTCCACAAGCGGGACAGTTATACATTTCGGGTTCCATTTTCAACATTGTTTCACGTGAAACATTTTGTTATCTGCCTAGAAATACGATCAATATAGAGATATCAGCGGGTGAAACCCCACTGATCCGGGAAGCCTGACCGATGGTGGAAGGCCTGATTCTGGATAATTTTTCCCTGGCTTCCGAGGACAATGAAGTAATCGTATGAAAATCAAAATCAGGTGGAATTTTGATGTATTCCAATCGAATTAACTTCTCGGCCAATTCCTGTTCTTTCTCAATATAGCCTTCGTATTTTACCTGAATTTCGACCTCTTCCATTTCTTCTTCCACCTCAATGGGAAATGAAGAGATAAAATTGCGGGCTTTTTCAACCTTTTCAACGATATCTTTGAGAGAGATCTGCGGGCGCAACAGAACATTGCAGTACTTGGTTTTCTGAGAAAGAAGGGCCGTATTTTTTTCCGCAAGCAATGAATTTATTTCTTCCGGACATACACTTTCTTCGTTTAAAAATGCACGGATGTTTTTGATGGTATCGTATTTCGAACGAATTCTTTCCATCCGGTCCTCCCCTACCATCCCCAGTTGGTAAGCCAGGGGGGTTAACCGAAAATCGGCGTTATCCTGTCGTAAGAGGATGCGGTATTCAGCCCTGGAAGTAAACATCCGGTAAGGTTCGTCAGTACCTTTTGTGATCAGGTCATCTATTAACACACCGATATAGGCCTCGGATCTTTTCAGGATAAATTCGGGAAGTCCATTGATTTTTTGGTGTGCATTGATCCCTGCCATTAATCCCTGGGCGGCTGCCTCCTCATATCCGGTAGTCCCATTAATCTGCCCTGCAAAAAACAGATTCCTGATAATTTTTGTTTCGAGGGAAAAGGTTAATTGGTACGGTGGAAAGTAATCGTATTCGATGGCATAGCCTGGTCTGAAAAATCGGGCATTTTCAAATCCGGGTACTTTTTTAATGGCTTTAAACTGGACATCCTCGGGTAAGGAAGAAGAGAACCCATTTAAATAGTATTCTACCGTATTCCATCCTTCCGGTTCGATAAATAGTTGGTGACGTTCACGGGAGGAGAATCTTTCGATTTTGTCTTCAATCGATGGACAATACCTGGGACCTCTTCCTTTAATCCTTCCGGTGAATAATGGAGATTTATCGAAACCTGTCCGGAGGATGTCATGAACCTCTTTATTGGTATAAGCCAGGAAGCAACTTTTTTGATGGGTCAGTTTCGGGGTATCGGTGTAAGAAAATTTGGAAGGGTTCTCATCCCCTTTCTGTTCATCCATTCGGGAGAAGTCAAGGGAACGTCCATCCAATCTCATGGGGGTTCCTGTTTTCATCCGGCTTGCCTCGAAACCATATGAGATTAAATTTTCGGTAAGATCTTTGGACGGTTTCTCTCCGAGGCGTCCTCCCTGAAATTGTTTTTCTCCGATATGGATCAATCCATTCAAAAATGTTCCGTTAGCCAGGATAACAGCTTTCGCTTTAAAATTCATTCCCATGGCTGTTCGGACACCGGTCACCGTTTTGTCTTCAACAATAAGATCGACGACATGGTCCTGCCAAAAGAAAAGTGAAGGAATACTTTCGAGGATGGATCTCCATTCAAGGGAGAACAACGTTCGGTCATTTTGGGAGCGGGGGCTCCACATCGCCGGGCCTTTGGATTTGTTCAGCATTCTGAACTGGATCATCGTGAGGTCGGATACTTTCCCGGTATATCCACCCAGCGCATCAATTTCTCTGACAATTTGCCCTTTTGCGATTCCACCTATAGAAGGATTACATGACATCTGGGCCATGGTTGTCATGTTCATGGTAATGAGTAATGTTTTAGAACCCAGCCGGGCTGCGCTGGCTGCAGCTTCACATCCGGCGTGACCTGCCCCGACAACTATAATATCATAATTATTGGATTCCATCAATTACTCCATTGTTCCACGTGAAACAAAACAACAAAGATAAGAATTATTCATCCTTATCTTGTTGTTTGTTAATACGTTAAATGTGATCCGGCGGTAATCCGGTCCGACAGAAAGACGATTGATTGATCAGTGAAGATCTGTTACCAAAGAACCAATCCTGCCAGATAATAATCTTCTTTTTCCCTCATCTTTTTCATCCCTTCTTCATCATGATCATCGTAGCCAAGAAGATGAAGAATGCCATGAATCATTACCCTGGCCAATTCTTTTTTAACCTGGACTTTGAATTTTTTCGAATTGTCACGAATTCGCTCAATGCTGATATACATATCGGCACTGATTGTCTTATCATCATCTGCCATTGGGAAAGTCAGAATATCCGTCAGCGTTTTTTGCTTCAGGTATTTCTTGTTCATTTTGAGCAGATAGTCATCATTGCAAATGATGAAGTTGATGGCACCGGGAACCCCATTCTCTTCGCGGATGGCATTTTCCAACCATCTCCGAAGGATTCTTTTACCTGGTATAGCAAAGGGGGTTTTCTCTACGAAAAAATGAATTGTTTCAGGCATGGTTTTCGTTTTTTAGTTCTTCCACCTTATTAAAGTACTGTTTCAATTGATTCAATCTATAATATGTTCTTTCTGTATCCAGACAAGAAATATAATATACCAGGGTAATTTCCTGATTATCAGCTGAGAGATGCATCTCATCGGACAAGGATTTAATGATGTATAATTCGCGAATATGTTTTTCATTTTCAATAGCGCGATTTAACGAATCCTCGTTTTCAATACCTGTATTATTAATTTCTCCTCCAGTGAGGACAAATTTAATGCCTTTATTGCTTTTTATTGCATTTATTTTCAAAAAATTTACAGTTTGACTTATATTTTTGTTAAGTAACCATAAAACGGCCTCTGTTGTTCCTAACATTACATTGCCGAAATATTCGTTACCGATATGGTAATAATCACATACTTCTTCAATAAATTTTTCAACCTTAAACAGTTCAGAACTGTTGAGAATCGTGAGTTCGGCTATATTCCTGGTCATTTTATTGTCCGATTTTTATCATATATTCATTTACCCTGTTCCTGTAATAGAAGTTTAATGGAGCAGCCCGGTATTCAATAACTTCTTTCCCTCCTGATTTTTTAATATTATACTGATTATTACCTATAAAGTTACGATAGTTTTGGTCTTTTTGTTCTCTTGACTCTCTCTTTTCCTGCATTTCTCTTTCCATCTCCGCTTTTTCCGAATTTAAAAGGCGTGTGATGATTCTTTCCTGGCGTAAAATAGTCTCTTGTGATATTTTTTTATTCAGCAAATCGCGTTCATTCTGGTCCATATCCTGGATCGCTTTTGCTGCATTCCCGCCGTCTTTTATACCCTGCTCTTCCAATTCCTGTTTATAGCGTTCCATGGCATTTCTGATAGCTTCCTGTTCAGCGGCCATCCGTGCGATTTGTTCATTCATGGGATTTTGGCCCATCTTTTTCTGCCCGTTCTGATCTTTCCCCATCTTTTCCATTCCTTCTTTCAGGCTTTTCAACTGGCCCGACATCTTTTCCTGCATATCCCGGATCCCTTTGATTTTTTGCTTGCCACCGCTGTTGGATGGATTGCTGCATTGTTTCTGACAGGTCCCCTTCATGCTGTTTGCCATATTCTGGTTCATTTGTTTTAATGACTCATCCAGCAGGTTGGCCAGGTCGTTGATGTCGGTCATGGTGAACTGTTGCTTTGACTGTGCCAGGGATATACTCCGGTTATTCAGGGCAGTAACGATTTCTTCCAGCGTAGAATTGATTTCTTTGATCTTCCGGTTGATGACAGGGGCAATGATGAACTGCCGTTTTCCAATGGAGATCAGCGAGTCTTCGGAACTCTTCAGCTTATCTTTCACCGCTTTCTGGCGGTAGATCAACTCCTGGAACTTCGGGTCATTGCGGTTCGTCATTTGTGTTAGCGCAATGAGGTTTTCCTGTTCGAACGACATCCGGATCAGGTTTTCGAGGATGATACGAATCTGTCCGGCGTCCTCTGCGGCCTGTTGCATTTCCGCATCCGCATTCATTTGCTCGAGCTGATCGGCCAAGTTGTTCATCTGTTGCGATGCTTTTTTCTGGTTGCCGGCAGCTTGTTTTTGCTTTCCCTGCTTCAGCATGGACTGCGATTTGTCCATGTTGTTGCTGATACTGTCCTGCAGGTTGTTCGTTTTTTCAAGTCCCGGAGGGTTTTCCAGGTCTTTTTCTTTTTCCCGAAGCTCATTCAACTCTTTCCGGATATCATTAAATGCATCCTTCAATTTTTGTTGTTCTTCGGAAATTTTCTGGTTGTCTCCCTCCTGCCCTTTCTCGCTCTTTTCCGAGAGCTGATCCTGCTTTTGCGCGTTTTCCCTCAGGGAATTGATGGTTTCTTCCAGCTTTCTGTCAAATTCGATCTGTTTGAAAAGTTGCAGGTTCCGGTCGAGTTGTTGTTCAATATCCTCCTGCGACTTTTTCATTTTATCCATGGCTTCAGCCAGCTTGTTCTTATCCATTTTATCCAACAGATCACGGATATCCTGCATCAGCTTTTTCATTTCATCCGTCATGAGCTCATTCATCAGCTCATTCAATCTCTTTTGCTTCTCCAGGATATTCTGACTTGTGCGGAGGTAATCGGCATTGTTGATGTTCTCTTCGTTTTTTCTTTTGATCTCTTCCATGGTCTGCCTCATCTTTTCTGTCGATTTGATGAGGTCTTCCACCTTTTTACGTTCCTGGAAGTTCAGGGTGTTCTTCTCCACCATTTTACGGTTCAGGTCATCCAGCGACTTGTTGATAGATTCCGATTCTTTCAGGCTATTCTTGAGTTCGCTGATGATATCGTGCTCATTTTCGGCGGCTTTTTCAGAGATTTCCTGCAACGTAGGCGTTTTGATCAAGCGGTTTTCCGACCGGGTGCATTTAGGACCGTGAATGCCGTCGTTGTCCCACACTTCGAAAAAATACCGGATCTCTTCTCCCCCATCGGTCATCAACTGACCCGGTTCCCACCGGAAGAAAAATACCTGGCTGTTCAGGCTGTTATCAATTGCGACAGGAATGATCTTTTTCACTGCTACGGCCGAATCTCCGGCTTTGCGAACTTCGCAATGGAATTCAAGCCGGTTGAATCCGTAGTCGTCTTTGATGGTTCCCCGGAAAAAGATATCGTTCAGCATGGTTGAATCGGAGGTTTCCTGAACAAAGATGGAAGGGTACGCATCGGGGATCAGGTTTATGCGGAAAACCATGGAATCAGGTTGCAGGACAAAGGCATTCCGGGGCGTCATGGAATAGGTCCCGGATACTGCCATTGTTTTTGAACAGGACATCCGGCCGTCATCATCGCTGTTGAGCCTGATCGTCCCATCGGGGAAGCGGAACCATACCTGACCGGCATCTTTCGTGTCCAGATTCCAGGTTACGCGGGTTCCTTCGGGAATATTCAGATCGCCGGTATTGGCGAGCTTTTCGGGAAGCCGTTTGATATATCCCGGATAATTGAGCTGGGTTTCAAAACTCAGGATCGTCGGTTTGGGAATAACATGGATACGGAAAGGCCCGGAGGTCAATTCACCGGCGATGATCATGAATTCAATATCTTTTTGTACCGACCGGAATGTATAAGAATAGGTAAAACCTTTTTCCTTGTGCATCTGGAAGGTCACCTCCCCGGTTTTACAAAAGACCTCATCGGGAATTTCCTCACCGGAAAAGCCGATGCGCAGCTCAAAGTCGCTTTGCTGCAGGGTTTCCAGTTTTTCGTTCAGGATACGGAAGGAGTACGGGAGCTCTTTCACAAAGGTTTTATTGTAGCGAATGATGCGTTCGGCGGGGACAGAGATCACGGAAGGGGTAATAAAAACACCGGCAAGGATGAGTAGCAGCGGGGGAAGCGCGTATTTGAGGTACTTCCTGTTTTTTTTCAGGTTGATGACCAGGGTAAAATTGAACGGCCGGATCATTTTGATCTTCTGATCTATCCCGGCGATCAGCAGCGGCAGATCTGTTGAAGATGAATGCTCCTGATCCATGAGTTGGAGTGTATTCAGCAATTTATCGGCGATGGCCGGGAAATGGTCCCCGATGATAGTGGCCGCCTGTTCATAGGAAAGGATCTTCCCGATACCTTTGATTTTCAGGATGGGTTGAATGATGAAAAAGGCGATCAGCCCGATGGCCGCGAGGATATATGAATAAAAGAGGATCAGGCGAAAAACATTCCCGAAGCGGAACAGGTATTCAAGGAGGACAAAAAGAAGAAATGAGCCGGCAAGGAAGGCTACCGTGATCACAGCGCCTCTGATCAACTGGTTCCGGTAATATTTCCGGATAAATTCATCCAGTTTTTGAATCAATATCTTCCCACTTTCATGCATGATATTTCTCCCTGTACCTGAACGTTTTGAAGTACAGATATATTTTAACCCGCAAAAGTACGAAAAACCCTATTTTTGCAATCAATCAGATCAAATATTGATGAAAGAAGATCCTATTTATCTAAAGCGGATGAATCGACAGGACAAAGAATTACGATTCAGACAGCGTTCAAAGACGATCTGGATGACCGGGCTTTCGGGATCCGGGAAAACCACGATTGCGCTTGGCTTGGAAAAGGAACTCTTTGACAGAGGCTTTTTTGTGAAGCTTCTTGACGGAGACGATGTCCGGACCGGCCTGAACAAAGATCTTTCGTTCAGTGAAATAGACCGTACGGAAAATATCCGGCGGATTGCGGAAGTAAACAAGCTCTTTGTCTCTTCGGGTATTGTCACCATCAACTGTTTTATCAGTCCTACGATAGAAATCCGCCGGATGGCGCGTGAGATCATTGGTCCGGACGATTTCATCGAAGTGTACATCAAAGCTCCTCTTGAGATATGTGAACAGCGGGATGTCAAAGGGCTGTATGCCCGTGCCCGTGCCGGTCTGATCCGGGAATTCACCGGCATTGATGCCCCCTATGAAATTCCCGGCCATCCGGATCTGACCCTTGACACCACCCATTGTACGGAGGAAGAATCCATCCAGGAGGCGCTGAAGTATATCATTCCCAGAATTCAATATCAATCCTAATCATCATATCATGAATACTAAACCCGTACGTGTACGTTTTGCTCCAAGTCCTACCGGTCCTCTTCATTTAGGCGGGGTCCGCACTGCTTTGTATAATGCTCTTTTCGCTCGTCATCACGGAGGTCAGCTCATTTTAAGGATCGAAGACACCGATCAGACTCGTTTCGTATCTACTGCAGAAGCATATATTCTTGATTCTTTTGCCTGGTGCGGGATCACTTTTGACGAAGATGTTATCAAAGGAGGGCCTTACGCCCCATACAAGCAGTCGGAACGTTCTGCCATTTACCGGGAATATGTTCAGCAACTGATTGCAAACGGAACTGCTTATTACGGCTTTGATACGGAAGAAGAGTTATCGGCCCGCAGGGAAGAGTTGAAAAGTCAGAAGATCACTTTTCAGTACGATGGCAGAAGCCGGATGAACATGAAGAATTCCCTGACTTTTTCTCCGGAAGAAACGGCTGCCTGGCTTGCATCAGGGAAGCCTTATGTTATCCGGCTGAAGGTACCTGAAGGAGAGGTGATCCGTTTTTCGGACCTGATCAGGGGGGATATCGAAGTTCATACAGAAAACATGGATGATAAAGTCTTGTTTAAATCCGATGGGCTTCCCACCTATCACCTGGCCAATGTCGTGGATGATCACCTGATGGAGATCACGCATGTGATCCGCGGCGAAGAGTGGCTCCCCTCTGCCCCACTCCATGTGTTATTGTATCATTCCTTTGGTTGGAAAGAATCCATGCCGCAATTCGCCCATCTCCCCCTGATCCTGAAACCTGATGGCAACGGGAAGCTCAGCAAGCGTGACGGCGACCGTTTGGGATTCCCGGTATTTCCATTGGCATGGACAGATCCTCTTTCATGTGAAACATCGCGTGGATACAGGGAATACGGTTTCCTGCCGGAAGCGTTTATCAACATGCTCGCGTTACTCGGATGGAATCCCGGGCATGATAAAGAATTGATGGACTGGGATGAACTGACCGGGTTGTTTTCGATTGACCGGATCGGGAAATCGGGCGCCAAGTTTGACTGGGAGAAGGCAAAATGGTTCAATCATCAGTACATGCAGAAGAAGAGTGATGAAGAGTTGGCTGCCCTGCTGGAACCGGACCTGGAAAAGAATGGTATTCATGCCGACCTGGATTTTGTAAAGAAAGTGTGTGGTTTGATCAGAGAACGGATCTTTCTGATTCCGGATCTGTGGACGAATGCCTGTTTCTTTTTCCGGCCCCCGGCGGCTTATGATGAACACGTTGCACAAAAGATCTGGAAACCCGGCACTGGTGAATTGGTCCTTGATTTTGCGGAAAATGCCGCCCTGCTCACGGAATGGACTCCTGACAGCATTCACGAGTTGGTACAGAAATTTACTGCCGAGAAGGAAGTAAAAATGGGTCAGTTAATGAACCCCTTGCGGTTATTGATTGTAGGAAGCAATCAGGGACCCGGCATGATGGACCTGGCCGCCCTGCTTGGGAAAGAAGAGTTTATGGACCGCGTAAAGAGAGGTGTCATGGCTCTGGGGAAATAGCTGACAGTCAGTTTTCTGAAAAGAAAAACCCAACTAACATTGATTTGATTAGTTGGGTTTTTTGTTGTCCGACCAGGGCTCGAACCTGGACTTTACTGATCCAGAGTCAGTCGTGTTGCCAGTTACACCATCGGACAATCAGGCTGCAAAATTAATGCTCTTTTGGAAAAATGACAAATTTTATTGATCTTTTTTACGGATGGGATCAGTTAATCGAAGCGGACAATGGAAAAGGTCATGGTAGAAATATCGAACGAGCGGTTTCCGCCGTTGGTTAACTGTTTGAACTTTAGCGACAGGTTATCTCCGGCCACCAGTGGGATGATACCTGTGATGGTAGCGTTGGCGTAGCTATTAGATCCGTTTGGAACATTGAACTGGACGGATAAGAATGGTTGCTCAATTCCATTTTTAAAAACCGAGAAATCAATGCAATCGGACTGGGAAGCATTCATGAGGGACATGCTCACCATGATGTTATACACACCGTCTTTCGCAACGGTGATCAGGGAAGGGCTTCCGGGGTTTACCGTAACCGAACCGCCTTGGTTGTTGATCAGCTGACCGGGTGTGGTAAAAAAGTTATAGGGCAACCATGTTCCGGATTGTCCGGTCACTGTCATGGGATTACCATTATAATAATTGGAAACAATACCATAGTTGTGGGTAATGCTGCCACCTGCTTCCACAAAAGCCATCTGAATCCACTTAGTTCCGTTGAAGAACCAGAGGCCCTCATCACCGTTGGTCTGATAAACGACCAGTCCCTTGGCCGGTGAGGTGATTGCATTTCTCTGGTCTTCCGTCATCCTGTTTATCAGTAATCCCTTCGAGGGGGAACTGAGCTCCAGGGAGGCAGAACTATGAGGATTGTCTGTACCAATTCCGACTTGGGCGACAGAAGAGAAAGTGAACCATAACAAGGCAACAACCGAGATGCATATCCTTTTCATATAGAAGCAGATAAATTTTATAGTGTTTGAGAACTGTTAGGTAGGTATAACAAAAACGTAACAAAGGTAGAAAAAAAAATTATTCAACCTCTTTGAGAAGTAACTTTTTAGCAAAAAAAATAGGGCTTGTCAGAAGCCCTATTTTCGATGTTAATCCGGAGAATTTCAATTTCCTGCTTTTGTCCAGGAATCTTTGAGAGGGACCACGCGGTTGAACACCAGGTGATCGTTGGATGAATCTTTATCGACTGCAAAATAGCCGATGCGTTCGAACTGAAATTTTTCGCCGGGGAGGCTTTTCCCGGCATCGGGTTCGATCAAAGCGTTGATGATCTTCAGGGAATCGGGATTCAGGTAATCTCTGAAGGTTTTTCCTTCTTCCGTTTCGTCGGGATTTTCTTTGGTGAAGAGGCGGTCGTATAATCGTACTTCGGCGGTAACAGCGTGGCGTGCCGAAACCCAGTGCAAGGTTCCTTTGACCTTCCGGTTGCTATCGGGCATACCGCTTCTGGTATTGGGATCGTAGGTGCAGATTACTTCGGTGATTTCGCCTGTTTCAGGGCTTTTAACGACTCTTTCGCACTTAATGATGTAAGCGGACCTCAGACGGACTTCGCGTCCCGGAGAAAGGCGGAAAAACTTATTGGGCGGGATTTCCATGAAATCTTCCTGTTCGATATACAGCACCTTGGAGAACGGGACATGTCTTTTACCCCGTGATTCATCTTCGGGATTATTCGTCACTTCCATTTCCTCGACGAGGTCATCGGGATAATTTTCAATGACAACTTTCAGCGGGTGAAGGACAGCCATAAGCCGGTCGGCTCTTTTATTCAGGTCTTCGCGGATGCAATGTTCGAGGAGGCTGACATCAATCACATTATCGCGTTTGGCTACCCCGATGATATCGGCGAAGTTACGGATGGATTCGGGGGTATAACCCCTTCTTCTGAGTCCGCAGATAGTCGGCATACGGGGATCGTCCCAACCGTTCACATCGCCTTCTTTCACCAATTCCAGCAGTTTACGTTTGCTCATGACGGTATAGGTCATATTGAGACGGGCAAACTCGATCTGGCGGGGTGCATAGAGTCCTATTTCACGGATGAGCCAGTCGTAGAGAGGCCGGTGTACTTCAAATTCCAGGGTGCAGATGGAATGAGTGATGCGTTCGATGGAGTCGGACTGGCCATGGGCGAAATCGTACATCGGGTAGATGCACCAGGCATCGCCGGTACGGTGGTGAGTGGCATGGATGATGCGGTAAAGGATGGGGTCGCGCATGTGCATGTTGGGGGAAGCCATATCGATCCTGGCACGCAGGACGTGGCTCCCATCCGGGAATTCGCCAGCCCGCATCCGTGAAAAGAGATCAAGGTTTTCTTCCACGGTGCGGTTTCTCCAGGGACTTTCTTTGCCGGGGCTGGTAAGGGTTCCGCGGGTTTCGCTGATCTCTTCGGCGGTCATATCGCATACATATGCTTTCCCTTTTTTGATCAGAATAACGGCATATTCATAAAGCTGTTCAAAATAGTCGGAAGCATAAAACAGGCGATCGCCCCAGTCAAAACCAAGCCATTTGACGTCTTCCATGATAGAATCCACATATTCGACATCTTCTTTCACGGGGTTGGTATCGTCGAAACGGAGATTGGTCAATCCGTTATATTTTTTGGCCAGGCCGAAGTTCAGGCAGATGGATTTTGCATGTCCGATATGCAGGTAGCCGTTGGGTTCGGGAGGGAAACGGGTATGAACCCGGCATTCATTGACTTGGTTGCGAAGACCCTCCTCGATGATTTCTTCGATAAAATTGAGTGGGCGAGCGGGCTTCTTTTCGTCAGGATTATTCATATTTTCCATATCGAATGAGGCATTGGTGAGTATTATCCTTCCTCTCCGGTAAAACGGACAGAGGAGATGCAAAAGTAGTCAATTTTCACCATTTTGGTGTCTGGGGTATCCGTTAAATGAGTACTTTCGAAGTGTCAAACACAGGAATGAATATGGGAAAGATCGAGATTACCGGCATGGAGTTTTTTGCTTATCATGGTTGTTTCGCCGAAGAGCAGATTATCGGGACCTGGTTCACTGTCGATCTTGAATTCACCTGTGACACCAGTAAAGCTGAACAGAGCGATTGTCTGGCCGACACCGTCAACTACCAGGAGGTATACCTGGTGGTGAAAAAGGAGATGGAGCAGAAATCGAGTTTACTGGAGCATGTAGCCCGCCGGATACTGGATGCAGTAAAGGCAGCATTTCCGGGGGTTCACGATCTCCGGGTACGCATATGCAAGCACAATCCTCCGATTGGAGGCCGGACTGAACGGATATGCTGTGTGTTGGAAAATTGATTTTTTCCTTATCTTTGCACTTCAGAAAGTAATGGTATCGTGGCCGAGTGGTCAGGCAGAGGTCTGCAAAACCTCGTACAGCGGTTCGACTCCGCTCGATACCTCGGAAAGAGGCCCGTGGGCCTCTTTATTTTTTTCTGACAGTCAGGTATTCGGCCAGGAAGACCAATACAATGGTAAGGGCTGAGCTCAATCCCACCCGCATCAGGGTACTCAGAAATTCCGAGAGGCGGAAGATTTCCAGGAAGAACAGGACGAAGTGGTGTATCAGGACCAGGATAATGGTATAAAGCAAGAACCAGCGTACACCCTGTGAGTGGATGGAGGGGCGTGATCCCGGTTCAAATTCGGAGGAGGTAGAGATCATGGAGATCACCAACGGACGGGCGAAGGCCATGGCCACCGAGGCGGCCGCATTCAATCCAAGGGTATTGGAAAAGATATCGACCGTGAAACCGATCAGGAAGGCCGAAATCAGTAAGACGGCCCGGGTGGTATTGAAGGGTAGCCAGAGAATGAAGAGGACATACAGGTACGGGTTGATATATCCGCCGAGGGAGACGTGGTTCAGCACCAACACCTGGAGCAGGACCAGCACGACAAACCGTATGATATTTTTTCCTGTCATTCTTCTGTTCCCTCAAATGAAGTCTTTACTTCTTCTTTCTCGGTTCTCATCATGTCAAGCACTACTTCCACGTAACCAAGGCTGTTGAAATCGGTAGAGAACAGGATCCTGGCTGAATTGAAGTTTTCATCGGGGGCAATATGAAAGTCATGGATAGTGCCCACCATGATGCCTTCGGGGAAGATCTCGGAATTGCCACTGGTGATGATGGTATCGCCGGGGACGATCGCGAAGTGTTTCGGGATTTCTTTGACGGTTCCGTACCGGTAGTTACCGCCGTCCCATTCCACATTAACCAGCTGGTTGTTTTTCTTGAATTTAGCGGAGACGCGGCTGTCTTTATTCAGCAAGGACATTACCCAGCTGAAGTGGCGTGAAACGCCAACGACCTGGCCGACAAGGCGGTTACCGATGATGACTCCCATGCTGTTTTGTACGCCATTCAAGCTTCCCTTGTTGATCATGAGGAAATTGTTGCGCTTGTTGGTGGTATTGCTGATGACACGGGCTGAGATGTAGCGGTACTCGGCCTTATAGAGGGTATCGTTAATGAAAAAGGTATTAGTATCGGCCTTATAGAATGCCTCAGGCATGCGGGCCTGAAGCTGGGCGATCTCTTCGGTCAGTATCCGGTTGGTACTGCGGAGGCTGAAATACTCGGTAATATTTCTGAACATGCTATTGAAGGAACCGGAGACCTGCCGGGACCAGGTATAGACAGCGGCGTTCTGAAATTCGTTATAATTGAATAACAGGATCAGCGAAATCACTTCCAGAAGCAGGAACAGGAAATAGAAATAGTACTTCCGGAAGAATAGATAAAGGTTTCGCATTACCTTTCAGGTTACTTGATCAGGAACGTGAATTTATCGAAGTTCTTGAGGGCGATACCGGTTCCGCGGGCAACAGCGCGTAAGGGATCTTCGGCCACATGAACTTTGAGTTTGGTTTTTATATTCAGACGTTTGTCAAGTCCCCGCAGGAGTGCGCCGCCGCCGGTGAGATAGATACCTGTTTCAAAGATATCGGAAGCAAGTTCGGGAGGCGTCATTTCGAGGGCATTCAGAACCGCTGCTTCGATCTTGGCGATGGATTTATCCAGGGCATGTGCGATTTCGGCGTGGTTGACAATGACTTCTTTGGGGATGCCGGTGAGGAGGTCTCTTCCGTGTACAGCATATTCGGGTGGGGGGTTATCGATGTCGGGCAAAGCGGCGCCGACTTCGATCTTGATGCGTTCGGAAGTACGTTCCCCAACGTTAATATTATGCTGTTTCCGCATGTACTCTTCAATATCGGAATTGAATTCGTCACCCGCGATACGGATGGAGCGGCTATTCACGATACCGCCGAGGGCGATGACAGCGATTTCGCTGGTACCACCACCGATATCGATGACCATGTTACCGACCGGTTCAAGCACATCGAGTCCGATCCCGATAGCAGCGGCCATCGGTTCATGGATCAGGCGTACTTCTTTGGCTCCGGCCTGTTCGGCAGATTCCTTGACAGCCCGTTCTTCTACTTCCGTGATTCCGGAAGGGATACAGATGACCATTTTAAGGGCAGGAGGGAACCAGGTTTTTCTGACTTCGATCATCCGGATAAATTCCCGGATCATATATTCAGTAGCCTGGAAGTCGGCGATGACGCCTCCTCTCAGGGGTCGGATGGTTTTTATATTCTCATGGGTTTTTCCCTGCATCATCTGGGCTTTTTTACCCACTGCCAGGATCTTGCCTGATGCGCGTTCAAAGGCTACGATAGATGGTTCATCGACCACCACTTTATCGTTGAAGATGATAAGGGTATTGGCCGTGCCGAGGTCAATAGCTATTTCTTTTGTGAATATTCCCATTTTACCGGTTATTAGTGTTTAAAGTGTCTCACTCCCGTGAAGACCATCGACATTTCATGCTCATCGCAGAATTTCACAGAATCAGCATCCCGGATGGATCCGCCGGGTTGGATCACGGTCCTGACTCCGGCGTCGAATGCGATTTCCACGCAATCGGCGAAGGGGAAGTAAGCATCGGATGCCATCACGGCGCCTTTGGTATCAAAACCGAAGGCATGTGCTTTGATAATGGCATGTTTCAAGGCATCCACGCGGGAAGTCTGCCCCATTCCACAGCCAATCAACTGTTTATCTTTGACAAGCACAATGGCATTGGATTTCAGGTGTTTAACAGCCTTGAAGGCGAAAAGGAGGTCGGTAACTTCCTGCGGTGTCGGCCTTGCGACGGTGCTATACTTAAAATCTGTTTCCTCTTCGGTTTTAAGGTCCTTTTCCTGTTCGAGAACCCCGTTCAGAATGGATTTAAACTGTCTGTCTGAGAACGCGAATGAATTTTTCTGCAAAATTATTCTATTTTTCTTTGATCGAAGGAGTTCCAGCGAGTTATTTTCATACCCGTCGGCGATGATGATCTCGAAGAACATCTTATTGATTTCCCGGGCTGTTTCTTCATCGATGATCCGGTTGGCGATGATCACACCGCCGTAAGCAGAGACCGGATCACAAGCCAGTGCTTCCTTCCAGGCTTCCGGAAGCGTTTTTCGCGAAGCCAGTCCACAGGGGTTGGTATGTTTAATTACGGCGACAGTAGGTTCCGTAAATTCGCGGATAAGGTTCACCGCGGCATCAACATCCACCAGGTTGTTATAAGAGATGTCTTTCCCGTGAAGTTTTTCAAATGTTTGCTGAAGATCTCCGAAGAAGAAAGCCTGCTGATGCGGGTTTTCTCCATACCGCATCGGGTAGTGCGAAAGGATACTTTGTTTGAAAGCCGGAATATTTTCGCGTCGGTTGAAATACCGGAAGATCTGTGTATCGTAATGGGAAGAGATATTAAAGGCCTGTGCAGCGAAATACCGGCGGTCTTCGAGGGAAGTGTACCCTTGGTTCTCTTCCAGCATTTTCATCAGTGGCTGGTAGAAGTCTGCAGAAGGAACGACCAGCACATCGGTGTAATTCTTGGCGGCAGCCCGGATGAGAGAGATACCGCCGATATCGATCTTCTCAATGATCTCCTCTTCTGCATCTGTTGATGCGACCGTTTTTTCGAAAGGATACAAGTCGACGATGACGAGATCGATGGACGGGATTTCAAATTTTTCAACGTCTCCGACATCTTTCAACTGGTTTCTTCTCCAGAGGATTCCGCCGAAAATTTTCGGATGAAGGGTTTTGACACGTCCTCCGAGGATAGAAGGATAAGTAGTGACATCCTCAATGGAAGTGGCATCAATCCCCTTACTTTTCAGAAAATCAAAGGTTCCGCCGGTGGAAAAGATCCGGATTTGCTGTTTTTGCAATAATCCGGCTAACTCTTCGATGCCATCTTTTGAAAAAACGGAAATAAGGGCTGAATTTATCTTTTTCTGATCGGTCATACAAAGCTATGTTTTTGGTATTCAATTTTTCGTGCCGGTTAAAAACATTTCCGGCAGAATCTGCAATTTTACCAAAAAATGCTGTACCAAACAACGACGGTTTCCCGTTTGTGATAAAAAAGAGTACTTTTACCCTGATTCCGGAAAAATGTAACCTATGATCTTTATCCTTCGCCTTATCAAAGAGAGTTATCTGTTCGCTTTTCAAGCCATTATTACCAATAAGATCCGAACATTGTTATCCTTGTTGGGAATCACCATCGGGATTTTTTGTATCATTTCCGTTTTTACTGTTTTCGATTCGATGGAGAGAGCCATCCGGGCGAACATTGAATCGTTGGGAAGTAATGTGTTGTATGTACAGAAGTGGCCGTGGTCGATGGGAGGGGATTACCCGTGGTGGAAGTACTACCAGCGTCCGGAGACAGACCTGAATGACATGAAAGAGATCCAGCGAAGAAGTTCACTGGCCGAGACGGTTGCATTCATGTCAAGCGTTAATAAAACCCTGAAATTCGGCAATAATTACATGGAGAATGTTTCGGTCAGCGGTGTTTCCCAGGATTTTGATAAAGTATGGAAATTTGAGATGGGAGAAGGGAGATATTTCAGTTATACCGAACTGGGGTATGGAAAGAACGTGGCTGTTATCGGGAATGATGTAGCGACCAATCTTTTCAGCGGGATGAACCCTGTGGGACGCAACCTGAAGCTGATGGGCCGCAATGTGGAAGTGATCGGAGTCATCAAAAAAGAGGGGGAGGATATGTTTGGCAATTCCAATGATCAGGGGATCATCATTCCGGCCACTTATTTCAAAACGCTTTTTAACTTGCGTGACATGGATGCGACGGTCATCGTGAAGGCGAAGCCGGGTGTGCCCAATGATGAGTTGATCGATGAGCTGACCGGTATCATGCGGTCGGTCAGGAAACTGAAACCCTCGGCGGAAGATAATTTTTCGATCAACCAGACAGACATCATCACCAAAGGATTCGACGCGGTATTCGGGACCATTGCCATTGTAGGATGGATCATTGGCGGATTTTCGTTGCTGGTGGGCGGTTTCGGTATCGCAAATATCATGTTTGTGTCGGTCAAAGAGCGGACCAGCATCATTGGCATCAAGAAGGCGTTAGGCGCCAAAAACTTTTTCATCCTTCTGGAATTCCTGTTCGAAGCGGTTTTCCTGTCGCTCATCGGAGGTCTGCTGGGATTGTTGATCGTATACCTCCTGGTACTGATCATCTCCAATGTCACGTCATTCCATCTGGTGCTGACCGTTGGGAACATCCTGTTAGGCATTGGCGTATCGGGGTTGATCGGGCTCGTTTCGGGGATCATCCCGGCTCTTTCGGCTTCACACCTTGATCCGGTGGAAGCCATGCGCACTTCTATCTGAAAAAAAAATTCAGGTATCAGCTTACATAAAGAAGCTTAAGAAGATACCGGCTGCCACGGCTGAGCCGATGACTCCTGCTACATTGGGAGCCATGGCATGCATCAGCAGGTGATTACTGGGATCTTCGCGAAGTCCTTCCATCTGAGAGACCCTGGCGCTGTCGGGAACGGCGGAGACACCGGCGGAACCGATCAGCGGATTTACCTTGTTTTCCTTAGTCAGGAAGAGGTTCATGATCTTGGCGAAGATGACGCCGCCTGCCGTGGCAAACATAAATGACAGGGCTCCTAATCCAAAGATCAGGACAGAATCTTTGGTGAGGAACACATCGGCCTGGGTAGAAGCCCCGACCGTGATTCCCAGGATGATGGTGACGATATCGATCAGCGGGTTGCTGGCGGTATTGGCCAGTCGTTTGGTCACGCCTGATTCTTTCAGAATATTTCCAAGGAACAGCATCCCAAGGAGGGGGAGTGCACTGGGGGCGATGAAAGTAGTCAGGATGAGACCGATGATGGGGAACAGGATCTTTTCGAGTTTGGAAACCGTGCGAGGAGGTTTCATCCGGATAAGCCGTTCTTTTTTGGTCGTCAGTAAGCGCATGATCGGTGGCTGGATGACAGGAACCAGGGCCATGTAAGAATAAGCGGCGATAGCGATGGGGCCGATCAGGTTTTTCACGACCGTTCCATCCTGCAGGATATTGATACCGTTGGCTAACCGGGATGAGAGGAAAATGGCAGTAGGTCCGTCGGCTCCCCCGATGATCCCGATGGCAGCTGCTTCCGGAGCATGAAAGCCCAGGTACAGGGCTCCCAGGAAAGTCAGAAAGATCCCTAACTGGGCGGCTGCGCCGAGAAGCATGAGTTTGGGATTGGAGATCAGCGAAGAGAAATCCGTCATAGCGCCAATCCCGAGAAAGATCAGGGGGGGATAGATGCCTTTGAGAACTCCGAAATAGAGGTAGTTCATGACACTCCCCGGTTCATAGATTCCGATTTGCAGGTTTGCGTTGAGCAGGAACGGAATATTCCCGATGATGATCCCGACGCCGATGGGAACCAGGAGCAACGGTTCGTATTCAAATTTAATAGCCAGAAAGATAAAAGCCAATCCAATGACCATCATGAGGAGGTGCCCCCAGGTGACATTGGCAAACCCGGTGAAAGACCAGAAGCGGGCAAGGCCGTCTCCGATATTTTCAGACACAGTGGTCGTTCCCGATGAAACGGCCCCGGATTGGACAGAACTGGTAACAGGAGAGGCGGAGGCACTGATTTCCGGAGAAGGGAAATCAACAAACGAACGGACGATAACCAAAAGGAGGAGTACTCCGATAACGGTTAACAGTTTTCGTGTCGCGGGCGCCGGGCTTTTAATCAGTCTGGATTGTTTCATAAAAAAGGGATTTAGTCGATTTCGGCAAGGACGTCATTCTGCAGAACCGTATCGCCCGGTTTTACATTGATTACGCGAATGGTTCCATCTTTTTCAGAGAGTACATTGTTTTCCATCTTCATGGCCTCCATGGTCAGGATCTTCTGTCCGATGGTGACCGCATCGCCCACCTTCACCAGGACCTGTACGATGGTTCCGGGCAGCGGGGCTTTGATAGCCACATTCGTGGTATGGCTGGGTACTTTCTGGATCCGTTTTTCTTTAGGCAGGGGCTTGGGAACTTCAGCCCTTACGAGGGTAGGGGTTTTGGTTACTTTCATATCGCGGTGCACTTCTACATCATACTGTGTTCCGTTCACCTCGACTTTTGCAATATTTTCTTCAAATCCAAGGATATCGACCTCGTAATCGTTTCCATGGATGGTAAATTTAAATTTTTTCATAACAGATAGTTCCGAAAAGTGTTGTAATTATCTTTGTTTTAATGAATTATATGTCCCGTACAATTTGGAATTCCACGGTGAATATGTTTTTGATACTTTTTTGATGGTCATCACATATTTTTCTTCATCATGAAGTTCGGTAAAATAGAGGTACAGGGCGGTGCAGATGGCTGCGTTTTCATCGCCGGATATTTCCGGTTTCGGGGTTTCCGCTACAGGTTCTTCTCCCTTGGTTTTCTTCCATTTTTTAAGGACAAAGAAATCCTGGACCCGTTTAATCCTGGTGAAGACGATGACCAGCAATGCCAGGGCGACGAATACAACGAAGTACCCCAGCAGGGTGACGAGGATTGAGATGTTATCTATATTATTGATACTGATTTCCATAGCAAAACATGATTAAGATCAAAGAGGAATGTTGGAATGTTTTTTGGGAGGCATAGAATCCTTCTTGGTCGACAGCGTTTCGAGGGCGCGGATGATACGGAACCGGGTATTCCGGGGTTCTATCACATCGTCGATATAGCCATATTTTGCGGCGTCGTAGGGATTGGCGAACTTATTCTTGTAGTCGAGTTCTTTTTCGGTGATGTATTTGACCTTTTCCCTTGGGTCTTCGATCTCGGCGATTTTTTTGCCTTCGAGGATTTCGATAGCGCCTTTGGGGCCCATGACCGCAATTTCCGCTGACGGCCAGGCGTAGTTCATATCTGCATGGAGTTGTTTGCAACCCATCACATCGTGCGCGCCGCCGTATGATTTCCGGAGGGTGATGGTAATCTTGGGAACTGTTGCTTCACCATAAGCAAACATCAATTTAGCGCCATTGGTGATGATTCCGCCATATTCCTGAACGCTGCCGGGGAGGAAGCCAGGCACATCGACGAGGGTGATGACAGGTACATTAAAGGCGTCGCACAGGCGGACGAACCGGGCCGCTTTTTTTGAAGCCTCGATATCGAGCACGCCGGCGAGGAAATTGGGTTGGTTGGCCACGATCCCGCAGGGCATCCCATTGAATTTAGCGAATCCGACCACGATATTTTTCGCATAGTGACGGTGCATTTCGAGAAATTCGCGGTCATCGACGATCAGGTAAATGACGTCTTTCACATCGTACGGTTGATTGGGGTTGTCGGGGATGATGTCGTTGAGGGCATCTTCGATCCGGTCGACCGGGTCGGTACATTCGGTTTGGATCGGATCTTCCAGGTTGTTTTGCGGGAGGTATTCGAGTGTTTTCCGGATGAGGAGGAGGCCTTCTTCTTCATCGTCGGCACGGAAGTGGGCAACACCTGATTTAGTAGCATGGACGGTTGCGCCGCCGAGGTCTTCAGTGGAGATATCTTCTCCGGTAACGGTTTTTGTGACTTTAGGACCGGTGACGAACATGTAGCTGGTTTTATCGCTCATGATAATCACGTCGGTAAGGGCAGGGGAGTAGACGGCTCCTCCGGCGCAAGGCCCGAAGATGGCAGAGATTTGCGGGATAACGCCTGAGGCAGCGATGTTACGCATAAAGATCTCAGCGTAGCCGGCCAGGGAATTAACACCCTCCTGGATACGGGCTCCGCCGCTGTCGTTGATGCCAATCACGGGGGCGCCGACTTTCATAGCCTGATCCATGATCTTACAGATTTTCTTTGCGAAAGTCTCGGAGAGAGAGCCGCCGAGCACGGTAAAATCCTGTGAGAAAACAAATACCACGCGGCCATCGATGGTACCGCGGCCGGTGATGACGCCGTCGCCCAGGTATTGTTCTTTTTCGAGGCCGAAGTTGGTGCAACGGTGGGTAACAAACATATCGTATTCTTCGAAACTGCCTTCATCGAGCAATTTTTCAATCCGTTCCCTGGCGGTATTTTTTCCTTTTTTATGCTGGGATTTTATACGGTCTTCTCCGCCTCCCAACCTGGCTTGTTCGCGCTTTTCAAGCAGTTCGTTAATTTTCGATTCTTTAGTCATGGTAATCGTATTGAATAAAAATTATTTACTACAGAGTTCAATCAGGATTCCTTTGGTGGATTTGGGATGCAGGAAGCCGATGTTCAGTCCTTCGGCTCCTTTGCGGGATACTTTATCAATAAGCTGAATCCCGGAAGCTTCCGCTTCTTTCAGGGCTTCTCCGGCATTTTCGACGGCGAAGGCCACATGATGGATCCCTTCTCCTTTTTTTTCAATGAATTTTCCGATGGGCCCTTCCGGGTCGGTTGATTCGAGTAATTCCAGTTTTGTTTGTCCCACCATCAGGAAGGCGGTTCTGACCCGTTGGTCTTTCACTTCTTCAATGGCGTAACAACTGGTTCCCAACAGTTTTTCGTAGAACGGGACAGCTTCTTCCAAACTTTTAACAGCGATTCCGATGTGTTCGATATGGCTTGCTTTCATGGCGTAAGTAATTGAATATTGGACAAAATTAAAGGTTTTTGACGAGGAAAAAAAGATAAGGAAGTTTGGGTGAATTTTTCTTAATAAATTTATATCAATCAACAAAAAAAAATAGTTGTACATTTGCACGTTTTTAGTCGAAAGTTCGAAAGTTCAAATTATGATTCAAAAAAATGAAATGCGGGAAACCATCACGCATGTTGCCAGCGAGCTTTTCGCCCGGTACGGGTACCAGAAAACCACGATGGATGACATTGCGCGGGCATGTGGGAAAGGAAAAAGTTCCATTTATTATTATTTCAGAAATAAGGAAGAAGCCTTTATTGCCGTGTTGGAGCAGGACATCATCATGCTGAAGGCCAAGCTCCTGGCCTCCATCAGTTCGACCAGTGATCCCAAAGATAAACTGAAAAGGTACGTGATTACCCGTATGAACGGGATGAAGAGCCTCATCAATATATATAATGTCATCAAAAATGAGTATCTGTCGCAGTTTGCCTTCATTGAACAGATACGTGAGCGATACGATAATGAGGAACATGACATCATCAAAGGGATTCTTGATGAAGGGATCAAAGGGGGCATTTTCGAGATAGAGGACACCTCTATTGCAGCCCTGGCGCTGGTGACAGCTATGAAAGGATTTGAGATCCCTCTGTTTATCAAGCATCGACCCGATGTCGATCTGGAATCAAGGCTGGATAAGTTATTAAGTATATTATTTCACGGATTATTGAAAAGATAAGTGTTTCATTATATCGACCAATTGATTTAAAAATTCGAAAATTTTAAAAGCCAATGAATATGCTGAAAAAAATCGGAAAACAACTTCAGATCGTTCTGCTACTGGGCCTGTCGGGGACCCTGTCTGCCCAGGGGACGCTTACGCTGGAGCAATGCAGGCAGATGGCTCTTGACCATAACCAACAGGTGAAAGTGGCGAAGGAAGGGTTAAATGCGGCGAATTCGCTGCGGAAAGCGGCATTCACCCAATTTCTTCCTGATTTCGGATTTACGGGCAGTTATATGTATATGAACAAAGAGTACTCGTTGTTATCGGAGAATTTGTTTTTACCCGTTATTCCTTATACAGCCGTTTCGGCTGATGGGACTCTTGATGTTTCGAAATTAGGGGTGAACGACATTGTCATCAATCCATCGACGGGTCAACCGGTACTGGATGCCAACGGGAACCCGGTCTTTCAACACTATACTTATCTTCCCAAAGACGAGGCGAAGCTGGATATGCGGAATGTTTTTCTTTTTGATGCCGGGTTGACACAACCCATTTTTACGGGAGGGAAGATCACCAATTTATATAAGTCAGCCGGGTATAACCAGAAGATCGCCGAGCAGAACCTGCGGATGCAGAACGACGAAGTGGTCTATAAGGTAGAAGAGTTGTACTGGAAGGCGGTTTCATTAGGAGAGAAAGTGAAACTGGCGGAGACCTATAAGTCGTTGGTCGATACCCTGGTGCGGAACCTGGAGAATTACTATTCCGAAGGGATCATCATCAACAATGATCTGCTCAGGGCGAAAGTAAAGCAGGACGAAGCCGAGCTGATGCTGATGAGGGCGCGTGACGGACAATCACTGTGCCGGATGGCATTATGCAGCGCAATCGGACTTCCCATTGACACCCTGGTTTCTCCTGTCGATTCTCTTGCCATTGAACCTGAAAAGCCGGTGATGAATGTTTCAGGGAATTATCTTACCGATCGTCCCGAGTTGGGAATGTTGCGTTATTCGTCGAATCTGGCAGAAGCCGGGGTGAACATCTCCAAATCGAGATTTCTGCCTGATGTCGGGTTGACAGCGAATTACATGTATGGCAATCCGAATCCTTTTAACGGTTTTGAAAAAGAATTTGGCGGCGCATGGAATGTTGCGGTGGTATGCCGGATTCCGATCTTTCATTTCGGAGAACGGTTCCACACTCTCCATGTAGCGCAGAGCGAGAAAGCCTCCGCTGATCTGAAGTTACAGGAAGCCGAAGAACAGATAACCCTGCAGGTAAGGCAAGCCCGGTTCAATCATGATGAATCGTTAAAGAAAGTATGGCAGAATGAGCGGTTGGTGAAACAGACGGAAGAAAACCTCCGGGTGGTCAACGATCGTTTTAAAGAAGGCATCTTAAAATCATCAGATGTGCTGGAGGCACAAAGTCTCTGGCAGAAAGCTTCTTCCGATTATGTCGAAGCCAAAACAGAATGCAAACTGGCCGGTACCTGGTTACAGAAAGTGAACGGCACTTTATCAGAAACATCCACAAAAAAATAAACAGACCCTATGAAACGATTTATAGCATTCGCAGCTTGTGTGGCCATTGTAGCAACAGGTTGCCATCGTCAGGAAGAAACAGCTGCTGTCAAGGAGACAGTGGCTGTAAAAGTCAGTCAACCGGTCCGGCAGACCTACAGCCCGTCAATCCGTTATTCGGGAACTGCCTATGCCTTTAAGGAAGCAGACCTTGGGAGCACATTACCCGGGAAGGTGGAGAAGATGAATGCCAGAGAAGGCATGGAAGTGCAGAAGGGAGCTGTGTTGGCTGAGTTGTCGGGAGAATTGCTTACCCAGGCCATCATTGAGAACAACGCGTTGAAAAAAGACTATGACCGGTTGAAGAGGTTAGGAGAGAAGGGAAGTATGAGTCAGATCGAAATCGATCACATCAAGGCGCAGTATGAAGCTTCGCAGGCAAAAGTCGAACTGTTGAAGAAAAGCACCGAAATCGTTGCCCCATTTTCCGGAACAGTGGTGGATATCCTGGTCGAGGAGGGAGAAAATTATTCGTTAGTACCTACCGTCGACCAGCAGAACATGAGCATTTCCAATGGCATCATCAAGTTGATGCAGTTGAATCCTTTGGTTGTAAAGATTGAGGTCAACGAAAAGGATCTTGCCAAGATCAAGACGGGCCAGGAGGCGACCCTTACGTTTGACGGTTGTCCGGGAGAGACTTTCTCCGGGAAGATATCCTATATCCGTCCCGTATTGTCCTCATCCAGCCGGTCGGCCACGGTAGAGATCCAGGTTAATAACGCAAAACACACGCTGAAGCCGGGTATGTTCGCCAATGTTACCATTCTTTTACCCGAAGAGGAAGGTCTGTTTATTCCGCTCACAGCAATTGAGCGACAGGCAGGGACTTCGCGGGATTACGTTTTTGTCACCCAGGGGAATACTGCCCGGAAAATAATGATAAAAAAATTGGAGACCGTGAATGATCAGGCGGCTGTGGAAGGAGTCACACCCGATCAGCAGGTGATTGTGTCAGGAAAAGGAAAATTGGTTGACGGAAGTGTTATTGAAATTCAAAACAAGTAATCATGAAACTACCTGAAGTAGGCGTCAAAAGGCCGGTATTTACGGCCATGGTCTTTGTGGCGATCCTGGTATTCGGGGTCGTAGCCCTGCAGATGTTGTCCAAAGATGTCCTTCCCGACATCGAAATGCCGACATTGACAGTAATCACTGTCTATCCCGGGGCCTCTGCCGATGAAGTGGAGCAACAGGTCACTAAAAAGCTGGAGGAATATTTATCAGGTTGTGAAAATCTGAAAAGCATCACTTCAAAATCGAGAGAGAATGTATCGTTTATCACGTTACAGTTTCAATGGAATTCTGATCTGAACGAGTCATCGGCCAATGCCCGGGACATGATAGAAATGGCCAAGCGGCATCTGCCGGATGGTTCGGAGGACCCGATGATCATGAAGATCAACAGTTCGATGTTACCTGTCGTCATTTACGGGGTGAATTCGAAAGAAAGTTATCAAGGGATCAGTAAAATCATTGATGACAAGATAACAAACAGGATGAAGAAACTCCCCGGAGTAGGGACCGTCATGGTTATCGGAGAGCCGACCCGGGAGATCAATATCCGGGTGAATCCGGAGCAAATGAAGGCTTATCACCTGAGCATTATGCAGATCTCGCAGTGTTTGACGATGAACAACATCAACATTCCGGGAGGAAATATCGAAGTAGGAACTGAAGAGTTTGCCATTCGGGTTCCCGGTGAATTCAATGCTGTGGAAGAAATCGCCCAAATGCCGTTAACGACTTTCAGCGGGAAGTTAATCAGGTTAGGAGATGTTTGTCAGGTTAAAGACGGCATCAAGAAAACGGATGAGATCATCAGGGTTGCCAATAAGCGGTCGGTAGGTCTTCTTGTCCAGAAACAGAGCGGGGCCAATTCACTGGAAGTGGCAAAAGTACTGAAGAAGGAGGTGAAAGAGATCAACAAGACCCTGCCTCCCGATGTGACCGTGACAGAGTTGATGGATACCTCGGAGTTAGTGGATGCTTCCATCAACAACCTGTCGGAAACAATTTATTACGCGGTATTGTTCGTGATCCTGATCGTGTTTTTGTTCCTGCGCGATTTCCGGAGCAGTATGATCATCATCCTTACCATTCCGTTCTCGTTGATCGTCGCTTTCATTTACATGTATTTTGCCGGGTACACCATCAATATCTTTTCGCTGATGTCGCTGGCTATTGCCATCGGGTTGGTAGTGGATAATGCCATCGTAGTACTGGATAACATCACACGTCATATTGAAAGAGGGGTGAAACCGAGACAGGCAGCCATCTTTGCCACGGGTGAAATGGGATTAGCGATCACTGCTTCCACGCTCACGATCATCGCTGTTTTTATACCCTTGCTTTTCATGGGCGGTTTAGTCGGGATCATCTTCAAGCAGTTGGCTATTTTAACTTCCATCACGTTACTGGCTTCGTTGGTGACGTCGCTGTGGCTGACCCCGATGCTCTCTTCCTGGCTGTTAAAGCCTGTTTCTGAAATGAAAAAGAAAAGAGGCAAGTTCTATAATACCGGTGAAAAGGTCTTTACGGTCATTGAAAACGCTTACAAGAAGGGGCTGGAATGGTCGGTCCGTCACCGCTGGGTCATCATCACCTCCAGTCTCGCCCTGTTAGTGGTCACTTTATTGGTCAGCCGTAACCTGGGGACGGACTACATTCCCGAAATTGATGCCGGTGACCTGACCATTGTTTATCAGACCGAAGTCGGGACCAATTCATCTGAGACTGAACGGGTCGGGATCGAGATAGAAAAGATCCTGAAGGAAGAAGTCCCGGAATTGAGGACCTTCTTTACCGTAGTGGGGCAGACAGAATCGGGAGTGCTTTCGTCAGTAGGATTCAAGGAAGGGAAAAACATGGGAACCCTGATGGCCAAACTGACGCCTCCTGAAGAGCGGAAACGGTCCTCCAAGGAAATTGCGGAAGCAATACGGAAAAGGCTTGCCAAAATCCCGGAAGTGGAGCGGTTCAATGTGAGCGGAGGCAGTATGTTGGAAACGATGCTGCTGGGGAATTTTAAACCCGTTGAAATTAAAATCACGGGGAACAACCTTGATGACCTCAACAAGGTAGCTGATACGCTGAAGAGCATGTTGGAACAAAAAAACTGGCTGAATAACATTGAAACCACTGCTGACAAAGGGAAACCAGAGATCCTGGTACAGGTTAACCGTGAAAAAGCCAATAATATGGGGTTGAATCATGCGATGATCTCATTGCAGGTAAGGCAGGGGATTTATGGCGCTGAATCGGGGAACTTCAAGGAAGCCGGGGATGAATATCCTATCGTCGTACAATATGATTCTGCCTGCCGGAATAATCTCACCGGGTTACAAAGTATCATGTTGACCACCCTGACCGGGCAGCAGGTTCCGTTATCGTCGGTAGCCACCATCTCGGAAGGATTCGGTCCCTTACAGATCGAGCGTGAATCGCAGGAACGTATTGTGAAAGTGATGGCCGATCTGAACGATATCTCTTTAGGAGATGCGGTGTCGCAGGTGTCGGGCATCATCAAGAGCATGGATACGCCGGAAAATGTCAGTCTGGCGGTTGGTGGTCAGGCCACCGAACAGGCGGATTCCTTCTCGAGCCTGCTGATCATGTTCATCGTCGGGATCCTGCTTGTATACATGATCATGGCGGCGCAGTTTGAGTCGTTCAAGGACCCGTTAATCATCATGTTCACCATTCCGCTTTCCATTATCGGTGTGTTGTGGGCATTCGAGATTGCCGGGATCACCCTGAGTATTGTGACGTTTGTCGGGTTGATCATGCTGATCGGGATTGATGTTAATAACGGGATCATCCTGGTAGACTACACCAACCTGATGAGGAAAAGAGGGCATCATTTGCTGGAAGCCACTGCTGAAGCAGGAAGATTAAGGTTACGGCCCGTTTTGATGACTTCATTGATCGCCATTCTCGGATTCATCCCGATGGCAACCAGCTCGGGCGTAGGATCAGAGATCTGGTCGCCTTTGGGGATCACCTGTATTGGCGGGTTGCTGGTATCGAAATTGTTTACCATGTTCCTGATCCCCACCCTGTATGTTAGTTTTAACCGTAAAACGCTGAAACATGAAAATGATTTATTGCACGTGTGACGTCAGCTTTCAGAATGAGTTGACCGATCTGCTGGAAAAGTCGGAAATCAGCGACTATCAAGTTATCGAAAAGGCGCTATCCAAAAACCGCGAAGGAGCGCCTCGTTATAATACGCCTGTATGGCCCGGCTATAATTCAATCGTCATGGCGCAGATCAGGGATGAAAAGAAAGTGAAAGCGATCATTGAGTCCATCAGGGAGCGCAACGCAAAAGCGGAACACAAGAATGAGCTGATCACGTTGTGCACCTGGACGATAGAAGAGTACATTTACGACTGAATTCCGTCAGGGTTTTTGAACCAGCGGTCTTTCAGCCGGAATGCCACGTTGACCAACCCGATCATCACCGGCACCTCTACCAGGGGGCCGATGACAGCGGCAAAGGCTTCTCCCGAACCGATGCCGAACACGGCGATGGCTACGGCGATAGCGAGTTCGAAGTTGTTGCTGGCGGCCGTGAACGACAGGGTAGTTGATTGTTCATAGGTGGCTCCTATCTTTCTGCTCATCCAGAAGGAGACCAGGAACATGATCAGGAAATAAATCCCCAGGGGGATGGCGATCCTGATTACATCCAGAGGGATCCTGACGATGTATTCTCCCTTGAGGGAAAACATTACCAGGATGGTGAAAAGAAGAGCAATGAGTGTCAGCGGGCTGATTTTCGGGATAAACTTCGTATGATACCACTCTTTGTTTTTCAGCCGGATGAGAATGAATCGGGTCAGGAAACCGGCGATGAACGGGATGCCGAGGTAAATAAATACACTTTTGGCAATCTGGCCGATGGTGATGCTTTCCACTGCATGATTTGTCGGGAGTCCGAACCATGCCGGGAAAACAGCGATGAAAAGGTACGCGTAGAGGGAGAAAAACAGCACCTGGAAGATGGAATTGAACGCAACCAGTCCGGCACAGTATTCGGTATCACCTTTGGCCAGTTCATTCCACACGATCACCATGGCAATGCATCGGGCCAGTCCGATGAGGATCAGTCCGTACATGTAATCGATATTGAACTGCAGGAAGATGATGGCCAAAAGGAACATCAGCACCGGACCGATGAGCCAGTTCTGTATCAGGGATAACCCCAGAATCCGTGTATTTTTAAAGACATCGCCCAGCTCTTCATACTTTACCTTGGCCAGGGGAGGGTACATCATCACGATGAGGCCGATGGCGATGGGGATGTTGGTGGTACCTGATGACAAGGAATTCCAGAATCCGGCGATACCGGGAGACAGGTATCCCCACAACACTCCGATGCCCATGGCCAGAAAGATCCAGAGGGTGAGGTAGCGATCCAGAAATTTAAGTCTTGTTTTCATATCGATCTGAAGATTTGAGATTCAACAACAACTTCCGCTATCCTTACTGCAATCGCATGTCGGTTCAGTACCGCGGAGTATTCCATTGAGGATCCCGGCTGCACACCCTACACCGGATCTGACGGTAATGGCCTCCTGCGGGCAGTTTTTGGCACATGCCCCGCATTCCATACATTGATCTTTATGACGGATCACCGCCTTCTTATCTTTTATTTCAAATACAGCGTGGGGACATACCGTCAGGCACATCCGGCAACCGTTGCATTTCTCCCTGTCAAGTTCCAGGGTGACTACGTCGGGTAAATAAATGAATTCTTTCATAGGATAATAAATCTGGTGAATATCCATCCTGCCAGTCCCAGAGCCGTCATCGTAATCTGAACAGGAATGGCCGTTTTCATTTCTTTTTGAACTCCGGATAGGGATGTGAAGGTAGACGAACCAGTAAAATTCATGGCCATGAAAGAAGATAGTCCTCCCATGATCAGGAACCAGGAACCGATCTCGACCGCGTTATTTCCCAAGGTGCCTGCCCCCATCAGGAAGAGTGCGACTAACCAGCCGACCAGTAATCCTTTCAGCGAAAACCTTCTGAACGGGATCCAGGGCAGGAGGATGGGGGTAAGAGCGCATCCGGAAAGGTAACCGGCAAATAAATTGAGTATGGATCTGCTCCCGGTTTCAACGGCCATTTCGATGGAATACCCATGGGGGTTGAGACCCGAAAGGAGGAAAAACAGGGCCGGGATAAGGAGGAGGTAATATTTTGCGTAAAAGATATCGACGGGGATCAGTTTCAGGCGGTCTGCCAACGAAAAAGTAACGGTTCTCATTCTTTCGCCGGCTTTCAGGCCGGAATCAAGGAACGCCTTGATGTCGACGGCTCTCACCGGGCCATAGGTAACCGAAAAACCCGTCATTTTTTTCACTTCATGAGCGGCAACTCCCGTAGCGCTCAGTTGCGGCAGGATGATTCTCCGGTGAGTGACCAGGTCGGCCAGGTGATGGATCCGGATGCGGCGCACCAGTTCTTTGGTGCCGAATGTCCCTTTCCCGGCAGCGCACCAAACATTAATCCCTTTCGTGTCAAGGACCAGGATCCAGGCGTCGAGTCCGTCGAGCCCTCTTCTGAGGTGATCAAAACTCAACTTATAATTGGCGGTCACAAAAACAAGCGATTGATCGCCGGGTTTCCCGACTGCATAAATTCCCGGATCGACTTTATAATGCATTCTGCCGATGGACCACCGGACTTTCAACGCGCTCAGCCGATCGGTCCGGCTCCATGTTGTTGAAACCAGAGGAACGGATTTTTCGCCAGATGGATATGAGCCAATTATGAAATCAGGTTGTAATCCGGGATGTTTTTTTTCGGATGGAGATGCTCCATCACCGTTGCATCCGCAATCACAAGCCGGTTTTTTACTGATTTTTACCATTATCTGAAGTGATTATTTACAAGGTATCGTAAAAAGCCCTGAATTCTTCTCTGATCTGATCTCTGACACGGCGATAGACGGCAAGAATTTCTTCTTTTGTCCCCCGGGCATCCGCCGGATCTTCAAAACCCATGTGACGTCTGTTTTTCACTTTCCCGATGAACAACGGGCAGGTTTCTTTCGCCGAATCGCATACGGTGATCACATAATCAAAAGAATCGTCAAGAAACAGATCCACCTTTTTGGGCCTGTTCCGGGAAATATCTATTCCGATTTCTTTCATGACCTCTACGGCATAAGGACTGACCTGTTTTTCAGGGAGGGTACCTGCAGAAAAAACCTGCATGGAAGGATTCAGGGATTTCAAAAAACCTTCAGCCATCTGGCTTCGGCATGAATTTCCGGTACAAATGATCAGGATTTTCATGGTTGTCAGAAAGATTATTTACAATTCCCGTTGTTTGGGACATTGATGGTATCGAAGAATTCCCGTATAGCGGAATAAGCCTCACACACTTTTTTATTATCAAGACAATAATTCACTTTTGCACCATCAACTTGTCCCTGAATTAGCCCGACTTTTTTCAACTCTTTCAAGTGCTGGACAATGGTTGTCCGGCTCAAAGGCAATTTATCTGAAATATCGCCAGTAATACAAACCCGGGTTTCAGCAAGGTATTTCAATATTGCCAATCGTGCGGGATGCGCCAGCGATTTGAATAAGGATGCATCGGAGGATAATTTCTTATCGAACAATTCTGTTTTTGCGTAAGCCATTTTTACCGGTTATTATTCATTATTTTACCATTCTGAAGATGAAGTTTCACGGTTCCGTATTGTGCTGCGACAGGGCTATGGGTCACCATCATCACCGTGATTTTATTTTCCTCATTGATTTTTTTCAGAAATTCCAATATCTCTACCGACAAGAAAGGATCAAGATTTCCGGTTGGTTCATCAGCAAGAATGACCTTTGGATGGTGGACAATCGCCCTGGCGATGGCAACCCTTTGTTGCTGGCCTGCAGACAGTTCTCCCGGCAGATGGTCCATACGATCGGAGAGGCCCACATATTCAAGGATCTCTGATGCACGGTCGAACTGTTCTTTTTTCCGGATCCTTCCCAATGCCAGTGGGATCATTACGTTTTGGATGGTTGTCAGGTACGGGATCAAAGCAAAACTCTGGAGGACATACCCCACATCTTTTTTTCTGATCAGGGCAAGTTCCCTATCCGGCAGATCATCAATCCGGCGATCATTAAACTGAATGGAGCCGGAACTTATCCGTATCAACCCAAAAAGAGACAGTAGTAAAGTGCTTTTACCAGATCCGGAAGGGCCGGTCACGGTGACAAAATCACTTTGGTTGATCTGAAACGATACCCCGTCCAGAGCATTGATAGTCTTACTATTATGATTATACCGCTTGAATATTTTTTCTACCTGTATCATCATGATTAATCTTCTTGTAAATTTAAATGGGGGTCGATCCTTGCAGCAAGACAAGTAGGTAAAACAGACCCGGCTATCGCAATGATGACGGATAGCAAAATAGAGTAAAGGAAATAGATTGCCACGGGTTGCACATTGATTCCTGCAAAGTAAGGCCCCAGAATCACTCCTGCCAGTGTTCCCAAAAGATATCCGAGAATTCCCCCGACAATACCCAGGAAAACGGCTTTATAAAGGAAAAGACTATAAATCGTCCAATGGTTTGCACCGATCATTCGAAGGATTCCGATTTCCTTTTTCCGTTCGTTGACATTCGCCCAGATAAAGTTCCCGATAGAAATTCCTCCAACGAAGAAGATGATGATCAGCATGACCAGGGTGATTTTTTTCATCAACTGATTCGTTTCGATTTGGGTAGATACAATCTGGTTTATTGATGTCACTCTTGTATCCGGCAGAATGTTTCTGAGTTGGCTGAGCAATCCTTCTGAAATTGCATGACAGCACCCCATGATTTCAATGGCCGATACCTGGTTTTCGATCTTTAAAAGATTTTGCACATCTTTCAGGTTGGCAAAAATTCTGTCATCATCCACTGTCCCTGTTTCCGGAAGTATCTTCGCCACCGTAAAAGACTTTCCGAGTATAGTAATTTTGTTGTTAACGGAAAGGTTTAGTTTCTTGGCAACCTGTGATCCTGCGAGGCAATTCTCACTGTAAAGGGTATCGATGGCCTTCCGTTGCAACCTTTCATCCTCCATCCCGTGAGATTCATTGACTGTTTGGTTGGGAGAGCATTCAGTGGTAAGTTGTTTTCCCAGTAAACCGGAGGATTGCCAAAGGGGTTTGGAAGCAATTTCGCTTTTGGGAAGTATCCCGGTAAGTACGACGGTCTGACCTTTTACTTTGATTCTTCGGGTTAGTTTTGGTGACATATTATCGACACCGGCAATGGTGGAAGACAGTATCCGCTCAACATAATCCATTGGCAAAGTTGGCGCATCAATATCAGCCGTGTAATAATCGTCTATGCTTGCAGCCTGTGGAAGAATCAGAATATTTGCCCCGAGATTATCGAGGTTTTTTGCTACGTTTTGTTCAGAAACAACAGCAACGCTCTGTATGCCTACAATGACTGCAATACCAAGGGTTATGGCCAGAAGCCCGGTAATCAGCTGGGATTTTCGTTTCCAGAGTTCAATACAAACCAGTTTAAAAAGTGTCATGATCAAAGGGATTATTTACAAACACCGGTTTTTGAGCCTCCCGGGCAACAGGAACTTTTGATCACTTTTTGGGCTGAACCTATCAGGCTGGTCACATTGGTCATGCCATTATATGTATCTGTCAACTGGCCCGATGAATTCACCACATAGGTAACAGGTTGCGTCGCCGTATTATCATACTTTAAGGTGCGTAATAGTTTGGTTTCCTTCTTGTCATCGGCGTTGACCTGAATGGTAATACTTGTATTCTTCATTTTGGAACAGGCCGTGGCACAGTTATTCATGATTTCTTTTTTCGAAGTCATGCTTTCCTTGTAAACCACTATATATACTGATTTTCCATCTGCCAATCCTTTCAGAAGTTCAGAAGTTTTTGGTGATGGTATCATATCTACCAATTTCTCTGCAGTGGCCTCTTTTAGAATGATCCCGCCTGCGGCTGTTCCATTCTTATCCAAAACCAGGATTAAGGGTAAAGGAGCACCACTTATTCGGAATTTTGTGACAAGATCTTTGTTGCCGGCATCGCTTGCATTCATGGTCACAACGGTCGTTGCGGAAGGGACTTTTTGATTAGCTGATTTTGCAATGGCAACAGCCTTATCAAGTTCAGCGCCTTTCGATGTGTAGGCAACCAGGAAAACTGTTTTTCCCGACTTTTGGGCTTTCAACAACTCCTGGGAGGTCTGTGCTGAAAGGAGAAGTGTGCCTGGCAGGAATGACAGGAACAACATCAAAACAAAAAATTTTTTCATCTCTCTTGAATTTGATTTGACGCAAATATACGTTATAATCTTTATTGACGTAATAATACGTCATAATTTTTTGATTTTTGGTATGCTTTCAGCGCAATAAAATCGATCTTTTTTGTCAAACGAACTGAAAATGAATACCCGAATGACATTTGGATACCATTGTAGTATTTGTATATGGGGATGTCGGAGTACGCTGAAAGATACCAGTTGTGCTTAAAAGCCCAGGTCAACTGAGGAGTGAAGAAGATCACGTTGTAGCCCGTAGCATCTACGATTTCGTTATGTTCACGCGTGGATTTGGCCCTGTATTCATTCCGGAACTGAATATCTGCCCCAAGCCGTTTCCATGCCTGGAAGTTGAAGTACACGGCGCCAATCCATTGATCACCGTACTTATAGTAGAAATTGTCCGACTCAATGAGTTGTGAATATTCATAGGCAAGGAATGCAGCGAAAGCCATTTTTCTGCCGATGCCTTTTAAAATAAACACATTCCCGGTGTATTTATAGCTTCCCGATGATGGCTGGACCGTGATGGGTAATTGTACATGATCTGCTTCCTGATCAAAAACACCGATGGGGAATTTCACACCCAGTGAAGGTGAGATTGAAAATCTTTTTTCAGGATTTGTATAAGCATTGAATTTCAAATACAGTTCCGCATCACCTAATCCAAAACCCTTATAAGGTTCCAGTCCGGATGTGGTCAGGGTTTTATTGAAAAAGTAGCCTATGCCGGCTTGTACAGTCAACCAATTGGTGATTCCATAGCCAACTTGGAAATCCGCGTAATTGCTATAAGAAGTCTCCTTGAATGGAAGGTCGGAAAATCGTGAATCCCCGGAAAAGTATTGGGAGGAATGGCCATAACGGTACGTCAGAGAAGAGGTCAGCACCTGTGATTGCAGGGCAGGATGCTCTGCATCGCTGATAAAAGGATTCCCCGAAGAGCAACATTGAGCGGAGGTTTTATCCGCGATAATAAAAAACAGCAACGATGAACTGATCAGAAATGCGTTTAATTTCAGCATGTACTATTTGTTTTTTGGATCGAAATAGGATGTAACACGGATCATAATGGTATCGGATACCTTACCCGAGCTATTAGAAACCGTGCAGGTGATCGTGTTGAGACCAACACAACATTCACCTGCAGCATATCTGATTTGTTTACCGCCTCCCCTGAAATTACCGTGGTTTGCTTCCCATCTGTATTGGAGGTTGTCGCCGGTAGCTTCTACCGTGATTACCGCCGTGTCCCAGGCTTTGACGGGGTTTTCCGATGCTGTCAGGCTGTTAATTTTTATTTCTTCGGATGGTTGGGTATTATCTTTTTCAGCGCAAGACCAAAGGAGAAATGCGGTAAGAATCCAAAGCAGGTGGAAATTTTTCATACGAATTTTTTATGGGTTGATTTTTAAAAACTCTTTATCCAGATCATCTGATGAAAAATATCCAGTATGCCTGAAAACCTCGTGACCAGCATCATCCAAAAGTACCTGTGTCGGGATGGAGGCAATTCCGTAATATTTCATCAGATCCTGACCAGCAGGCATCAAAACATTGACAAAAGTCACCCTGACTTCATCCGGATGATTGTTTTTCACTTTCTCCATCTCCTTTTCCATCATTTTGCAAGCACTGCAACCTTTAGCACCAAATTCAAGGAATGTTATCCGGAAGCCTTCCCCGTTCTGCCGGTAATTGAACGCAGAATCAACATACATGGCAACATGGTTTTGAAGCTCTTCACCGGCCTGTGCTTTGATGGTTTTTGTAACAACGGTATTCAGACTGCCTTTGAAAACGAACAACAAGACCAGGGCCACGAGGCCCAGCCCGATAAAGGTGATGTTAAGGATCGCTGATATTGGTTTTCTTTTATCAGAAGCGTTCATCGTTTTCCAAAATGTTTATTAGAGGGATCCATTAGTCACTTTTCGCTGCATCCACAACCGTGGAATGTTTTCCCGGAATAAGCATCCGGACTGATATTCCCGATCTTTTTTACGATATCTTCTGCAACCCGGTCAATCATCCGGAGGTGTTCTGATGTAAGATCCTTATTCCTGACAATTTCCGTGTTCAGGGCGTTCTCTTCCCCGATGATGTCTGCCACATCGACAGCCCCGCTTACCTGACCGCTGTACTTTTCCGTACTTCTTTTGGCGCAGCATTGATGGCAACCGTCGACTGATATTACCGGGAACACCCTGGCAAAGTTTCGTTCTTCTTTCCCACCGGCCAGGTAAAGCGGCAGACACAGGGTAACCGGTTCAACCATTTTCAGCTCTTCCAACACCTTTCTTGTCGCCAGTCTTGAGATGGTTCCCCCGAGACATTCCTCTCCGCTGCAAGAAATTACGCCTACTTTAAATTCCGACATCAGCATTCCTCCTTATTTTACTTCATTTATTCTATCAGCGATCTTCGATGCGATTTCGCCTGTTACGACTTCGCCATCAGCATCCAGTTGCGAGGGTGATCCGAACTTTTCCCCTTTATGCTCTTTCACGGTATCTAATACTTTGATTTCTTCTATTACGATGCCTCCTGCGGCTGTGACATTTTTTGAGGCACACATTTTGGGGCAACCATCCACCGTGATACAATCACTGCCTTCGATCTTTTCCTTCACTTCCTGATCGCCGGTCACTATCCGGGCGAGACAAACCGTTTCAGCTTTTTCCGGGCATAATTCATAAACTGTTTTCAATGCAGCTTCCCGGGCCATGAAGCCAAATACTTTCCCTATTCCACTGCAAGGAATCACTTTTACTTTTTTATCCATTGAGATCCATCACCTTTCTTTTCATTATTTCAAAATACTGATCAAAACCGATCAGTAATTCTTTATCGTTTTCGAACGCGGTCAATTCCAGGTCGGCTATCCAGCCCAGTTCGTAAGGGTTTTCGTTGATCAGTTCCGGTTTTTGGATCAGGGCTTCGTTCACCCCTATCACTTTTCCGCTAACCGGAGAGATCACTTCAAAGACCGACTTTGACGATTCGATTTCTCCTGCTTCACCGAACTGATCAATTTCCGAGCCCATTTCAGGAGGGGTGAAAAACAAGATATCCGACAGGTTTTGCTGGACGAAATCGGTGACACCAATTCTGGCCCTGTTCCCGGAAACGTAGGCCCAGCAATCATTTTCGATAAAAAAGATATCCTTATTCACGGGGACTCTGAAAAGGAATTTCCCTTTTTGAAAAGTCTCATAATCAAAATGGTACGATTCACCTTCCCTTTCATCAGGCTGTTTGGATGTATTCCCGGGTGTTTTCAGGTCATTCAACAGGAGCCCGATCAACGCATGTTCCTTTTCCCCGAGTTGCAACGTATCACTTAGCTCAATCCCGGATTTTTTAGCTTCTTCCGTAACGGTTATCTTTCCGGCAATTTTAAAATTCTTTTCTGCCGCAAGTTTGCTTGCGCATCGGGTAGGGCAGCCATCGATGACCAGCAACGGGTGTTCGCTGATGATTTTCCGGTATTTCAATTCCGCGATCCTGGAAAACACCGGACAAATGATTTCATGGCCGGCATCACCGCATAATCTCAAAGCGATTTCCCTTGAAATGACCCCTGCGCATTTATCCAGTCCGTTGCAGGGAAGCACCGCATACTTTTCACTCATGGTTTTCCGCCTCCTTCCTGATATCTCTGATCATCTGCGATGTTTTATTTTTATCGGGGAACGACAGGGCGTCGGGTCCACAGGTTTTCGAGCAGGCCCTGCAGAACACCACGCAGTTGAAGGGGTTTTTAACAACCAGTTTGATCTCTTGGTTTTCCCGGACTTCAAAAACCCGGTGGGGACAGAATTTTACGCATTCCATGCAGAAATCACACTTTGAGTAATCGATGACCGGTTTCCAGTCGATTCTTTCCCGTTCGACTCCCATGAAAGTTGTTTCACTCATTTTGCTTCCTCCATTTTTCCAAGGGCCGCATTGACCTTTTCAACGGCTTGATCGGTAGTCATGTCGCGTACATCGATAGGGATCAGATCCTTGTTTATGTCAAGACCGGCTTCCCTGAAAGCATCCCTGAAAAGTTTATATTGCATATTGGGAGCACAACCTCCGATGATCACTTTCCGGTGCGATTTCAGGAAATCCGATAAAAACCGGTCTCCGTCTTCTTCACATAGTTGCGGGTGAATAAACCCATATTCCACGGGCAATTCGATTCTCACTCTGTTGATGAAATCCCAGATATCCATTTTGGAAAACCCGGGACATTTACCGGTGCAAACGCACATGATAAAACCAGGTTTCATTATTTCCGACATGTTTTCAATTTTTAAAACGAAATGGACCTTTCCATTCTTTATTATTAGTATTTCGTAGAAATCCGAAAAACGAAGTAAAAAATTATTTTTTATCCCGGGGTTTGAGCTGGCACATGCAAGAGCCGGTCAGTTTTTCGCTTTTGTCGATGATCAGGGGCAGGCCATCGTGTTCCCATTCCACGAGTCCGCCGGCCAGGTTGGCGATGCGTTGTCCAAGTCCTTTCCCGATGAGTAACAGCACGGCCTCTTTACTGTGTAAGCCGGCGGCGTCGGCAAAAATCAATGGTTTATCGGCCGGGAGGTTTTCCAAATTTTCTTCGAGGATGCTCAGGGGGCAGTAAATAACCTCGGGCACATCAAACATTTTATATCGGTTCATGTATTCTTCGCGCACGTCCATGAGCACTGCTCCTTTCATACACAGTTCATAGGCATCGCGTGGCACCAGGTGGAGGATGCCATTGCTTTCGAAACCTTTATTACCGAATAATGCATTCATCATTTTACGAAGAAAATAATAATGTAATAAATCCCGACAGCGATAAACAAAACAGCCACCAGCCGGCGGAACCACAGCTCGAATGTTTTAATGCGGTCGTAGAATTTCCCCACATTTCCGATAGCGTAAGCCAACAGCCAGGCAAAAAGGATGACCGGCAGGCCGGTAGCAACGGCGAAGATGGCCGGCAGGTAGAGCCCGCTGGCGCTTGCGATGGTCATGGGGATCAGCATCACGAAGTACAGTACTCCACTGTATGGGCAGAAAGCCATCGCGAAGATGATTCCCAGCAAAAGAGTGCCCCCGTATGATCGACGGCCTTTGTCTCCCATCTTTTCAGTCAGGTTTGAAAACCCCGGGAACCTGACTTTGATGAAATCGAGCATGAGGAGTCCGATCAGGATCAGCAGCGGTCCCAGTAGTTTTTCGCCCCATCCCTGGAAGAGGTTGGTGACTTTCATTTTGCTGGCACCGAGGTAGAGCAGGACACCGAGTCCCGTATAGGTGATGGCTCTTCCGAGCGTATAGACCAGCCCTTTCAGAAAGACCCTGCGGCGGTTTTCGATGTCACGGCTGATAAAACCGATGGCCGTGATATTGGTCGCCAGCGGGCATGGGCTGATGGCGGTCATTAAACCAAGGATGAACGCGGTGACAGCCGCGTACTGGGAGTTGGCGAGAATGTTTTCGAGTACTTCCATATACCAGTTGATCAGCGCATCATTTCATCATACCGTCAACCGCTTTTTTAATTTCAGCGGTGAGTTTTTCGGGGTTGTTGTTGGCATATAAAAAGCCTTTATCCGTAAGGTCCACTCTATTCGTCCCGCTGATCACGATCAGGGTCTGGCCTTCGATCTTGTACTTTATTCCGAGGATCTCTCCCTCTTTTTCTTCCAGGTTGACGCTTTTAAAGATGATATCACCTTTTTTTACCTGTTCGGGATATAAGGTTTCGACCGCTTTTTTCGAGACATTTTCCACATTCTGGCAAGTCATGCAACGACGGGTAAAATGAAAATAATATACCTCCACTTTTTTACCGGTAGTAACAGCCGCATTGCCGGCCGGAGAGGATGATGCAGGGCCGTTGCAGGCATAACTTCCTGTGAACATGGCCAGAAGGAGCATAAACGGAATGAGTTTTTTCATACAGCAGGTTTATTTTGATGTTAATATTTTTTTGATCTCATCCGATGAAGGGACACGACCCTTGATCAGGACCTGGCCGTCCACCACCAGTGCAGGCGTTGACATGACGCCATACTTCATGATTTCCATGATGTCTTCCACTTTCGTGATCGTCGCATCAATCCCGTTATGTTCAACCACTTCACGGGTTAGTTTATCCAGCGTTTTACATTTTGGGCACCCGGGCCCCAGGATTTTAATTTCCATGGATATAATTTTTTAATCGCATACTCTTTTCACCACTTTTCGCTCAAAGAAGGGTCGAAACAGTGTTTTTGCTTCTTCCCAATTCTCGTTGTTGATACAGTATTTGATGTAGGGTGGATTGATTTCGCCCTGTATCAACCCTGCTTTTTTCAATTCATTCAGATGTTCAGACAAGGTTGAGCGGGCGATAGGCAGCTCTTCGGCCATATCGCCGCTGTAACAGCACTTGTGCGTATTTTCAGCCAGAAAATCGAGGATGAAGATTCTGACCGGATGTGATAATGCTTTCGCGTACCGGGCCATTTTTTCCTGGCTTTCCGTGAAATATTTCCTGGTGGTTGTCATAATTTAGTATTTCGTAGAAAGACGAAACAAAAGTACTCTTTTTCAGCTTGGGTGGATGTGTTTTTTAAAAAATAATTTCGATCAGAAACCTCGTTGACGTAAAGCTTCGAACACCATGATGGCCGCGGATACAGAGACATTCATGGAATCGACTTTTCCTCTCATGGGAATCTTCACCAGTTCGTCAGCCTGATCAAGCCAGGTTTGGCTGAGACCGAAAGCTTCCGACCCCATGACAATGGCTGCCGGTTGCCGGTAATCGGAAAGGTGGTAAAAGCCGGTAGCTGTGAGGGCGGTACCAAACGAACGGATACCTTTGGAACGCAGCCAGGCAATGGTTTCGGCCGTAGTACTGGTCACCACCGGCATGGTAAAGATGCAGCCTAAGGAGGAACGGATGGCGTTGGGGTTGTAGATATCGGTCTGGGGATCGCAGATGATCACCCCGTCGAGGTTGGCTGCGTCGGCGGTGCGGAGGATGGCTCCGAGGTTGCCCGGTTTTTCCACTGTTTCGAGGACTAGGAACAAGGGAGTGATGACAGACGGCAGATCCTCGAAACGCAAGCGTCTGGGAACAACCGTTGCTATAATTCCACCGGCGTTTTGGCGATATGCCAGCCGGTTAAAGATATCGGGCGTAATCTCCGCCAGTTCGGGAGGGGTGGTCATTTCCGCCAGCAGGGCATCCAGCTCCGCTTGCCCCAGGTATTCCGGACAATAGAGGATCAACGGGATCGAAAATCCTGAACCGATCGCCAGTTTCACCTCCCGCAATCCTTCGACCACGGCCAGGTTCTGCTGTCGCCGTTCCCGCGGCTTTTCTTCCAGCAGCATGATATTTTTAATGACGGGATTCTGGAGACTGGTGATTTGCTTTGGCATCGGAAATGGATATTGGCTTTCTTATAACTTCTTTTGAATCAGAATATAATATCAAATCTAATTCAGTATCAATACAATACGTTTAGAATCTTTCTAAATATGGTCCAAAGTTAAAAAATTTAGCAACAGCATACCTGCAATCGAAAAATTAATTATACATTTGCGTATTAAAATACCGAAATAAGATGTCAAAAGTATTCTCATTATCCGAAGCAGCCTCTATTGCGATCCACAGCATGGTGCTGATTGCCCGTTCGGAAAATGGGTTGAATGTCATCAGAATTGCCGATACTACGGGTTTTTCGAAGAATCATATAGCGAAAGTACTGCAAAGGCTGGTGAAAATCGGGATGCTGAAGTCTGTTCGTGGTCCCGCCGGCGGTTTTACCTTGAGGAAAGATCCCGCTAAAATAACGCTGTTGAATATTTATGAAGCCATTGAAGGGAAACTGGAGATTACCGATTGTCCGTTGTCCAATGAGACCTGCCGTTTTGATGAGTGCGTGATGGGATCTATTGTCAATAATATGACCCTGGATTTCAAAAAATTCCTCCACGATCGTACCTTATCGTATTATATGTAATTTTTTTTATTCAGAATGAAGTAAAACAATACCAAAATACATAAATAATGAAAAGAAAAATCATTCAGATTGACGAAGAGAAGTGTAATGGTTGCGGAGCTTGTGTTCCCAACTGTCAGGAAGGCGCTTTGCAGATCATTGACGGGAAAGCGCGGTTGATCAGCGATTTATTTTGCGATGGTTTGGGGGCCTGCATCGGGCATTGTCCGGAAGGCGCCATTGAAATCATTGAGCGGGAGGCTGAACCTTATGATGAGCGGAAAGTGATGGAGACGCTGGTTCCTAAAGGGAGGAACACCATCCTGGCTCATCTGGAACATTTGCGCGATCATGGTGAAGAAGAATTATTAAAGCAAGCGATCGGGTACCTGAAAGAGAACAACATCGACATGGGGCCGGCGCAGGAGGCAAAGGCGCCCCGTTCTTGTGGTTGTCCGGGTGGCCGGGAGATTGACTTCCGGGAGAGCAACCGTCAGGAAGCGGGCAGCGGGAAAGCGGCGGCCGATGGCATGAGCGCACCGTCGGAATTGCGTCAGTGGCCTGTGCAGCTTCACTTGTTAAACCCGAATGCCGCTTATTTTAAAGATGCCGATGTTGTGCTGGCAGCCGATTGCGTGGCTTTTGCCATGGGGAATTTCCACGCCAGGTTCCTCAAAGGGAAATCGATTGCCATCGCTTGTCCCAAACTTGATTCCGATAAAGAATCGTATGTGGAGAAGCTGAGCATGATGATTTCCGGAGCTCATATCAATACGTTGCATGTCATCATGATGGAAGTACCCTGTTGCGGAGGGTTGTTACAGATGGCTTTAGAGGCCAGGCAGAAGGCAGGCCGGAATATTCCCATCAAGAAAACGATTGTCAGTCTGCAGGGGGAAGTGTTACAGGAAGATTGGGTATGATCGGGAATGCGGAATAAAAATCCGGATATTGTTTTATATTTGTTTCTGCCAATAAAAACTCTTTCACGGACCAGTCCTGCTCGTCATGAAAAGATTTATCCGTCGGCTTGTTCCTCCTGAATCGTGGCAACGCCCGGTGATCGTATTATCGGGTATTTTCTGCGGATTGCTTTTATACGCGGTTCTGATCTCAAAAGCTCCCTCTTATCTTTCAGACAAACCGGAAGTTTGCATCAACTGCCATGTGATGAATCCGCAGTACAACGATTGGATGCACAGCGCCCACCGGGAAGTGGCCACCTGTAATGATTGCCATGTTCCGCATAACAATGTTTTCAATAAATATGCCTTCAAAGCGAAGGATGGATTGCGACATGCCACCATTTTCACGTTACGGACGGAGCCGCAGGTGATTTATATCCTGGACCCGGGGAAGAAGGTTGTTCAATCAAACTGCATTCGTTGTCACGAAAATACAGTTGGAATGCAGTACCTGGGATCGGTATTGCCGGGTTATAAGAATCATCTGTTGGAGCGTCAGTGCCTCGATTGTCACCGGGAAAGTCCACACAGCCGGGTCAACGGTCTTTCGAGCACACCTAATACCTTGGTAAAAACAAAACTGGAAAGCAGAACGGAAAGGGATGAGGAGGAGGAAGAATAAAAGCGGAGGTACAATGGACACACAAAAAAAGAAGAGAAAAGTCTGGGTAAACTGGGCGTTATTTTTCGGCACCATGGTGGTGGTGTTCCTGCTTGGATTGCTGGCTTCCTCCATTACGGAGCGGAACGCGGAATCGGAATATGTCTATAAGCCCAAGGTCAACCTGACGGAGTATGAGCCGCGAAATGCCATGTGGGGTGAGAATTTCCCCCGCGAATATCAGACCTACCTTAAGACCGCCGATACCTCTTTCCGCAGCTTGTACAACGGCAGTGCGTTCATTGATGCATTAGACCGCGATCCCAGGATGGTGATACTCTGGGCTGGATATGCTTTTTCGAAGGATTACAGTCAGGCGCGCGGGCATTATTTTGCCATCGATGATATCCGGAACACGTTACGGACCGGTGCTCCGAAAGGTCCCGATGACGGACCTCAGCCTGCCACCTGTTGGACCTGCAAGGGGCCTGACGTGCCCCGTCTCATGGAGAAGCTCGGTCCGGCAGGCTTTTACAAAGGGAAATGGGCGGCCAAAGGTCCCGAGGTAGTGAATTATATCGGATGTGCCGACTGTCATGACCCGACGACAATGGATTTGCGGATCACGCGTCCCGCGCTGGTGGAAGCCTTTGCTTCCATGGGCAAAGATATCTCCAAAGCAACTCACCAGGAGATGCGTTCCCTGGTTTGTGCCCAATGTCATGTTGAGTATTTTTTCGACAAGCATCGCCCGGATGCACCGGATGTTTCCTATCTCACGTTCCCCTGGCAGAAGGGGATGACCGCTGAGGCGGCGCTGGCTTACTATGATTCCCTGAATTTTTCCGATTTCACCCATCAGCTTAGTCAGGCTCCCATCCTCAAGGCTCAGCATCCCGATTATGAGATTTTTCTGACCGGCATCCATGCCGAACGCGGTGTGGCTTGTGCTGATTGTCACATGCCGTATGTAAAGGAAGGCGGGCAGAAATTCACCAGTCATCGTATTGTCAGTCCGCTTGCCAACATTGCTACTACCTGTCAGGTATGTCACCGGGAAACGGAAGAGCAACTTCGGGAAAACGTGTATGAGCGGCAGGAGAAGATCATGGAAATCAGGGGCAAGGCTGAAACGGAGTTGGTGAGCGCCCATCTGGAAGCCAGGGAGGCGTGGAATGCCGCGGCCACCGCGAAAGAGATGGAAGGGCCATTACAGAGTATCCGCCGGGCACAGTGGTATTGGGATTATGCAGTCGCCGGGCACGGTTCCTCCTTCCATTCTCCCCTGGAGGTAGCACGTTTACTGGGAAACAGCATCAGCGAGACACAGAAGGCCAGGGTAGCGCTGGCCCGCATTCTGGCGAAACACGGCAAGACAGAAGAGATCCCGTATCCGGATATTGCCACCAAAGCAAAAGCGCAGCAGTTCATCGGACTTAAAATGGATGAGTTGAACAAGGAGAAAAAAGAATTTATCACTACTGTTATTCCCCGTTGGGATGCTCAGGCACAAGCCAGGGAGAAGACCTACAGGGAGAGAAGTGAAGAAGAAAAGGACTGAAAGGTTTTATTAATTGCTGAATCGTAAATTGAAATCAAAAAGAAGATGACACATTTCATTACATCTCTGGAGTCAGCTCCGCCCGTACAAGGGACTCTTGACGGGAGGATTCTGTTCACCTCTGACCGGTTTGAGGTGGTTCATCTGACACTGAAACCGGGTGAAGGGATGGAATTGCATTCCATGCCTTTCGAGGTGGTTTTTTTCGTCAGGGAGGGCGAAGGGACTCTTCGCATTGAAGAGGAGCGACTTCATGCCATCGCCGGAGACTGCATCCATGTGGAACACGGAGTAAAGAGGGGATGGAAGAACAACAGTGACCAGTTGCTGAAGGTGCTGGTGCTGAAACTACGGAAATAGCGGAGGGAAATGCTGACGTGACGGCCTCTTTGTTATCTTTGCGTTTTAGCATGAAATGACCATGATGCAGTTAACTTCTCTCCGTTGGACGGATTATGAACTGATCGATACCGGAAACCGCGAGAAACTGGAGCGGTTTGGAAAGTATACTCTTGCCCGTCCCGAGCCCCAGGCGGTTTGGCAGAAAGCCATTCGCGAAGAAGAATGGGAGAATCTGGCGGATGCATGGTTCCGGAGGTCGGGGAAGCAAGAGGACAGCAAAACAGGGAGCGAGCGGGGCGAATGGCGCCGCAAACGCGGGGTGGCAGATCAGTGGCTGATCTCGTATAATCATGATGATTTACGGTTGAAATTCAGGCTGGGGTTGACTTCTTTCGGTCACATCGGTGTTTTTCCCGAGCAGGCGGAAAACTGGGAATATGTTTATCGTCGTCTGAAGAAGAAGCCCGGGGCCCGGATCCTGAATCTCTTTGCCTATACCGGTGGCTTGTCGTTGGCTGCGCGAGTTGCTGGTGCGGATGTCACGCATGTGGATTCGGTGAAGCCGGTCATCACCTGGGCGAGGGAGATCATGGAAGCCTCCGGCCTGGATGGCATCCGTTGGGTGGTGGAAGATGCGTTGAAGTTTGTCCGGCGTGAGGCACGGCGAGGCAACCTGTATGACGGGATCATTCTGGATCCTCCGGCTTACGGCCGCGGACCGGAAGGGGAGAAGTGGGTGCTGGAGGAATCGATCGATGAAATCATTTCTCTTTGCAGCAAGATTCTCCAACCCCAACAGCACTTCTTCATTCTCAGCCTCTATTCCATGGGATTTTCATCTCTGATTGGCGAAAACCTGGTCACGACCCATTTTCCGAAGGCGACAGGCCTGGAATCGGGAGAGTTTTATTTTCCCGACCGGGCCGGGAGAAAACTACCGCTGGGAACGGTGGTGCGGTTCAGCGATCTTCCCTGAAAAAGTCGACCGCGATGCCATCGGCAAACAACATCCCTTCATCGGTCAGGGAATAACATCCACTGCCATTGATGATCATACGGCCGGCGGCAAGATACCGGGGCGTCTTTTTCATAAAATGATCGAAGAAGTCCGATCCGAATTCATTCCGGATATAACCGGCATCGCAACCCCACATGGTGCGGAGACCGGTCATCACATATTCGTTGTATCGTTGGGTAAGAGTCAGGGTTTCCTCTTCGAAGGCTTTTTCTCCGTGGCTGATCTTGTTGATGTATTCTGAAATATTTGAAACATTCCAGCGACGGGCGGTTCCGTTATAGGAATGGGCTGAAGGACCTGTTCCGAGGTAGGGAACATTTTTCCAATAGCCGCTGTTATGTCTGGACCAACATCCCGGTTTGCAGAAGTTCGACACCTCGTAATGCTCATAGCCGGCGTTTTTCAGGGTCTCTGTCATGATCGCATACTGCCGGGAGGCTTGTTCGGGTGAGACAACCGGGAACCTTCCTTTTTCGATCATCCAGGACAGCGGGGTTTTTTCTTCAACAGTGAGGGCGTATGCCGAGATGTGCGGGATACCGTACCCGATGGCTATTTCGATATTCTGTTTCCACCTTTCATCCGTCATTTCCGGGATTCCGTAAATAAGGTCGATGGAGAAGGAGGGAAACGGGGCAACGGAGGCAGTCAGGGATGACAACACCGTATGTACGCGGGAAGCAGTATGAGTTCTGTTCAGTTTGATCAGGTCATGGTCGGAAAAGGATTGGACCCCGATACTAAGGCGGGTGATCCCGGTTTGGCGAATGTCGTTGAGGTAGGCATCTGACAGGTCATCGGGATTAGCTTCCAGGGTGATCTCGGCACCGGGGGCGACCGGAAAGGTGGAAGTGATGGATTTGAGGATGGTGGTGATCTCTTCCGCGGAGAGGAGAGATGGGGTTCCTCCTCCGAAATAGATGGTTGAGACGGACTCTGCAGCCAGGTAGTCGCTGTTTTGCCTGATATCTGTAACAAGGGCTTTCAGCAAAGGCTCTTTCAGCTTTTGAGAGGCAGCGGAGAAAAAATTACAGTAATGGCATTTTTGTCTGCAGAAAGGAATATGGATGTAAATGCCCGCCAAGGTGTTATTTTTTCTTTTTTTTCAGGATGATGCGGAAAGTAGTTCCTTCGCCCAAGACAGAGTTTTTTACGAAGATATGACCTTTGTGATAATCGTTGACAATGCGGCGCGAGAGAGTCAGTCCGAGTCCCCAGCCACGGGTTTTGCTTGTAAATCCGGGATTGAAGATGGTTTTGAAACGTCTGCGGGCGATCCCTTTGCCGGTATCAGACACATCGATATTCACCCGGTTTTCCTCGTTGGTGATGGAGATGGTGATTTTACCGCTTCCGTCCATTGCATCGACGGCGTTTTTGATGAGGTTTTCGATCACCCATTCAAAGAGGTGGAGGTTGATGGGGACAAATATCTTCGATTCCTCTCCCGGTGTCACCTCAAAGAGGACTTTTGCAGAGGTGCGGGGTTTCATGTAGTTCACGGTATTGTGTATCACCGTGACGATGTCGGCTTGTTCGAGCCGGGCGATGGAGCCGATTTTCGAGAAGCGGTCAGTGACGGTTTCGAGCCGGTGTACATCCTTTTCGATCTCCTTTACGGTTTCCTCATCAAGTCCTTTGAGTTTGAGCAGTTCGACCCAGGCCACCATGCTTGAAAGGGGTGTTCCCAGTTGGTGGGCAGTTTCCTTGGCCATTCCCACCCACACCTGATTTTGTTCTGAACGGCGGGCGAAGCTAAAGAGCAGGTAAGCGATCAGGAAGAAGACCCCGATGACAGCAAACTGCACGACCGGGTAATATTGGAGTTGAGTAAGGAGGAAGGAGTCTTTATAGAAGATCAGGCGGGTGCCGGTGCCGGCGATGTTGACGCTGATGGGATTATTCTGTGCCTCCATGGAAGCAAGCGTTTTCCTGACGAACACAGGGTCTTTCATTTTCTTTGGGGGGATGTTCCCAAAATCCATTACATGCGTACGGGTGCTGTCGGTGATGATGACCGGGACGGAGGCTGAGTTAAAGACGACCTCGTCGAAGAAGAAGCGGATCAGGTCATCGAGTACGACTTTAAGTTCAGTAAATATATTAGAATCTTTATAGTAAAGGAAGATCATATTATTACCGTAGTATCGTTGGACGATAGGGGGGTAGGCAGAAAATTCGGTTTTAATTTTGCCTTCGAAGCGTGGGACGGTATCGAGGTTAAAGGTAACATTTCTGGTCATGACGATGTTTCCTTTTTCGTCGGTCAGGATAACGGGGATGGTAGTATTTTCCGAGATGATCTTTGTGAGGAAAGTGAGGTCGTCGTTGGAGGTAGCAGTGATCAGCATCCGGTGAGCTTCGGCGTATGTTTGGACGCGAACGCGTTCTTCGGTTTTAATTTCTTCGAAAAGGCGGTTAGTAAAGTTGACCAGGTCAGCTTTCCGGTGGATTGCATCGGCCCACATGCGTACGCTACGGCGTTCATCTTCGCGGATATGTCGGACGAGGATGTTAGTGTACCATAGTGATGCAGCCACGATGATGATTGCTCCGGCCAGGAGGGTCAGTTTCCACCGTTTTTTGCGAAGGTAAATGTCCACGGGTAATCTTTGTATTTTGTTTTGGTAACGTTTTCAATACAAAGATATTTTATTTTTCAAGAACCCTGACAGGGTCCTATACCCTGACAGGGTCAGTTGCAAATAAATGTCAGAAGTTCAATCTACTATGAAGAAATGGATATAAAAAATAACCCATTCCGATATCACCCTGACAGGGTGGTATCGAAAACAATAAAGAAAAATCATTTATGGCTAACCCTGAATGATTTATAATCTTTAACCCTGACAGGGTCCTACACCCTGACAGGGTTTTGGGTCAAGTATATTTCTCCCCTTTCTCCAACAACACCGTATTCACAAACTGCCTGATCTGTTGTTCATCAGCTTTCTTACAAACTAACAGAATGTTATCGGATTCCACCACAATATAGTCCGTGAGCCCTTCGAGAACCACCATTTTATCATCGGGCATATTCACTACGCAGCCCGTGGAATTGTACATCATTACATTTTTTCCCAGTACGGAATTCCCTTCTTTATTCTTTTGCCGGTTTTCATAAAGCGAACCCCATGTACCAAGGTCTGACCACCCAAAATCCGCGGCCAGAACATACACGTTCGTGGCTTTTTCCATGAGACCGTAGTCGATGGAGATGCTTTTACAGATCGAATAAGTATCGGAGATGAACCCTTTTTCGGCAGCCGTACCGTATTTATCCTCTCCTTTTTCAAACAATATATCTACGTCGGGGAGAAATTGCCGGAATGCTTTCATGATGCTTTTCAACGACCAGATAAAAATCCCCGAGTTCCAAAGGAAGTCGCCGCATTTGAGAAAAGTGATGGCCAGGTCGAGATTGGGTTTTTCGGTGAAGGTCTTGACCTTGCGGAGGTGCGAATCTTTCGGATAAACATTCTCTTCGAGAAACTGGATATAACCATACCCGGTGTCGGGACGGCTGGGCCTGATACCCAATGTCAGCAGCCAGTCGTTCTCTGAAACGGCTTCCAATGCGGTTTTGATGTTACTGAGGAAGATTTCTTCCTTCATGATGATGTGGTCAGAAGGGGCGACGACGATCTTTGCTTCCGGATCGCGACGGAGGATACGGTAGTTGGCATAAGCGATACAGGGAGCCGTATTTCTCCGGGATGGCTCCAGGAGAATCTGATCAGGTTTGATCTCCGGTAACTGTGACATCACGAGATCAAAATAACTCTCGTTGGTGACGATATAAATGTTTTCCTTCGGAATGATGCGGATGAAACGGTTATATGTCTGACGGATAAGAGTCTCCCCGGTGCCGAGGATGTCGATAAACTGTTTGGGATGTGAGGTCCGGCTCAGGGGCCAGAAACGGGCTCCGATACCACCGGCCATGATCACGCAAAAATAATGTTTTGAATCTCCCATGTTATAATGACTGTTTTTTCTTGCAATAATACGATTTATGCTTGTGTAGACGACAAAATTTTGCAAAAACCCGTCCGCACAATCTGCAACCTGCTAACTCATAGAAGTACTGTATCTTCCCTCTCTCCGGATTCATAATCTTTGAAAAATCAATATCTTTTAATAACTTTGCAGCCTTTTATTAGATCAATCCATTTCAAAATCATTTAAGAACAATTATAAAAATGAAGGTTTATCAGACGAAAGAGATCCGGAATATTGCCCTTATCGGAGGCGCAAAGACCGGAAAGACCACCCTGGCGGAAGCGATGTTGTTTGAAGGCGGCGTAATTAGCCGGAGAGGGACAGTAGAAGATAAAAATACTGTCTCCGATTATCGTCCGATTGAACTGGAGCGCCAGAATTCGGTCAGTTCTTCCGTTATGTACACTTTTTCTGATAACAAGAAAATCAATGTCATTGATACTCCCGGTTTTGATGATTTTATCGGAGAAGTGATCGGAGCATTACGGGTAGTTGATACAGCTGTGATGGTAGTGAATGCTCAGAATGGGGTTGAAGTCGGCACCGAGATTACCTGGCGTTGGACCAACCGTGATCATACCCCCGTGATCTTTGCTGTCAATACCCTTGATAACGAACATGCAAATTTTGAAGAAGTGATGCGCCAGCTGCATCACCGGTTCGGCAACAACGTCACCGCTGTTCAATACCCCGTGAACCAGGGAATCGGGTTCAACAGTTTCATCGACCTTTTGAAGATGAAAATGTACACTTATCCGCAAGGCGGAGGCAAACCGGAGATCGTGGATATTCCGGCCGGCGAAAAAGACAAAGCCGAAGAAATGCATGCTTCGCTCATCGAAGAACTTGCTTCCAAAGATGAAGCTTTGATGGAAGAGTTTTTTGATAAAGGAACCCTGACTCCTGAACAGATTGATAAAGCTTTGAAAATAGGGTTGATGCATCGCACATTTTTCCCGGTTCTGTGTATCGCTGCCAAACACAATATGGGTGTTGGTCGTCTTCTCGAATTTATTGGCGCCGCTGTCCCGCCTCCCGATGAAATGCCGGGAACCAAGACACTTGGCGGTAAGGAACTGAAATGCAACGCTGCTGACCCCACTTCCCTCCTCGTTTACAAAACAACCATCGAACAGCATATCGGCGAAGTCACCTACTTCAAGGTTTATGCCGGTGAGATAGTAGAAGCTCAGGATATGATCAACCCTACCCGCAATAGCTCGAAAGAAAGGGTATCACAGCTCTTTTCCGTTTGCGGGAAAAACCGCGAGAAAGTGGAAAAATTTGTGGCCGGTGACCTGGGTGCCACGATCAAAATGAAAAACGTATATACCAACAATACGCTCGATTCCTTAAAGAATTCCGACGATATTATTGAACCGACGGTTTATCCCGACCCGAAATTCCGCGTCGCTATCAAAGCAAAAAATGCCGCTGATGATGAAAAGATGAGCAGCATTCTGGCCGAGATCGCCAAAACGGACCCGACTCTTGTGTACGAATTTTCTAAAGAACTTCGTCAGATCATCGTACAAGGACAGGGAGAACTTCATCTCAATCTGGTAAAATGGCATATCGAAAACCTGGAAAAGGTTCTCATTGAATACCTCCCGCCGCGTATTCCTTATCGCGAAACCATCACCAAATCGGCCAAGGCCATGTACCGTCATAAGAAACAATCAGGTGGCGCCGGTCAGTTCGGTGAAGTCCATATGATGATCCATCCTTACAAAGAAGGTATGGCTGACCAGACGGAATTTCCCATCCGCGACCGCCAGACGATCGACCTGGAATGGGGTGGCAAGCTGATCATGAACAACTGTATCGTCGGTGGCGCCATCGACGCCCGTTTCATGCCTGCCATTCTCAAAGGGGTCATGGAAAAGATGGAAGAAGGCCCTCTCACAGGTTCCTATGCCCGTGATATCGTCTTCAACATTTACGACGGGAAAATGCATCCGGTCGACTCAAACGAAATCTCCTTCAAACTGGCCGGACGTAATGCTTTCAAAGAAGCATTCAAGAATGCCGGACCGAAAATTCTGGAACCGATCTACGACGTGGAAGTTATCGTTCCCGAAGACAAGATGGGTGAAGTGATGACTGACCTTCAGGGTCGTCGTGCCGTCATCATGGGGATGGACAGCGAAAACAACTTCCAGAAGATCATTGCCAAAGTTCCCCTGGCCGAAATGAACAGGTATTCTACTGCTCTTAGTTCCATCACCAGCGGACGTGCCACCTACACCATGAAATTTGCCGAGTATGCTCAGGTGCCGGGCGATGTACAGGATAAACTGCTGAAGGCTTACGAAGAACAGGAAAAGGAAGAAGAATAGCCTTACATCATCCATTCTATCAGCCGTGGGTAGTCCTCCGTGCTGATTTTCATGTTACCCCCATTCACTTCGTTGGAGATAAACCCTCTGAAGAGTGCTTCTTTTTGGTCGGCGCCGATACCGATTTCTGATAATCGTACCGGGCAGCCAATGTTCCGGAAGAATGTTTCCAGACGCAGGATCGTTTCAGCAGCAGTAATATTCTCTCTGAAGATCTCGCTTCCCAAGGCGGCAATGCGGTTGTTCAGCGGCTTTTCGAAGAACCGCAACCAGGCAGGGTAAGCAATGGTCAGGGAGGCGCCGTGCGGGGTATCATAGAGCAATGAAAGAACATGTCCCATGGCGTGTACCGCCCAGTCACCCGACACTTTGCCATAGCCGGTCAGCGGATTGAGCGCCAGCGTGGCTGCATACATGATGCGGGAACGGAGATCGATGTCATACAGGTTATCAAGCAGGCGAGGTCCGTATTCCATCGCTTCGCGGGCAATGGAGGTGATGATGCGGTCGGTGAGGGACGTATCCCCAGCCCCGAAGTACATTTCGAAACAGTGCGCGATGAGGTCGGCAATGCCATAGGCTGTATAATTTTTCGGTACGGAGAGTGTCAGTGCCGGGTCAAGGAACGATTCCTTCGGGAAGCAGAGAAAATGACCGTAGCCATCTTTTTTCCCTTCTGTATGGTTGGAAAGCACGGCGAAAGGGTTCGTCTCAGTCCCGGTTGCAGCGAGTGTCAGCACGGCAATCATGGGAACAGCCTGCCGGGGCTTGGCTTTCTTTGCATAGAAATCCCATCCTGAATGATTCACGGGAATGGTGAGGGCGATGATCTTCGCCGAATCAATCACGCTTCCGCCACCAACAGCCAGGATGACATCCACGTGCCGCTCTCTGCCCAGTTTCGCCGCAGCATCTGCATCCTCCACCACCGGATTGGACCGGATGCCCCCGAATTCAACAACCTCCATGCCTTCTTCCGTAAGCATATGCATGATCCTGTCGTAGAGACCGGACCGGATAATCGATCCTTTTCCGTAAACAAAAAGGACCCGTTTCCCGTAAGCAGCCAGCGAAACAGGCAGTTCCGACAGCACTTCTTTCCCGAAATGCAGCTTGGTCGGAATATATGCAGTGAAATTTTCCATCATGATGTTTTTTGATTAATAAAGATAAGCGATATAATTACCAGTCACCAGGTCAACACTACTGGAAGGATAATAAGCCGCAAAGTTCCCTGTTAACCTGTATTCCTGGGAAGAAAGGTTGAAATTTCCGCTGATGTAAGCTGCTCCTGAATTACCCGAAGCCAGGGGAATGTTAAAGGACAGTCCCGTCAATGCCACAATCCCGCGGCTGTTAATACCCTCGAATGTCTGTATCGATCCATTGCTGTAAGTAACGACGAGCCGGTATTTGGTGATATAAAGTGTCCCTTTTTTATTTTCCACCTTGAATTCAATGGTATTTTCCTGGGAAGTATGTCCGGTCCAATAACCGATCAGCATGGGGTAATCGGGTGTTTCTTCTTTCTTACAGGAACTGAGAAAAAAAAGAGAGCAGATCAGCAGGATCATTGACAGGGGAAGGATGCGGTTTTTCATGAGATTTCTATTGAATTTGCTTCAAATATAAGACGTTTTCACCCAAGAGTTTTGTAATTTTGTGCAACTATCTAAAGACATCTTATTATGTACGGAAAGATCAAACAGTATCTGGAATCACAGATTGAAAGTATCAAAAACGACGGTTTATACAAAGAAGAACGGATCATCACTACTCCGCAGAATGTGGAGATCATGACCAACGGACAGAGAGTCCTGAACTTCTGTGCCAATAATTACCTCGGGCTCAGCTCAGATCCCCGGGTAATGGCGGCCGCAAACAACACCTTTTTCAGATTTGGATTTGGATTATCTTCAGTGAGGTTCATCTGCGGAACACAACAGGTGCACAAAGACCTGGAGAAAAAAGTAAGTGAGTTCTTAGGAACTGACGACACCATCCTGTATTCATCCGCTTTCGATGCCAACGGCGGGGTTTTTGAACCTTTGCTGGGTGAGCAGGATGCCATTATCTCCGATGAATTAAACCATGCTTCGATTATCGACGGAGTAAGACTTTGCAAAGCAAAACGTTTCCGGTATAAGAACAACGACATGGCCGACCTGGAAGAAGTATTGCAGGATGCCAGTGAAGCTCGTTTCAAACTGATCGTTACCGACGGCGTATTCTCCATGGATGGAATCATTGCCCAGGTTGATAAAATCTGTGACCTGGCTGAAAAATACGACGCCATGGTTATGGTTGACGATTCACATGCTACCGGCGTTATCGGTAAGACCGGACGTGGAAGTATTGAATATTGCAACGCCATGGGCCGGGTTGATATCATCTCTACTACTTTCGGAAAAGCACTTGGTGGAGCATCCGGAGGATGTATCTCGGGAAGAAAAGCCATTGTTGAAATGCTTCGTCAGCGTTCACGGCCATACCTGTTCTCGAACTCCCTTTCCCCGGCTATTGCAGGCGCTACCGCTGAAGTGCTGAATATCCTTTCAAGCACCACCGAACTCCGCGACCGCGTAAATGAAAATACGCAAATCTTCAGAAAAGGAATGAAAGATGCCGGTTTCCGGATCATCGACAGCACACATCCTATCGTTCCCGTGCTCTTCGGACATCTTCCCGACGATGCCAAGCTCTCGCAGAATTTTGCCAACGAGCTGCTTAAAGAAGGCATCTATGTCATCGGCTTCTACTATCCCGTTGTCCCCAAAGGGAAATCAAGGATCCGTGTTCAGATCAGCGCTGCCCACAGGAAAGAACAAATCGAATTCGCTATCGAAAAGTTCACGAAAGTGGGGAAAAAGTTGGGTGCTATCTAATCATCATCCCGGCGAAATCATGATAATACTTCCCATTTCTCCCGAAAAGGAGGGATGGGAAGTTTTTTTAACAGCAATCATGATAATTTCTATTTTTCGTATTATCTTTCATGACTGATAATTATTTATAGCCGATTTACCAGTTGATTTACGGAATAGGAACAGACATCATCGAAGTTTCCCGTATCCAGAAAGTGATGGAACAGGATATCGGATTCCGGGAAAAGATCTTTTCCGGGGATGAGATCCGGTATTGTGAGTCGAAGAGAAACAAATACCAGCATTACGCGGCGCGTTTCGCGGCCAAGGAAGCCTGGATGAAAGCTTTTGGCACAGGCTGGCGCGATGGAATCCGTTTCATCGAGATCGAGGTCGTTCACGATAGTCTGGGCAAACCCATGATCCGCTTAGGCGGACGTGCCCGGGAACTGGCGGATCAAGCCGGCGCAGGAGAAATCCACCTCACACTCTCCCATATTCGCGAAGTAGCTAATGCGATGGTAATTGTTGAAAAGATGACTTCATGACAATGAGATTGGAAGTATTAACCAAAAATCTGCATATGTCGAACATCGGATCATACAACGAACGAATCAAAGACTTCGACTGGAGTATAGCGGAGAAGGAACTTGATTACCAGCCCGGCCAAGTAATCAACATCGGGTGGTACTGTTCTGACCGGATATGCCGCATGGGGAAGGCCGATAAGCAGGCCCTCATTTGGGAAGGCAGTACCGGCGCTGAAAAGCGGTACACCTATGATGATATCCGCCGGTTATCGGATTCCATCGGGCAATACCTGCGTGATCTCGGGATCCAACCTGAAGACCGCGTATGCCTTTTCATGGATAAGGTTCCGGAACTCTATATCGGGTTTCTGGGTATTCTGAAAATTGGCGCCATCGCCCAGCCATTGTTTTCGGCCTTCGGAGACGAATCATTGCTGGTCAGGCTGGAAAATGCACAAACCAAGGTCATTATCACGCAGAAGAAACATGCTCCCAAGGTAAGAAAGATCCTGGCACAATTGCCTTGGCTAAAGTATATGATCATTGTCGACCAGGAACCGGGAAAGCCTCTCCAGGAGCGTGAAGTAGCGATGAATATGGAGGAGCTGCCTGCGGCCGAAACGTTTCAGATCTACCCGACAAAAGCAGAATCCCCATCGGTATTGCATTATACCTCTGGTACTACCGGTCAGCCCAAGGGGGTGAAACATGTTCATTATTCCCTCATTTCTCAATATCTGACCGCCAAATGGGTGCTTGATTTACGGGATGACGACATTTACTGGTGCACAGCTGATCCGGGCTGGGTTACCGGCACCTCTTACGGCATCATTGGCGCCTTCAGCAACGGGGTAACACAATGTGTGCTAGACTCGGGTTTTTCCGCCGAAAGTTGGTACCGGTTTATCGGGAAGCACCGTATCACGATGTGGTATTCGGCTCCCACTGCAATCCGTTCGCTGATGAAGGCTGGTGATGAGATCGTGAAAAAATTCGACCTCAGCAGCCTGCGTCATCTGGCATCGGTAGGTGAACCCCTGAATTCCGAAGCGGTGATCTGGTCGGAGAAAGTATTTGGCAAGCCATTCCTGGATACTTACTGGCAAACGGAGACCGGATCGATCATGATCTCGAATTATCCCGGGATGAAGATCAAACCCGGTTCCATGGGCAAACCCTTTCCGGGCATCACGGCCACCGTCATTGATCCCGAGAAATACGAACCCTTCGCGGAACCCGGAAAAATCGGACTGATCGCCATCCGACCCGGCTGGCCTTCGATGATGCGAATGTACTGGAACAACGAGGAGACCTATAACAATAAATTCCGGAATGGCTGGTACCTTCCCGGCGACCGTTCCAGCATCGACAGTGAAGGTTATTTCTGGTTTGTGGGACGCGACGACGATGTGATCAACACCGGGGGACACCTGGTAAGCCCGTTCGAAGTAGAGTCGGCCCTGCTTGAACACCCTGCCGTTGCAGAATCGGCTGTGGTCAGCAAACCCGACTTCGTGAACATGGAAGTGGTGAAAGCTTACGTGACCCTGAAACCCGGTTTCATCCCCGGAAAAGATCTTGACCTCGATATCATGAACTTTGTGCGGAAGAAACTCTCCCCGCTGGCGATGCCGCAGGAGATCGAATTCATTGATGCCCTGCCCAAGACCAGAAGCGGGAAGATCATGCGACGGATCCTGCATGCCAGAGAATGGGGCGAGGAGATCGGCGATACTTCAACCCTTGAGAATGATTGATCTACATTAATATAAACAAAAACATACTAAAGAAAAGGAGAAAAACCCATGGAAGAAATGAATGAAGTCATCAGGAAATATGTTGTGAGAGAATATGTGGAAGACGATACAGAAGTCGGATACGACACACCGCTGATCTCAGGCGGCATTGTCGATTCCTTCTCGATGGTATCGCTGAAACGGTTCCTTGAAAACAAGTACGATATTTCCATTCCTGATGATAAAGCCACTCCCGAGGCATTCGACTCGGTCAACAAGATCTGTTCATTGGTCAACGAATATTTAAAATAAGGAGGAATTATGGCATACACCGACAAAACACGCGGGATGTACAGCGAGATCCTGAGCGGCCTGAAAGACGCAGGTTTGTTCAAGGTGGAACGATACATCCACTCGGCCCAGGCAGCCGATATTGAAGTGGAATTTCCGGAAGGATCATCTGTAAGGAAGGTGATCAACATCTGTGCCAACAACTACCTTGGCCTTTCAAGTCATCCCGAAGTGGTGAAAGCCGCTCACGAGGGATTGGATTCGCGTGGATACGGTATGTCTTCTGTCCGGTTTATCTGCGGAACCCAGGATATCCACAAACAGCTGGAATCGATGGTGACGAAGTTCCTCGGAACGGAGGACACCATTCTCTTTCCATCGTGTATGGATGCCAACGGTGGCGTGTTTGAAGCGGTGCTGACCAAAGATGATGTAATGATCTCCGACCGGCTGGTTCATGCCTCCATCATTGACGGAATCCGTTTATGCAGTGCAATGCACGATACCTTTAAGCATTCCGACATGGAACACCTGGAGGAGAAGCTGCAGCTTCACAACGACAAACGGTTGAAGATTGTGATCACCGACGGGGTATTCTCGATGGATGGCGACATGGCCAAACTCGATGAGATGGTCGCCCTGTGTGAGAAATACGATGCGCTGTTGTTCGTGGATGATTCCCATGCTACGGGCTTTATCGGCAAGACCGGCCGCGGCACGCATGAAAAATGCGGGGTGATGGGCAAGATCGATATCATCACCACCACCTTTGGAAAAGGGCTGGGAGGAGCTTCCGGCGGTTGTGTGTCGGGAAGGAAAGAATTGGTGGAGATGTGCCGTCAGAAAGCGCGTCCTTACCTCTTCTCCAATACCATTGCTCCACCGGTGGTCGCCGGTGTGATCAAGGTGCTGGAGCTGCTGTCAGCTACCACCGAACGGCGCGATAAGCTTGAAAGAAACACGGAATTCTGGAGGAACGGATTGAAAGATGCCGGTTTTATTATTAAAGAAGGCGACACGCCCATTGTCCCGGTGATGCTTTTTAATGCGAAACTCTCACAGGATGTATCCCGCGACCTTTACGAAGAAGGGATCTATGCTATCGGATTCTTCTTCCCCGTAGTGCCTCAGGGACAAGCGCGCATCCGGACACAGATTTCTGCCGGGCATGAGACTCATCATCTCGAGAAAGCCCTGGATGCCTTTAGAAAAGTTGGAAAGAAATATGAGATCCTCGGAAAGAATAAACAGGAGATCATCGAAAGATACGGATTGTAAATGAAAAAGATTCAAACACTGGTGATCGTAGCGATTTTCGCAGCGATCACCTTCAACTGTTTTCCCGTGGCGGCTCAGGATCAGGTGCAGCGGCCCTATAATGAGAATGCCGATGTGCGGGCCGATCTGAAAGCGGCCATTCAGCAGGCAAAAACCGAAAACAAACATGTGCTGGTCCAGTTCGGCGGGAACTGGTGTCCCTGGTGTCTGCGGTTTCATGCCATGGCAGGCGGTGAACGGACTATCGACTCGTTGATGAAAGCTGATTATGTGTACGTGCTGGCCAATGTGCCCCGGGAAAAAGAAAAACGCGATAATGAACTTTTCAGACAGTATAATTACCCGAATCGTTTCGGTTATCCGGTCTTTGTGATCCTGGATGGAGATGGCAGGGAACTGCACATCCAGGACTCAGGCGTGCTTGAACATTGCCAGACCAAAGGATACGATACGACCAAGGTGATCAACTTCCTGAAGATGTGGAATCCCCGGGCTCTTGATCCGCGGACCTATCAGAAGTAATAATAGACTCCCATCAGGAGGCGCCAATTGCCGATTTCTTTGGCGTTGGTGACTCTTGCTTTTGAGTCGGTAGTTCCATAAGCTGCGACGGTATATTCAAGTTCTGTCGACAGGCGGAGTTTACTAACCCTGACTGTTACACGCGGCGAGATGCGGTAGAGATAGTCGATGTCGCAACCCCGTGTATAAAGCGGACCGGCGACTTCAGCGTCGGCGCCGAGATTTTTACTGAAACCGGCAAAGAGTCCCGGTTGCCAGTGTTTCCCGTTCGTTTTAACATCGATCCATGCCGAAGCAGTTCTGACGGGCGTGTAATCCATGGCGCCGGTGGCGGTGTCGATGATGCTTTTCACGGCATAACCGCCGAGCATGTTAAAAGCATAGCAGTCGGTGCCATACACTCCGCCAAGGCGCAGGGTGACTTTCGGCAACATCATTTTCGCATAGATATTTCCAGTCAGGCCGTACGATTTCTCATCGGTTTTGTAGGTGGCCACCACCGCATCCTGGTGGTTGACGATGCTGTTGATCACTGTGTCGACTGCGGGTTTGAGAATTACTTCGGTGCAGAGACGCGGGGTGAGCATAAAGTAATCGATGCTGGCGCCGGCCGTGAATTCCCGGTTTTCCTTTTCGTTCTTCGAACTGAACTGAACGAGAACATTGAGTTCAGGGAGAAGGGAGTTTCTCAGGTATTTTGCAGAAGGACCGTCGGGGCCATTACTGGTACCGTCAAGCTGGGAGATGGCGGCCAGTTGGAACCGGATTTTCCCGAAATCCTGTGCGATGCGCACCTGCGGGTTCCGGGAGAAGACCAGGAACGGAGCGCCCGAGTTCAGCGAGGCGACTTCCGGCATGCAACCGGGGACATACATCGGGTGCCAGTTCTGACCCAGGGAAAGCTCGGTCGATTTCCATTTCAGTTTCATATAGGCCAGGCGAAGACGAAAGGTATTGATATTGGGGTTGATATTCCCATAAAACTCTCCTTCGATCACGCCGGAGGTTTGTGCTTTCAGGATGTCGGGTCCGGTAATATTCGCGGTGAGACGGCTTTGTATACTGAGAATGTTAAAAGTCCCCTTCGCGTTGATGTCCTGTCCGT
>Ga0209099_1000264_pt1 | contig 62520 bp, 53 predicted proteins | sample AD_JPNHW2_MetaG_FD_184430 | JGI IMG/M metagenome (GOLD analysis project Ga0209099, IMG submission 184430) | Active sludge microbial communities of municipal wastewater-treating anaerobic digesters from Japan - AD_JPNHW2_MetaG (SPAdes) (version 2) | ecosystem: Engineered > Bioreactor > Anaerobic...
GACCTCCTTAATGGCTTCAATGGCTACTTTAGCCTTGAATTCAGGTGTAAATGTGCGGCGTTGTTGTTTCATGTGACAGAAATTTTAAAGGTACTTATTTTCTGTCCAGTTTTTTTAGACCACCTCAGAGCGCTGCTTTTTGCGGGTTGATCACCTTCCAGAACAAGACAGCATCCACATCCACCGGCACCGTATCTTTCGTCAGGGTCTTCTCGGTCCGGAATGTTGTGGTAATCACCCGGATGTCAATCCAGTATGGGATGGTGTCAATGACCGGAATGATGAGAAAGAGTCCGGGCCCCCTCAACACGCGGAAATGACCCAGCCTCAATACCACGGCCCTTTCCCATTGGTTGGCCACTTTGATGGCCGAGGATACAATGATGGCAAGCAGGGAAAAAATAATCCCTGTCCAAACACTGCCGGTGATGTCCTCCGAAAGACCGGATAAAATAAAGGCAAGTCCGATGCCTGTCCCGACAATGACAAAGAATATCAATGTCGAAAAATAATTGATTTTTCTCATCATCGTGTCCTCCTCTTGTATTATGCTGACTGATTTAATATGATTTTCAGCCAAATATAGTGAAAATCAGGGGGAAATGCAATTTATTTCCCTGAAGAAAGGCCACGTCTTCGGATTCTTCCGGACGTATCAAAATAAAGATCATCAACCTGGCACCAAATGGCCAGGTTCACCGGATAAATGATTATTTTTATCTACCATTTTGTTGGCTCATACTAAAACACCAAAACGATGTTCATCGATTATTATAAAATACTGGGGGTGAATAAAAATGCGACGCCGGAAGAAATTAAAAAGGCGTACCGGCGGTTGGCCCGGAAATTCCACCCCGACCTGAACCCGAACGACAAAGATGCAAAGCGGAACTTCCAGCAGATCAACGAGGCGAATGAGGTGCTGAGCGATCCTGAAAAACGGAAGAAATACGACCAATATGGCGCTGACTGGGAACATGCGGAAGATTATCAGAAAGCCGGGCAATATCAGCAGCAGCAAGCGGCCTGGTCTGGTTCGGAGCCATACGCTGAATCCTTTAACGAAGAAGGCTTCTCGGATTTTTTTGAATCGTTGTTTGGAGGTGGAGGCGGCCAAAGAAGAGCCTACCGGGTTAAATTCCGGGGTGAAGATTATCATGCCGAATTGCACCTGAGCCTGATGGATGCCTACACCACCCACAAACAAACCTTAACAGTCAACGGAAAGAATATTCGGATTACCATCCCTGCCGGTATCGAAAACGGGCAGACGATTAAAATTGCCGGCCACGGTGGTCCTGGAAGAAACGGAGGTCCTTCCGGTGATCTGTTCATTACCTTCTCTGTCGATAACATGCCTAAATTCAAACGATTGGGCAACGACTTGTATACCACTGTCGACCTTGACCTGTACACCGCCGTCCTCGGTGGAGACCTGATCATCGATACGCTGGACGGGAAGGTCAAACTCAATATCAAACCCGAAACACAGAATGAAACAAAAGTGAAACTGACCGGAAAGGGCTTCCCGGTGTACCGGAAAGAAGATCAGTTCGGGAATCTGTATGTCACCTTTTCCATCAGGATTCCGACGAACCTGACCCAGAAACAAAAGGAGTTGTTTAAAGAGTTGTCAAAAAGCAAATAATTGTTCCGATGAATACAGATCTTTTAATTTCAGCGAGTGATTTTTGTGCCAGCCACAACATCGGGATCTCGTTTATCCAATCCCTTCAGGAATCAGGGCTGATCGAGATAACGACCATTGAAGAAACCGGGTATATCCCAACCGATCGGTTGCAGGATCTGGAGAAAATGGTGCATTTGTATATGGACCTGGATATCAATATACAAGGAATAGAAACGATTGTTCACCTGTTACAGCAGATGAATGAAATGCAGGAAGAGATCATTACTTTGCGGAATCGACTTCGCTTGTATGAAACAGCAGAACAGACAGGATCTTTTTTATAGTTTTCTGCGTCTGCTTTGAATTTACTCTTTTAGTGATTCGAAAATTTCCGTTACTTAGCACCCGCTATTGTTTCTGTAAATCAGTCTTTATTCTTCTGAATTCTGAATAAAGATCAACTCGTTTTTAATTTCTTTTTATGAAGAAAAGAAGTCAACGTTGGATTCTCGGGTGCCTTCTCATAGGATGGGGATCCTTGCTTTTTACCGGTTGCACGAAAGAATCGGATTCTGATAACCAGGTGATCCATGAAGACACCACTTCCCACGATTCAATTGTCATTCCCGGCGGATGGAAGGAAGTAGGAAAACTGAAAGCCAATAACATGATTTGGGGCATCACTTCCGATAAAGACGGGAACCTGTATGCCGCGGGATATTTTACCAATACTGCCGGATACCATTATGTGGCCAGGTGGGATGGCGCTACCTGGAGTGAGACAGGCTCTTTTGCAGCTAACAGTTCTATTTTTGCCCTCACCGCTGATGCAGCCGGGAACGTATACGCCGTGGGTGATTTTACCAATGGAGCCACTCCCGAGGGAGGAAGTCAGTATGTGGCCAAATGGGATGGCAGTCAATGGAGTGATATCGGGGGAGGAGGAGGAACGATGCTTACGGCTGATTCGGTAGGGAACCTTTACAAAGGTCCCCGGAAATGGGATGGTTTTAACTGGTCCGATATCTGCCCGGTTGGTACATTAAACCTATCCACCGTTTACGCTGTAACGTCAAGTGCTGATGGCACCATACAATATGCCGGAGGAGATTTTCAGCTCCCCAGTGGATACCGGTATATAGCCAAATGTGAAGGGAATAATTGCTGGAGTGAACTTGGAAGTCTGAACGCGAATGCTGACATTGAAGCCGTTGTTTCCGGCACAGATGGAACGGTATATGCCGCAGGCTGCTTTACCAACGGTAATCTCGCAAGCACAGGATATCACTATGTTGCAAAATGGGATGGCACCGTTTGGACGGAACTCGGCTCCCTGAATGCCAACGGGATCATTTACAATCTGGCTATTGACCGCCACACAGGGAAACTCTATGCTTCCGGGAACTTCAGTAATTCCCAGGGACAGTATTATGTGGCAGAATGGGATGGCAGTAGCTGGAAAGATCTGGGAGATATGCATCTTTCGCCAACGCCCATTTATGTCGATCAAGCCGGGAAACTATATTCGGTCGTGGCCGGTACCGACGGGAAATCATTTGCCGTCGTAGTACACGAATAGCAGTCAATCATTTTTACTTTTCTCCTATTTCATCGCATTCTCCAGCATCACTTTAACGGTATCATAGTCAAGTGCGGAGAAGATGTCTTCAATATCTCTGGTGTACTCAGTACTGTGACTCATGAGTGAATATTTGATGAAGAAACGGTTGTACCCCAGGTCACCCGCTTCAATGTAAGTTGCCAGGGCGCATCCCACCGCACTCAGACCGGTGATGAAAACAGTATTGATATTCTGTTCCTTCAGGATCTTACCGAGATCGGTATCCTTGAATCCGCTGGCGTGATGCTTGACTACCATGGGATCGGAGGGGAGGATTTTGATTTCCGGGGCAAACTTGAATCCTTCCGAGTCCCGGGCCGGGCCGTTCTCCGGATCGGAATGAGCAATGACGATCACCGGATACCCTTCCTTACGGAACAGGTCAATCATGTTATTGGTCATATAAAAGGCAATCCCTTTTTCTCGCTCTTCCACCATTGGCAGAAAGGCATTCTGGATGTCAATGACAAGCAGCGCCGGTTTCATACGTTTGGAGTCGGCATCTTTTTTCTCCTGTGAGAAGATGTTGCCGGAAAACGCCAACATCAGGACGGTAATGATAAGAAACCTTGTTTTCATGTTCATATGTCTTAAAACAGGCCAAAAGTAATCCATTTTAAGGCTGAATGCAAATGGAAAGTCAGGGGTTTTCAGGATGATCTCCGGATATTCAGGGCGTTTCTTTTTCTGAAAAGAGACAAAGAAATGAAATAGGCAGCCAGGGCCATCAGGAACCCCAGTAAGGCGCCACCTGCCAGCAAGTCAATGAAAATGGACGAATTTTGCGTGAACAGTTTGCAGATGGATTGCAGGGTAAGATCATCGGGGAGGGAGGCGGAGGATTTATGATGGAGCACCAACCTGCCAACGAAGTAAGAAAACCCATAAAAAACAGGCGCTGTGAGCAGATTGACATGGAGCACCCCGATGACCGAAGCTACCTTGCTCCATCGGAGCAGCGTGGACAGCAGGATAGCGATGGGGACTTTTACCCCGATAAAGGGAGTGGCGGCCAAAAAGATACCCAGGGCATAACCCAGGGATATCTTCCGCGGATCAGCCTTGATAGAAACCAGTTTCTGCCGGGTGGCCCTGATTTGTCTTTTAATGATGTCAGGAATGCGTATCATGATTTGCTGGTTTTTCCGGGGATTCACCTTCCCGGAATGAAGTGTTTCCGATCAGAAACAGGATCATTATCAGCATTTTTGTTTTCATGACATCTTCTGATTAAAAAATACGAAGCGAAACTAGCACGACAGGTTCGTGAAACAGAATTGAAATTCCAATCAAAGGATGTAAGGCCGGTGATTTTTAAGGGAAAGGGGTGGATCGGTAAAAAATATTGGCAGAAATTAGTAAAGAGGGTGCTTTTAGCGATCTCCTCCATGAGGAAATGCCAATTCTCATGGTCCTTGGGTGCGAGATGTCTTTATTTTTACCGGCAGAGAAGGAAAAAGCCCCGGTAATTGCATTTTATACGGGAACGAAGATCAGGAGGGCGAAAACCATTTTCGGCAGGAGTACGGGTGGAAGTAAGTTTGTTGCCTGGAAAGAATAACAGCAGCAGATCATGAGACCGTATCATCATACAGCCGTTATCACGGGAGCTACCAGCGGGATTGGGAAAGCGTTTGCGCTGGAATATGCCCGGAAAGGATTTGATCTGATCCTCACCGGCCGCCGTCGGGATGAGTTGCAGCACGTTGCCGACACCCTTTCGCGACATTATCCTGTCAAGACCGGGATTTTTGCCGGTGATCTGTCAGACCCGTCGAACCGGAATGCCCTGAGCACCATGATCGAAAATACCGGCGTCATTGATGTCCTGATCAATAATGCCGGTTTCGGGATCGACCGCCCGTTTTACGGAAACAGTCTCGATGATATCCGGTCGATGATCAACACGCATGTGCTGGCCACCACCGAGCTTACTCATGCTGTCCTACCTGGCATGATGAGAAGGCGGAAAGGAACGATCATCAATGTTTCCTCCCTGGTTGTTTTTACTCCGGCGCTCACGAGATGCCTTTATTTCTCGACCAAATCGTTCGTCCACTGCTTCACGGAAGCCCTTTCGATGGAGATGCATCCTTACGGGATTAAAGTTCAAAGTCTCTGTCCCGGGTTGACCCGGACTGATTTTCACCGGGATATGAAAGAAGAGGAGAAGAAAAAGAAATTCAAACTCCTTGATTTTGCCTGCCCGGAAAAAGTCGTTTCCCATTCCCTCAAAACGCTGGAGAGTGGTTCTGTCACCTGCATCCCCGGGCTTATGAACAAGCTGTTGTATATGTTGGCGAGACTGCTCCCGTTACGGTTTCAGGCTATCTTCGTCAACCATCAATAAGCACCTTCAACCGTTTATCACTGTGCCAGAAATATCGAATCCAGGTGAGTCACCTGGCCGGCAGTGACCGGAACATTGGTAAAAGTGGTATCCAGATACGGGGTAACGGCGGTAATTTTCACCGAGTAGGATCCGGGTTCCAGGCTGTTGATGAGGAAAAAGCCGGTTGCCTGATCAATAAATACACTGAAAGTATCGGTGGCATTCCAAGCCTGAGCTACCGTTCCGCCGATAGCTGGAACCACCGTTCCGTCCAACTGGCCGATGTTTTCCAGGAGGCTGCCGGTGACGACAGGTTTCAGTAAGTATTTACCGTTCCCCTGTTCGACAATGGAGCGAGCCGCATCAAAATCAAGCAGCACCTGGTAGGTGGCTCCGGCACTGATGGGAGCATTGATCTTTACCTTGTAACCCGATGTCTGGGCCGATGGCGTCTTCAGATCATACGTCACACTGTCGACCACGATGGAATTGCTGTCACCCAGGAAGAGCCTCATTTGGGTAATGATTCCCGAAGGTACGGTCACGTTTGAAACCAACAAGGCCGAAGAGCCATTGGATAAACTGATCAGATCGTAAATTCCCGGTGTCTCCAGGTCGAAGTAGAACCACATGCTGTCAACGCACACACCGACAGACTGAATATCAACATTCACTGCATTATAGGTAGCAGGAGCATCGGTCAGCAGGATCTTCAGGGTCGATTTGGATTTGTTATTATTGCCATCGTCTTCTTTATTGCACGAAAAAGTAATCAAGGCTATCGCCGCGATCAGCATCAGAAATGTCGCTCTTTTCATAAAATCTCCTTCCTTTAGTTTGTTATTAATCAGACATCAGGTAAAGTGGAAGGTTGCTCGTTAATGTTGCTATTTCATGCCGGCAAAGATCTCAAGATATTCATTTGCTTCTTCCAGCAAACGTTCGCTGTCAGAAGCCCGGATACCGGTCTCTTTTTCATTGGTCTGGTTGACTTCCTTGAAGGATTCATCCGCAAAGTAATAATAGGTCTTCCCGAACCTGTCGGCCGCTTTCCCGGTATTCTTCAATCCATTGTCTTCGATAAACGCCAGGATCAGTTTGCCGTTTTTAAAATAAAATTCTTCCGTACGCTGAGAGATTTTTTCATAAGGATAGGATTTGATCCGGACAACCTGGTCTTTTTCGGTATAGAAATCGAGTTTAGACCATTTTTGTTTGATCTGTGCCCGTAAGTTCGTTGTCGGAATGGTAGTTCTCTTCAGGGATTTAAGGGCCGTTTCGATCCTGTCTCTTTCCGTATCGATCACCGTTGCCATGGAGTCAACATTCACTTTTGGTCGAACCATTGCTTCTTCACCTTGTGCAATACCCGCGCCGGTGGTGTCTTTCTGTTCCTTCCCGGCATTCTTGTTGCCTGTTCCGCAGGAACACAGGACCAGCGCCATCGCTAAAACAAACATGCTCGTCTTCATGGGGTCTCTTTTTTCTTATTGATATGACTTTTTTTTCATCCCCGGAGATTTCAATCCGGTACGAACATTCATCCCGGACATTCCGGACTATGACAAATTTACCCAAAACCGGGGCCGAATGCAAATAATGCAACAGCATAATTTCTGTCGGAGAACCTGGAAATCAATAATATTTCCTTCTGATGTCATTTCTATACGTGATGATATTACATTTGCAGATATTATTGTCAATTCATATATCGTGTTCTTTAAAAATTCAGGTAAAATGAAGAAATACAGTACATTAATCCCAAAGCGGGTATGTGGTTTCTCCTTTTTGATATTCAGTCTTTATCTTCTTGGTATGATGATACCATTGAAAAGTAATGCTCAATGGAATTTGAATACTTCTGTCAACCTGCCGATATCAAGTCTGGAGGTGGCGGATATGGAGACGGCGTCCACCACGGACGGTAAGACCTGGATTGCCTTTTATGTGAACAATTCCGGCAATTATGACATGCGCGCCCAGCTGATCGATGCTAACGGATACAAGCTTCTTGGCGCTGATGGCATGTTGGTCAGTAATAAGACATCCGGATCAGCGACCTTCGTTTTCAATGTTTGTGTAGATGCTTCCAACAACCTGATCATTGGTTGCCAGGATATGCGTGCAGGAAGTACCATGAAAGCGGTGGTTTATAAAGTTTCGCAGGCGGGAACTCATCTCTGGGGTGCCGATGGCATTGTGCTGGGTGATGGAATGGTTCCTTATCCTGCGCTGTTAAGTAACGGGGAAGTGGCCGTCGTCTGGAATGAAGAGTCAAGCAATACGCTCAATATTCAGAAGATCACTACTTCGGGGACCCTGGCGTGGACAACACCGATCTCCGTTTTAGTAGGCACATCATCCACTTCCAGGGGACAGCTTGTAGGAAACACCGCGGGGAAGTTTACGATGGTATTTCAAAAAATGGGTGTCGGGATTTATAGTACCCTTTATTCCCAAATGTTTACCAATGCAGGTACCGCCGTATATTCTCCTGTGCAGATCTGCGATCAGACGACCAGCGCAGCCAGGTATTATTCGATTATTGCGGAAGCAGATACCACTTACTTTGGTTATTATTGTTCCCAGGGTTTCCGCTTCAATTCATTTCTTCAGCGCATCAATCCCGACGGAGCGACCCCGTGGGGGATGAACGGTTCCAATTTTAACATCTATACTTCCAGTTCCGATAATTACCAGATGGAGACAGTCATCAACAAGACGGCCGGATCTTCCTATGTATGGGCTGTATGCAGTTTTTGTGATCCCAACCAGACCATTTACGGCGTTTATGTTCAAAAATTCAACAGGATTACCGGAGCGCGTCAGTTTACCGATGCCGGGAAAGTGGTCTATCCCATCAGCGCCTCCGTCGACCGGCAATGCGGGGATCTGGCGCTGGTGAATGATCAGCCGATGTTCATGAGCGAGGATGTCAATGGTAAGATTTACGCCACGCGGCTGGATGGAAGTGGAAATTTCGTTTGGCCGGGTAACAGGGTGGAGTTAAGTTCAACCACCGCAACCCCTTCTATTCCCAAGATGAGACAAGGCTTTACACCGGATGGACCCGACCGGTGTGCAGGTATCTGGACCGAAAACCGGGGAACGTATTATATGGGATATGCACAGGGTATCTCCGTCGGGGGATTGATCGGTGTTGATGTCACCACCCAGAATAGTGTTCCGGCAGTAATCAACACTCCGGGAGGCACCCTCCAGATGGTTGCCACGGTTTATCCGGCGGCAGCAAATCAGAACGTGACCTGGAGCATCGTGCCGGTGACAGGAGGGGCTTCCATCACTCCTTCCGGGCTGGTGACGGGCATCGCCGATGGGACTGTATACGCTAAGGCAGTGACGGTGCAGGACGTCACCGTGAAAGATTCCCTGCTGATCACCCTATCCAATCAGGTGCCGGTTCCTCCCACAGTAGTGACCAATCCCGCCACAGCTGTACTCGGAACAACCGCCACGCTGAACGGAACGGTGACAGCCAATGGTTCAAGCACCACGGTGACCTTTGATTGGGGACTTACCGCCTCGTATGGGAACACCATCGCAGCAACACCTTCCACGGTGACAGTGAATGTCCCAACACCGGTCTATGCCAACCTTACCGGCTTGGCTCCTGTGACAACGTATCATTTCCGTTGTGTCGGTGTGAATGGCATCGGGACTACTTACGGGGCAGACCTGACCTTTACTACCTGCCAGCCTCCCGATCCTGCCGGAACCATCACCGGCCTTACCACCGTGTGTCAGGGACAAACAGGTGTTACTTACAGCACCTCAGTCATCCCTTATGCCACCAGCTATGTATGGACGCTTCCCCCCGGAGCATCCATCGTTTCCGGAAACGGTACCAATAACATCACCGTGAATTATGCCACCAGCGCTACTTCGGGAAATGTCACCGTTGCGGGAACCAATAGCTGCACCACCGGGACATCGTCAACCCTGGCGGTCACGGTGAACCCCATCCCGCTACCCACTATCACAGGCCCGACGAACCCGTGCCTGGGAACGGGAAACAGTATTTACAGCACGCAGGATGGGATGACTAACTATACATGGACAGTCTCACCCGGAGGGACGTTGGTTTCCGGGTCAGGCACCGACTCCATCGAAGTACAATGGAATATTACCGGTAGCCAATCGGTCGGTGTGAATTATACCAATGCGAGTGGATGCCAGGCATTGGCTCCGACCGTTTTGAGTGTGTTGGTCAGTCAAATACCGGATACGGCAGGCACCATTACCGGCGATACCATGGTTTGCGCGGGTACCTCAGGACTTGTATACAGCGTGAACCCTATTAGCGGTGCAACCTCTTATCTCTGGAACATTCCCCCGGGAACGACCATCACCGCAGGTTCGGGAACGAATGCTATCACATTGGATTACAGCGATGTGGCAACTTCCGGAACGGTCAGTGTCATGGGAACCAGCTCCTGTGGCAACGGCGTCGGATCGGAACTGTATGTCACGGTAAATCCCATTCCTGAAACCCCTGTCATCGATTCCAGTGATTTTGTCCTCACCAGCAGCGCTCCTGAAGGGAACCAATGGTACAAAGACGGAACGGAGATTCCCGGAGCCACCGGACAGCAATATACGGTTACCGAAGAGGGATGTTATCTCACGGTGGTGACACTAAACGGTTGTTCTTCGGAAGAATCCAATGAGATATGCATTGTCTTCTCCGGAATGAAGGAGACCGGTAAAACCCGATGTGAATTGTATCCTGTTCCGAATGAAGGCCGGTTTACTGTTTCTTTCCACTCAACTTCATCAGAACCATTTACCCTGGAAATATTTAATTCCCTTGGAGTAAAGATGTTCCGGGTGAACGGACAAGGTGGAAAAGGCATTGTAAAGCAGGAGGTGGAGATGAACGATGTTTCTTCCGGTGTATATTACCTGGTGCTTACCGGAGAAAACTATCGCATTTTCAAGAAATTCCTGGTGATACATCAGTAAGAAGAAATAGAGATCCTCATTCTGTCAGGATCTTTATTTCCCGTTGGGGATCTTGATTTTTTGTCCTGCCTTCAGGCGGTTGGTATTGGTAATTTTATTCAGGGATTTGATCTGCGAAACGGTGCAGTCATATTGTTGTGCGATATCCCAAAGGTTATCTCCTGATTTGATGGTGTAGATGGTATATTTTCCTCCGGAAGAAGAGGTTGTTTTAGAGGCAACAGAAGAAGAAGAACTTCCACCGGCGATTTTCAGTTTTTGTCCAACCATGATCGTCGTTTTTTTCAAATTATTCCATGACATCAACTGGTTGGTGGTGCAGTGATATTTTCCGGCTATTGCCGAAAGAGTTTCTCCCTTTTTTACCGTATGATAACAGGATGCGGTTGTTGCAGGTGCCGGTTCATGATGCGTAACGGTTTTGGTTACGGCCGGTGAAGAAGTTTCAGGTTTTGGTTCTGCTGTGGCAGCGGATTGCGGAAGGGGTTCCACCCTTGAATCCCGTGAATAAACAAGAAGACGTTGTCTTGATTTCACGTAGTTTTTAGATAGATTGTTCAGCGCTTTCAGTTCGGCGGCCGTCATGTTGAATTTTCTGGCGATCGATGCCATATTGTCTCCGCTTCGCACGACATATATCTGGGTGGAACGGTAGCTTTTTTCAATCATCGACTGCAACGAATCTTTCTGGAGGGTTTCACGTGTCCTAAAGGCATAAAGGACCGCCTCATTACTGATGAAACTTCCGACATACTCTTTCCTGAGCCGGAGTGTGTAAGGGAACTCGGGAGTAGCAGGGATCACATGTTGCTTAAACCAGGGATTGAGGAAGATCAGTTCTTCCATCGGCACGTTGAGCATTTGCGATATCTGGCTGAAAGTAAGCACATTACGTACTGTCACCGTATCTATTTCGTAGTAGAGGATTCCCGGGTCGACGGGTTTGATGTTGTGTTCATCGGCATAGGTAAGCACATAGCTGGCGGCAATGAAAGAGGGTACATACGATCGTGTTTCACGGGGGAGGTAAGGATAGATCGACCAGAAGTTTTTGAGTCCGCCGGCACGCCGGATGGCCTTGTTGACGTTGCCTGCCCCGGAATTATAGGCAGCCAGAGCCAGTGACCAGTTTCCGTAAATATCATAAAGATCTTTCAGGTGTTCGCAGGCGGCAATCGTAGACTTATACGGATCGTACCGATCGTCGACATACGAGGTTACTTTCAGGCCGTACACTTTTCCCGTTCCGTACATGAATTGCCATAGTCCTTTAGCGCCGGCTGGGGAATTGGCGATGGGGTTGAGCGCCGATTCAATCACAGCGAGGTACTTCAGTTCCAGAGGCATATTGTATTTGTCGAGTTGTTCTTCGAACAGGGGGAAATAGATCTGCGACAGACCCAAAATCCTGCCGGTGAGCGCTCTTTTCCTGGAAGCATACATATCGATAAATGTTCTCACCTGATCGTTATACACATATTCGAAGGGTGACTGGTCATTCATCTGGGCGATCCGTTCGCGATAGATCGAATCGCTGAAATAGGGGATATAGTCATCCCGGTAAGAATTGTTTTTATTTTCTTTAAGAAATGTGCTCTCCTTGAAGATGGTGAGGTCTGCGAGGCTATCGAGCATGGTTGCCACCGGGTCATCCGATAAAATAATGGGTGGGTTGAGACTGTCTGATGCAGGTGGTTCCTGGGCAAACAATGGGAACGAAAAAAACATCAATACAAGAAATGGGAGTGTTTTGACTCTCATGATTTTTTACTTTTTGGAATCCTCCTTACCTGAGCTGTACCTGCAAAAGTATCAGTATTTCCGCAGCTTTGTATAGGAAGATCAATTTTTGATTAACAATACGATGTTAATTAACGATGGGAGAGGGGAAAAAGTATGCTAAAAATTTTCGACATGAATCGTCACCTCGCTGTTGGGGATCTCCTGATGGATATCATTTTCGATGCAATCGCAAAAGTCATGTGCTTCTTTGACAGTCATCTCCGGAGCCAGGTTCAGATGGAAATCGATGTATCGTTTGTTCCCGGAGAGTCGGGTGCGGAGGCTGTGAAAACTTATATTTCCTGTACAGTGGCGAGTGATGACCAGCCGGATCTTCATCAATTCATCTTCGGGAAGAGTGACGTCCAGCAAGGGACCATAGGCTCTGCGGAAGAGGTTGAATGATTCTTTCAGAATGAGACAAGCCACCAGGATGGCAACAATCGGGTCAAGGAAATGGTAACCGGTGATCCAGATCAGGAACAAACCGACAGCGACGCCTGCGGAAGTGAGGACATCGGTTTTCAGATGCAATGCATCCGCTTCCAGGGCAATCGACTCGGTTTCCCGCGCCACTTTGTACAACCGCATGGAGACATAAACATTCACCAATGCCGAGGCTGCCATGACGACTATCCCAAGCCAGAGAGAGCCAATTTTCTGTTCCGGATTCATCAGCTTATGGATGGCTTCATAAATGATCCAGAAAGCAGCGATAAATATCAGGATGGATTCTATTACTCCCGATACATTTTCAAACTTTCCATGGCCGTACGGATGGTTATCGTCGGCCGGAGTATCGGATATCTTGACCGAAAAATAGGCGATCACCGAGGCCAGCAAGTCCATCAGTGAATGAATGGCTTCAGACAGGATACTGATCGAACCACTGATCAACCCAACGGTAAGCTTCATCGCGATCAGCAAAGAGTTGGATGCTACAGAAAGCCGTGCAATACTGATTTTTGCGTTCATGGGGACAAAGGTGTAAAAAATCCGGATTCGGTTCAATTCCGGAAAACGGTTTCCGACAGAATTTTATTACCAGTTTTTACCGCCTATTTTCTAAATTTGTAAATCATATCCTGATTTTTATGAAAAATATTTTACATGCTGTTGCTTTGTCAATGGCTTTTGTGTTGTCGACGCTGATGCTCCCGGCACAGGAACAGGTACCCGGAAAACTCACCCACTGGCTTACCCCGGAGGAGAAACTGCGATTAAATGAGATCGGGAAAAACTTTGTGGAGACAGATCCGCCGGTAGCGCCGGTCAGAAATATTGCCGAATTCGATCGCATGCAGGGCGCCCTGGTGCGTTATCCTTTCGGAATACCTGTCTCGCTCATTAAAGAGATGGCAGAAAATGTGATGGTGACGACGATTGTCGCCAGTACCTCTCAGCAAAATACCGTCATCAATACTTACACGCAAAACGGCGTAAACCTGAACAACTGCAATTTTCTGATCGCTCCCACCGACTCGTACTGGACCAGGGATTTTGGCCCCTGGTTTGTATCCGATAGCGCACATAATGTCGGTATTGTCGATTTTCCATACAACCGTCCCCGTCCCAACGATGATGAAGTCCCCAAACTGATGGCAGAGATGCTCGGGATTCCCTGGTACGGGATGAATGTAATCCACACGGGAGGCAATTACATGACCGATGGGATGAATATCTCCGGCTCCACCACCCTGGTTTGGGAGGAAAATCCAACCCAGACACATGACCAGGTGGCTGAAAAGATGCATAATTACCTGGGGATAGACAACTATCATGTGGTGGAGGATCCCAATGGGACGTATATTGATCACATCGACTGCTGGGGGAAATTCCTGGCTCCCGATAAAATCCTGATCCGCAGGGTGCCATCCGGCAATTCGCATTATGCCGATCTTGAAGCCATGGCTGCCTATTGGGCCGGACAGCCCTGTTCCTATGGGTACAACTATAAAGTTTTTCGCGTAGATACTCCGCAGGATCAGCCTTATACCAACTCCGTCATCCTGAACGACAAAGTGTTGGTTCCCTTTATGAACTCGACGTGGGACGATTCAGCCAAAGCAACCTACGAGGCGGCCATGCCGGGGTATGAAGTACTGGGTTTCATCGCTCAGGCCTCCACACCCTGGGAATCCACGGATGCCCTGCATTGCCGGGTAATGGGAATTGCCGATATCGGGATTCTGTATATCCGTCATGTTCCACTTGCCGGGAATCAGCCTTGTGAACAACCTTACTCTATTAATGCGGAGGTGATCGCTTGCAGCGACTCGGCCGTGTACGCCGATTCCGTGCTGATCTGGTACCGGGTGAATAATGGCGTATGGCAGCACTTGCCCATGACCAACACCAGCGGGCAGCAATATCATGGCCTCATTCCGAAACAGCCTGCCGGCAGTACAGTAGATTACTACCTGGCTGCTGCCGATGCATCAGGTCGCCACGAAACAATGCCGCTGGTAGGTGCGGCGGCTCCCTTCTCCTTTAACACTGTTTATGCCGATCTTACTGCTGTGCCCGATACGATTTGGATCCGCACCCTTCCGGAGCCGACTCCTTTTACCTGGCTCCATAACTATACCCCTGATCCCATCAATCTGCTGGGAGTTCAGCAAAACAATACCATGTTCAGTCATTTTTCCTGGTGGGTCGACTCCATGACAACCTGGACATTCCCATACACAATCAATCCATCCGATTCTTTCTATATCAGGATTGCCGTCCCCATTCCCGTCAACCAACTACCGACCATGGATTTCTGGAAGGATTCGTTAGCCTTTATCTCCGCTGTCGACACTCAATATGTGATCATCATGGCGAACCAGGCGTTGTTTGGTTCCATCGGGAACGAGAAGAATATTCCGACGGCGAAACTGGGAACCAGCTTCCCCAATCCCTTATCCGACGCTACAACGATCCCGTATACGCTGACCTCAACAGAGGCTGTGCGGTTGGATATCTTTGATCTCAATGGCTGCCACGTACGAACACTGGATGCCGGAACACGCCAACAGGGAGCACATATGGTACGGTGGGATGGAACGGATGATAACGGTAACAGGATTGCTCCCGGCATCTATTTCTGCCGGCTGGAGACTGATACATCGCTTGATACAAAACGAATAGTGGTAATCAGATAAAAAAAAGGCGGCCGTAAGGTCGCCTTTTTTGTTGCTGTTATTTTTCGGGTCGCATCTGTGGGAAAAAGAGCACGTCCTGGATCGAGGTCGAGTTCGTCATGATCATGGTTAACCGGTCGATACCGATACCGAGGCCTGCTGTAGGCGGCATGCCGAATTCGAGAGAGCGGAGGAAATCTTCGTCCAGCACCATCGATTCTTCATCTCCGCGTTTGCCAAGTTCCAGCTGAGCCTCGAACCGTTCGCGCTGGTCCAGCGGATCATTCAGCTCCGAGAAGGCGTTGCACAGCTCTTTCCCGTTGCAGATGGCCTCAAAGCGTTCCACCAGACCGGGAATGCTGCGGTGTTTTTTAGCCAGCGGCGACATCTCGACCGGGTAATCGGTGATGAAAGTCGGTTGGATCAGGTTGGGTTCGCATTTCTCTCCGAAGATCTGGTCGATCAGTTTCCCTTTGCCCATGGTCTGGTCGTAAGGAACATTCAGGTCTTTGACGACTTTAAGCAACTCTTCTTCGTTCATCTGCGAGATGTCGATCCCGGTGAAGTGCCTGATGGCTTCGAACATGGTAAACCGCTTCCAGGGCCTCTTGAAGTTGATGAGGTTTTGCCCTACCTGCAATTCCGTGGTGCCGTGCAGGTCAATGGCGATTTTTTCCACCATCTCTTCCACCAGGTTCATCATCCATTCATAATCTTTATAAGCTACATACAACTCCATCTGGGTGAACTCGGGGTTATGGAACCGGTCCATCCCTTCGTTACGGAAGTCTTTGGAAAACTCAAACACTCCCGGGAACCCGCCTACGATAAGCCTTTTGAGATAGAGCTCATCGGCGATGCGGAGGTACAGGGTCATATCGAGGGTGTTGTGGAACGTTTTAAAAGGCCGGGCGGCAGCGCCTCCGTAAAGGGGTTGCAAAATGGGGGTTTCAACTTCCAGATAGTTTTTGGCATTGAGGAAGTTACGCATTGAATTGATCAGGGCGGTGCGTTTGATGAAAACCTCTTTGATCTCCGGGTTGACGATCAGGTCGAGATAACGCTGACGATATCGTTGCTCCGGATCAGTGAAGGCATCGAACACCTGGTCGTCTTTTTCTTTGACAATAGGAAGCGGACGGAGTGACTTGCTCAACAGTTTCAGACTTTGTACGTGGATGGATATCTCACCCATCTGTGTCACAAAAACGAATCCGGTAATGCCGATGATATCTCCTATATCCAGGAGTTTCTTGAATACTTTGTTGTACAGGGTCTTGTCTTCACCGGGGCATATTTCATCCCGTTTTACATAGATTTGCAGTTTCCCGGTTTCATCCTGTATCTCGGCAAAGGAAGCCGCACCCATGATCCGTCGTGTCATAATACGACCGGCCAGGCTTACCTCCTTATAGGCGGCAGGGTTATTATTGAAATTATTCCTGATATCAGCACAGGTGGCGTTCACGTTGAAAGTGTCGGCAGGGTAGGGGTTGATGCCAAGGTTAATCAGTTCCTGCAGGGAATTTCTGCGGATCAACTCCTGTTCTGACAGTGCGTTTTGCATGTTTAAAATTTTTTGCAAAGATAAAGAAAATGACGGAATGGGTCAGGAAAGGACGCTATGCAGGACCTCGACAGAATGAAAGGTGGTAAATCCGGGCAAATGAAAACGATAATAGCTCAGTAGTGATTCGAGTAACAGGTCACGTTCCGTGGCTCCGAGTCCGGGGATAGAAGGCTTTTCAAAAGGCCAGTCCAGAAGCCGGTGCCAGGCTTCGCTCATCGGCCGGTCAAGGCAAACGCCCTCCAGAAAGACCGGCTGAAAAATCCCTTCTGCCAGGTTGAAGAAACATTGCTCGGAAGTGAGGCCCGGTCGCGGAAAGAATCCAAGGTATTTGGTCAGCTTGAAGGTGAAGATCAGGTGAAAATGATGAAACGGCTCTTCCACCGCGTCAAGCAGCAGCAGCGAATTCCACAGGAACTCAAACAGGGAGGGATTGGGCTCTTCTTCTCCAACCGATCTGTATATCAACTCGTTAATATACAAAGCGATAGAGCTTTTCCGGATATCGAAAGGCACAGATTGGTAGGGATGAGCAATCCTGACTTCCCGGATTGTTTGCAGCACATTCCGTTCTTTGTGGTAAACGACCAGTTCCAGCAACGAAAGAGGTTGGAAGAGTACCGCCCTGATCTTTGACTTTTGTCCCCTGGCGCCTTTCACCAAGTACGATTGGATTCCGAATTCTTCCGTATAGATCTTGACGATCAGGCTGGATTCGGAATAATTGACCGAATGAAGAACGATGCCACGGGTTTTATGCATCATCTGTTGTTAACCTTCCACATAGGGAAAATCGCGGATCGGGTCGAACAGTTTAAAGCTTTCGATAGTAGCGGGGTGTTGAAGGATGGATTCGACCGGCACTTCGGGAAGGAGAGAAGCTCCGATATCGTTTCTGACATAGATTGTGTTAAAGCCGAGACTGTTTGCTCCCACAAGGCGGTATCCTTTCTTCGCAGCCAGTTTCTTCATAGCCACGGGTGAGGCGCCATGATAATCCTTGTGTTTTCCCGGGTAAAAATAATCCGGATCGTAAGGTACGACAATATTATGGTAACCAAATTCGACATGAGTTTCGATCATCACCACCCGGGGGTTTACAACCTCGAGTGCATCCCAGATCCAGTAATCATTTCCGTCGATATCGACCGAAAGGAAATCGATCTCACCGGTGAACCCGGCTTCTTCAATGATCTGGTTGATGTTTTCGCGGGTGATCCTGGTGCAGGCAAACTTGGGAGGGTAGGCCCACGGAGTAGGGTATTTGGCGTAGAAATGACGTCCACGCCTGACCGATCGTTCATTACCGTCGATGAAGAGACCGTTCCAGCCGAAATTCAGGATGAGATTGGCGCTGTTGCTGTTGACACCGTCATCGGAGCCGATCTCAATGAAGGTTTTATTCGTGGTGCCGAGGACGGCGAACAGGAACAGGATCAAACCATCTTCTTCAAACTGCGTGAACACGCTGTAGCCGGTATCTTTCAGCGCGGGAACCCTGCCGGTCAAAGCGAGATCGCGGTAATAGTTGAACAAGTGCCGTTGCGCGATTCCGACGGGAGGAGAAAACTTATTCCCCACCTTCAGAATGTAAAAATGGTACTTCAGAAAATCTTTGATGCGTTTTTTCAGGGACATAAATTGCCGAATTGATCGGCTAATTTATGAAAAGAATTTTGGTTACCACCTTGCTATTCCCGGATTCGTCGCTGGCAAACACCAGGTAAACGCCCGTTTGTGCTCTTTTACCGTTGAAACTGTATCCGTCCCATACAGCCTGTCCGCCTTCGGCACGAGTAGAATAGATGAGCGCCCCGCTGATATCGGTGATTTTCACCACGGCGTCTTCCACCAGTCCTTTGATGGCAATATACCCGCTGTAGCCTGACTTAACAGGGTTGGGGTAAGCGTACACTTCGGTGGTGTCGTTACCTCCCTGGGTTGCGGTGCTTTTGAAAGAGATCACGCCTTTGTCTGTTCCGAAGAAGACTTCACCGGTAACGTCGTTGATGGCAATCCTGGTGATGCGGTCGGAAAAGAGGGGACTATTGTCGCTGGTAAAATGGTAGATTTCTTTGGTGCCGTCATCAGAGAAAAGAAACACCCCTCCGCGGTCGGTGCCGATCCATTTGCGGTTGGCTCCATCGATGGCGATACAAGTGGCTGCTTCATTTTCGAGGAGGTATTGGTAATAACCGCCTTCTTCCACCAGTATTTTCTGGGCATCGTAATTATCATCGGTGAACACCGTTTCCGGAGAATAGAAGACCCCAACCCCGTTTTCTGTTCCGATCCAGATCTCTCCGTCGTGATCTTCTTTGACAAAATAAACATCCGTTCCCGGTAAAGCTCCCTTACCGACGGAGTTATTCATCTTCACGCATTTGTCATCACTGGTTACGGCCGGGGTTCCTCCGTCGCTGAAAACCATCAATGAATAGGGGTTCAGGTTGCTGTAACGCATAATGATCCATTTCTGGTTATTACGGTCAATGCACATTTCCCCCAAATCACTTTCCTGTACCTGCGGGATGGTGATGCCGGTCCAGGTGTTCCCTTCCCTCACCGAAAGACAATCGTTGGTGTGAGAAGTGACTACCCAAAGGTTCCCGTCAGGGTCATAAGCGCTGCCTGATACACGAACATCCGAGGTGTCCGATGCGCTGTGATGGCGCAAAGTACTATTGCTTTCCCCGTATCTGGCAACGGCCTGGTTGTTATAGATCTCCAGAAGACCGCTGCCCCAGGTGCCCACGAATACCCTTTTGGAATCTAAAGGATCGATAGTCAGATTTACGGCATCATGGCAGGACCACATGACCGGTTGGTTATTCCCATACAGGTTCGTCCAGTCGGTGTTGTCAAAATGATAAACATGCGCCTGTGAATAAAGAGGAACTGCTGAAAGATCCTTACCTCCCGGCACGATGTAAAGGTCGTTTCCCTTACAGGCCATGCTGAACGCATTTGCTGTCATGGGACCGCCCAGGTCGTACCCGTAGATCTCGTTGGTGGCCAGTTTGTATGAAACTAATCCTGAATATTTGTCCCCGATCCAGATGATGCTGTCTTTATCCATGATGGCATCCATCGGGACGGGAGTAGCGGGATAGGCGTAAATGACATTTTGCAGCGAAAGGTTTTTATCATAAACTAAGACGTTGTATCCGAAAGAAATCACCAGGTGATCATAGCCGGATTCGATGTTGTTGATGGTCCTGTTTGTCGTTCCGAAGTCCAGGTAATTCCAAACCCCGTTTTCTTTATAAAGAACCGTATCGGTATTGTTGGTAATCCCTGCCTTGTTGACAATCACTTTCGTCCCAAGTGTGGTGATGGAGCTGTATTTCTGTGCCGGATCAGGGTATGATTCGATCCTCCAGTTGGCAAAATTGGCGATGGCAGGATCCTTGATATAGGCTTTGTAAATCCCTTTTTCCGTAGCTGCGTATAACGTGTCGTACTGGTCGGTTGTAAGGCCCAATACGTTAACCTGGGTTCCATCCTCGCCGATGTAATAGGTCTCTTTGATCTCATCTTTTTCAAGGTCGAGGACGACAATTCCGAATCCACAGGCCAGGTAAGCATATTTGTCGTAACAAAAAATGCTGTTGATCGTCTTGTTCCCCAATATCTGCTTCCGTTTGATATCTGAAATGTTGATGATGGAATTTCCACGGATCAGGTCGATGTTCGCGTTGGTATAAGTAAGCACGACCGTTCCTGTCGGCTGGTTATACTTGATACAACTGATCCCGATATCCGAAAGACCGTTGATCTTCGAAAACCGCTGCACGCTGTTGTCTTCCTTATCCACATAAAACACGGAATAGGGGGTGGCCGAAAAAATCAGGTTATCTGCTTCCGTGACGGAGATGCACTTTTTATACGGAAGTTCGTCCCTCCAGCTCCCGATAGGGATTTGCTGGCCAAAGCTTTGTATGCAAAAGGGAAGGAATGTGATAACAATGGCGGCGTAACGACGGAGATTCATGGGAAATGATTTGAAAAGTACGGAGTTATACATCATCAAAGTAACGAACATTTTCGGAGATTATTTTATGGAACCTTTCACCATTTAGACACTTCGCCGGTTTGGTGAGGCGGACTGGCGGGGCAGCTATACGATCATGCCGGCCCCGACGGTTTCGAAGGTGGCTTCATCAATCAATATCAGGCTCCCGGTGATCCGGTTTTTGGTGTACGGGTCGATAAACAATGGTTGGGTGGTGCGCATCTTCACCAGGGCAATATCGTTCATGCGCAGGGTAGTATTTCCGGTGATGTGTTCCAACGTATTGATATTGAGTGTGTAAACAACTTCTTTAATGAGACATCGAACTTCGCGGGTAGTGTGACGGAGGAAATACTTTTTATTGACTTCCAGGGGGCGGGGGCTCATCCAGCAGACAATGACTTCGATGTCGTTGGTTTCCACCGGCATGTCATCGGGTTTCACGATCATGTCGCCCCGGCTGATGTCGATATCGTCAGCGAGGGTGATGGTAACAGATTGTGGGGCGAAGGCTTCCCGGAGGGGACCGTCGAAGGTGTCGATAGACCGGATGGTGCTTTCAAACCGGGAAGGCAGTACTACCACGCGGTCATCTTTATGGAAGACCCCGCTGGCAATTCGTCCGGTATAACCGCGGTAGTCGTGAAATTTCTCCGATTCGGGGCGGATGACATATTGAACGGGGAACCGGGGATTCACCAGGTTGTTGTCGTTGGTAACGGGAATGTTTTCCAGGGTTGTCAGCAAGGTATCACCGGTATACCAGGGGGTGTTGGTAGAAGGTTTTACCACATTGTCGCCGTTCAGGGCGCTGATGGGAATGAAACGGACGTCTTTGCCGGCAAAGACTCTCCGGGTAAACTTTTCGAAGTCGGTGCGGATATTATCGTACACCTCCCGGTTGAAGTCGAGCAGGTCCATCTTGTTGATGCAGATGATCAGGTGGGGGATACCCAGTAATCCGGCGATGTAGGCATGCCGATGGGTTTGTTCGGTAACGCCGTTTCGTGCGTCGATCAGGATGATAGCAGCGTTGGCGGTGGAGGCGCCGGTAACCATGTTCCGGGTGTACTGGATATGACCGGGCGTATCGGCTATGATGAACTTGCGCTTCGGGGTTGCAAAATAACGGTAGGCCACATCAATGGTGATCCCTTGTTCGCGTTCGGCCCGGAGACCGTCGGTGAGCAGGGCAAGATTCAGAAAATCTCCGCCTTTCTTAAGACTGGCCCGCTTTACAGCATCGAGCTGATCTTCGAAGATCGATTTACTGTCGTACAACAGCCTCCCGATCAGGGTACTCTTGCCATCATCCACACTGCCGGCTGTCGTGAAGCGGAGCAGTTCCATGTCAAGGTATGCCTTGCTGGAAAATCCCATGTTCCCGTTATCAGCTTCTTGCATTTTCATCCTAAAAATATCCTTCTTTCTTTCGATCTTCCATAGCAGCATCCGATCGTTTATCGTCGTACCTGCCCCCTCTCTCCGTCACTCTTGTCGCGGCGATTTCCCGGATTATGTCTTCCAGGGTGTCGGCGGTGGATAAGGTCAGGCCGGTGCAGGTGATATCACCGACAGTACGGCAACGGACCCTGCGGCGTTCCACCTTTTCACCCGGTTTGAGTTTCATGAACGGAGCGGCAGCCAGCCATACGCCATCGCGGAAAAAGACTTCACGCTCATGGGTAAAATAGATATTAGGCAGGGCGATATTTTCCTTCAAAATATACTGCCACACGTCCATCTCGGTCCAGTTGCTGATCGGGAAAACCCGGAAGTGTTCGCCCATTTTCTTCCTTCCGTTGAACAGGTACCACAACTCAGGGCGTTGGTTTTTCGGATCCCATTGACCGAATTCATCACGGTGCGAGAAGAACCGCTCTTTCGCCCGTGCCTTCTCTTCATCCCGCCGTCCGCCTCCGATGGCGGCATCAAACTTGTATTTTTCGATGGTATCGAGCAATGTCACGGTTTGAAGCACGTTACGGCTTGCATTGTATCCGCTTTCTTCCACCACCCGCCCGGTGTTGATGGATTCCTGGACGGAACCAACTATCAGCCTGGCGTTGAGTCTTTTAACAAGCTCATCCCTGAACAGCAGCGTTTCTTCAAAGTTGTGTCCCGTGTCGATATGGAGCAAGGGAAAAGGAATAGGCGCAGGCCAGAATGCCTTCAGGGCCAGGTGAACCAGCACAATGGAATCTTTTCCTCCCGAGAACAGAAGAACGGGCCGCTCAAACTGAGCAGCTACCTCCCTCATCACATAAATGCCCTCCGATTCAAGCTCCTTGAGGTGCGTTAACTTATATTCATCCATTTCTTCCTTCAGGACTTGCTGAAAAGTCGTTTGATCAATGATTTTTTCTCCAGTTTGCGGTCATCGGAATAATACCCGTAACCATATCCGTATCCATACCCCGAACCATATCCGTAGCCGTGACCGTACCCGTATCCATAACCATAGCCATATCCGTACGATGATTTATTCAGTCTGACATCGTTGATCAGGATAGCTATGTTGGGGATCTTCCGAAGTTCGATATCACGGATGATGGAAGCAAAGATCTTCTTATGCGTGTACCCCTGGCGTACCAGGAAGATGTTCACATCCGAATATTTCATCAGCAGGAAAGCATCAGTGACCAGGCCGATAGGCGGCGTGTCGATGATGATGTAGTCGTACTGTTCTTTCAGTTTGGCGAAAAATTCTCCGCACTTCTCCGATGCGATCAGTTCGGCAGGGTTCGGAGGAATGGGGCCGGCCATGATGATATCGAAATTTTCAATCCCCGAGTTCTGGATGATTTGATCCAGCGAGCTTTTGTTGATCAGGTAGGAACTGATGCCATCATGGTTGGTCAACCCGAATTCCTGGAAAATCTTTGGTTTCCGGAGATCGAAACCGAGTAGGAGGGTCTTTTTGCCGTAAAGGGCGAAGACCGAGGCGAGGTTCATGGAAGTGAAGGTCTTCCCGGCACTGACCATATCGGAAGTGATCAGAATCACCTGTTTCTCCCTTCCTTTCAGGAGGTACTGCAAATTGGTTCTGACCGACCGGAACGACTCGGTGATCGTGGATTTGGGATACTCTACCACCACCAGCTTGTTCGGTTTGTCGTTGTGGATGATATGGCCCGCCACCGGTAGCTTGGTGATTTTTTCAACGTCTTCGCGTTCCATGATCTTGTCGTTGAAATAATCTTTGGCGATGATGTACAATACCGGGAGTACCAGTCCCAGGAGGAGGGCAATGATATAATTCAGGCTCTTTTTGGGATAGACAGTGGCGAAACCGGCCTGTGGCGCTTTATCCAATACTTCGTTGTCGGGGAGGTTGGACGCCTGGGTGATGCGGGCTTCCGACTGTTTTTCAAGCAGGTAGGTATATAAGGCATCGGTAAGTTTAAACCGGCGTTCGATGCCGAAAAGAAGCCGTTGCGTAGTCGGCAATCCATTGATTCGGGCAGTCATCATGTTGACCCGGTTATCCACCTCCGTTAAGGCAATAGCATTTGTATTGATAGCGCTCTTGATATTTTCGTAGAGCGCACTTTTCGTGGTCTCAATCTGACGGTCCATTGCTTTCAACGTCGGGTTTTTAGCATTGGTGTACTGGGATAATTCGGTACGGTCAGTGTAAAGCTTGGTCAGTTGGATAGTCAGGTCGTTCAGCAAGTCATTGTCAACACCCAGAGACGAAGGAACAATGAGAGCGTCCAGTTCCTTGTTCTTCTCGATGTATTCTTTCAGGTTTTTCAGGTATTTCGATTTGACCATCAGCATAGCCTTCTGATCCTGGAGCTCCATCATTTTATCAAAAACCTGTTTTGATTCGTCATCCAGGTTCATGACTTCTTTTTTTGTACGGAATACTTCCAGCGCTTTTTCCGACATGTACAGGGTATCGGAAATTCCTTCCAACTCGTGGTCAATAAAATCGATGGTTCGCTGAGTGACCAGGTTCTTCCGTTCCAATCCGCGAGAGATATATTCGTTAGTCAGCGCGTTGGCGAAATCTACCAGCTTCTGGCCGTTCTTTCCACGGAATTTTATCCCCAGGATGGAGGCTTCCCGGTTGATGGGTTCGATGGTGAAACTCCTGAACTCACTCACCAGCGCATCGTAGTCATTGAATACGAAGTAGTACGAATTGGAAAGATCTCTGGAGGGATTGAAGTTCGGGTTTAACAGGATCCGGAATTTAAACTGTCTGGTCGCCACTTCTTCTCCGAAAGTGTAGTTTTGCGTAAGGTTGATATTTTCAAATCTCCCCGGCACTTTTTCCCGTTTGGAGAATTGATAGAACTCTACATTCTCGTAATTAGCGGAGATCTGGTACTGTCGTCCCGAGAGGATCTTCAGGTTAAACCGGATATTTACCGGTTGAGGCACCGAGGTGTCGAAGATGACGGTAAAAGGAGAATCTTTATATAATTCCCTGGTTACCAGGTGATCGAGGTTAAAGTAAGATACTTCGAAACCCGACTTGGCCAAGGCTCGGTAAGTCAGGGAATACGACTGCAGGATCCCGATCTCGTTCTGCAGGTTTTGCATGCTGTTAAATAAACCCAAGCCGATGATGTCCTGAGGATTCATCCGGTATTCCGATTTGTCTTTGACCAGAATGGTTGCTTCCACTTCGTATACAGGGTTAGAGAATTTATTGAAGAGGAAAGCAATGATCATCGCGATAATGACCGCAACCACAAATAGATACCAATGCCGGTAAACCTTCAGGAAGAAAATCTTGTAATCGATCGGTTGCTGTTGCTGGTTATATTCCTGGAAATTATCTGTCACTGTTTTACGGTATAGATGAATGTTAGTAAAATGATGACCGTCGAGATGGCGGTAAAGACTGTCCCATATGGGAACGTGGCGCTACCCCACTGTTTGACTTTTAACGGGGCGGCATAGATCATGTCGTTGGGTTTGAGGTAATAGTATGGGGATGAAAGAATTTCGGAACTGTTCAGGTTGAGATAATGTATTTCCGATCCGTTATCACCGGTTCTCACCAGCGCTACCTGGCCACGGTTGGCGAAATCGGTAAAATCACCGGCCATGGCGATGCCTTCAAAAATGGTGATCTGGTCTTTGTACACTTTGTACTGTCCCGGGCGCTGTACTTCTCCGAGCAGGGTGATATTGTAATTCACCAGTTTAACGATCACAATGGTTTCTTTGAGGTACTCGTCGATCACCTTCTGCAGTTTTTCTTTGATCTCTTCAATGGTAAGATCACGCACAAACACTTTACCGATCACCGGGAAATCAATATTCCCTTCTTTGCTGACGGTATAACTGTTGAGGTAGATGGAAGCGTCGCTGGCCATCTGGTTGGTGGCGTTTTCCTGGTTAAAGAGCTGGTTCGCCTGGTCATTGAGGCTTTTTATGCTGATATACAGATTGTCGCCTGTTTTCACCTTGTATTCGGCCGCCATTTTCGCCGCGTAAGTCAATACGGAGTCTTCCGGGGATTTCTGTTGTAAATAAGTAATCTTTTTCTGTGACACACATCCGGCAAGAAAGAGCAGGAGGATCGATAAGAAGAGAAATTCCTTACAAAAAGGGAGACGGAGTTTTCTCATGAGGAGCAGTTTTGAAGTGCAAACTTAATGTTTTTCGCAAACATGTAAAAGTTTAGTGCGGAACTGCCTCGCCGATGAGGGTGGCTGAGGTGGAACGCAGGATACGGACTTTTACATAATCGCCCGGTTTCGACCCTTCTTTCGGGAAGACCACCATTTTGTTTTGTGAGTTGCGCCCGGCCCATTGCTCCGATGAACGTTTCGAGGTTGATTCAATCAGCACTTCGAATGTTTTTCCGACATCCCGGCGGTTGCTTTGTGCTGATAAATGGTTTTGCAGATCGATGACTTCCTGCAGCCGGCGTTCTTTGACTTCCTCCGGGACATTGTCGGTAAACCGTTCGGCAGCCAATGTCAGAGGGCGCTCCGAATACCTGAACATGTATGCGGCATCATAATGGACCTGTTCCATCAGGGAGAGGGTATCGCGATGATCTTCCTCCGTTTCATCACAGAAGCCGCAAATGATGTCGGTGCTGATGCTGCAATCGGGAATGATCTCACGGATGGCGCTGATCCGCTCCAGGTAATCTTCCCGGCGGTATTTACGGTTCATCAGGCTCAGCATGTGATTGCTGCCCGACTGCACCGGGAGGTGAATGGCTTTGCATATATTGGGCGTTCGGGCGATTACCCGGAGTAACTCATCGGAGATATCTTTCGGATGGGAGGTGGCAAATCGTATCCGCATCAGGGGACTGATCTGCGCTACCTGTTCCAGTAAACCGGCAAAATGAGTGGCGCCGTCAGGGCCCTTCCACTCGTATGAGTTGACATTCTGGCCCAGAAGGGTCACTTCACGGTATCCTTTTTCCAGCAAGGCGGCGGTCTCCTTCAGGATGGAATCAACAGGCCGGCTGCGTTCCAACCCCCGCGTTGAGGGAACCACGCAGTATGAACAGTAATTTTCACAACCCCGCATGATCGAAATGAACGCCGTCACTCCATTGGAATCAAGCTGCACCGGAGTGACATCGGCGTACGTCTCGTCGGGACGGAGTACGGTATTCACGGCATGACAGCCCTTCATCGCTTCGTCAAGCAACCTGGGCAGGTCGCGGTACGAATCCGGACCGGCGATGACATCCAGCAACGACTCTTCTTCCGCTTCCAACACATTACCGGTCCGCTCGGCCATACACCCCAGTAATCCGATGATCAGTCCGGGATGTTTTTTCCGCAGGGAACGAAAAAATTGAAGACGTTTTCGAATCCGTTGTTCAGCATTATCCCGGATCGAACAGGTGTTCAGAAATAGAATGTCCGCAGATGAAATATCGGAGGCCATCTCATATCCTTCCCCCGAAAGAATGGAGGCAACAATCTCACTGTCAGAAAAATTCATCTGACATCCATACGTTTCAATAAAGATTTTTTTATTTTTTTTCACGTTGACGTATTACTTTTAATCCCTTAACCGGATTAAGGGAAAACGAGTGTGCAAAGGTAGGGATAATCAGGAGATCATGTTTTAATTCGTTTAATGTCTTACTTTTGTACCGCGATTTGGGATTCTAATTTTGATTGACCGATGACAAAGAACTTAGTGATTGTTGAGTCTCCCGCGAAAGCAAAAACCATAGAAGGATTTCTGGGAAAGGATTTTACCGTGAAGTCCTGCTTCGGGCATGTGATGGATCTTGCCAAAAAAGGGCTTGGGGTAGATATTGAAAACGGATTTATTCCGCAATTTGTTATTTCTCCTGATAAGAAGAAAGTTGTCGCCGACCTGAAGAAGTTGGCGAAGGATGCCCAGAAGGTCTGGCTGGCATCTGATGAAGACCGCGAAGGGGAGGCTATTGCCGCCCACCTGGTCGATGCCCTGGATCTCCGGGAAGACGGGATTCACCGGATTGTGTTCCACGAAATCACCAAGCCGGCCATTCTGCAAGCCATCGAGAATCCCCGGTCCATTGATCAGTACCTGGTCATGGCCCAGCAGGCCCGGCGTGTTCTCGACCGCCTCGTGGGCTTTGAACTTTCTCCTCTTCTCTGGAAGAAAGTGAAACCGGCTCTCTCGGCCGGACGTGTTCAGTCGGTCGCTGTCAGACTCATCGTCGAACGCGAAGAAGAGATCCGCAATTTCCAGGTTGTCTCCTCGTTCCGGATCATTGCCTTATTCCCGGTTAAAAACGGAAAGAAGACAACCATGGTTCAGGCTGAACTGAATAAACGGTTCGACACGCACGATGAAGCCATCGCCTTTTTGGAACAGTGCCGGGATGCAAAGTTTACGGTTGAGGACATCGAGACAAAACCTTCAAAAAAATCACCGGCGCCGCCCTTCACTACATCCACGCTGCAACAGGAAGCTTCCAGGAAACTGGGTTTCTCCGTTGCCAATACCATGAGGGTGGCTCAGGAACTCTACGAATCGGGAAAGATCACGTACATGCGTACCGACTCGGTCAACTTGTCGGGACTGGCTCTCGGAATGGCCAAGACGGAGATTACCGACTCCTTTGGAAAAGAATATGTCAAGACCAGGAATTATGTGACGAAAACCAAAGGTGCACAGGAAGCACACGAAGCCATCAGACCCACGTACATGGACCGTCATTCCGTTGAAGGCGACCGTTCCCGGAAACGGCTGTACGAACTCATCTGGAAACGGACGATTGCTTCGCAGATGGCAGATGCAGAACTGGAAAAGACCACCGTTACCATCGGCATTTCCGGCACATCCGAAAAATTTACCGCTCGTGGAGAAGTGATCCGGTTCGATGGATTTTTGAAAGTATACATGGAGTCGAGCGATGATAACTCGCCGGAAGAAAGTGAAAAGATGCTTCCGCCCATGAACACCGGCGATATTCTGGAAGCGGGTGAAATTACTGCCGAACAACGTTTCTCCCAGCAACCGGCCCGCTATACCGAGGCTACCCTCGTCAAGAAGATGGAAGAATTGGGCATCGGAAGACCTTCCACCTACGCTCCGACAATCTCCACTATCCAGAAAAGAGGCTATGTGGTCAAGGAAGACCGGGAAGGGATCCTGAGACCGTATGTCATGGCAACCTTGAAGGATGGGGAAATCACGGAAAAGACCCAGACCGAAAAGACGGGCTTCGAGAAGAATAAATTGTTCCCCACAGATATAGGGACGGTAGTAAACAACTTCCTCCTGCAGTATTTTGAAAACATCATGGATTATAACTTCACGGCACGGGTCGAGGAAGAATTTGATGAGATCGCACAGGGGAAGATGGTGTGGAATAAGATGATCGGCGAATTCTACGGACCGTTCCACGAACAGATCACCGGCACCCTTGAAGGGACGAAAAAGGTCAGTGGCGCCAGAGTCATCGGCACAGATCCGAAAAGTGGAGAAAAGGTGCTTGTCAAAATCGGACGTTACGGCCCGATGGCCCAGATCGGTGAAGGAGAAGAAGGACAAAAACCACGGTTTTCCTCACTAAAAAAAGGACAAAGCATCGAGACGATTACCCTGGAAGAGGCGCTTGATCTCTTTAAGCTTCCCCGTAACCTGGGATTGTATGGTGATAGTGAAGTGATTGTTTCCACCGGACGGTTCGGCCCCTATGCCAAGTATGCCGGAGCCTATTATTCGCTCGCTAAAACCGACGACCCGCTGTCGATTACCCTTGAACGGGCTGTCGAGATCATCACCGAAAAACAAAAAGAAGCGCAGAGCCGGATCATTCATGAATACCCCGAAGAACCCACTCTTCGTGTACTCAATGGACGTTATGGCGCCTATATCAGTTATAACAAACAGAACTTCAAACTGCCAAAAGGGACGAAGCCGGAAGAACTGACCCTGGAAGATTGCAGAAAGATTGTTTCCGAAACTCAACCCACCAAATCAGCCAAAGGGAGAAAAAAGAAATAACCTGTCGCAACCATATTGATTATGTCAGAATTTTTTGATCCGTTACCCATACAAGAAATCTTCCAGATAGAAGAGACTCCGGGATTCAACCGGTTGGGAAACCTCATTAAGGCCTTCACCGCGGAAAACAATTTCCCGGAATTCCAGGATGCCGACATCGCCCTGATCGGGGTGGGAGAGGACCGGAATGCCATCAATAACGAGGGTTGCGCTGATGGGCCCGATCAGATCAGAAAGTACCTGTACCGGCTTTCACCGGTAGTGAATTGCCCTCGCATCATCGACCTCGGCAACATCAAACGGGGCCATACCCCGTCGGATACTTATTTCGCCCTTAGCTCGGTAGTGGCCGAACTGCTGAATGCCAACATCCTTCCCGTGATCCTCGGTGGCAGCCAGGACATCACCTACGCCAACTACCAGGCCTATCAGAATATCGGGCAGATCATCAACATCGTCTCGGTCGATCCCATGTTCGACCTGGGGAATAGCGAGAACGAACTCAACTCGCAGTCATTCCTCAGCAGCATTATCCTCTATCAGCCGAATTACCTGTTTAATTACGCCAATATCGGGTACCAGAGTTATTTCATTGATCCGGAAGCCATCAAACTGATGAAAAACCTGTTCTTTGATACTTACCGTCTGGGGATCCTTAGAGAAAACATGGAAGAGGTGGAGCCGATCGTACGCAATGCAGACATGCTTACTTTCGATGTCTCTGCAATTCGCTGGTCGGATGCACCGGGCAACCGGAATGCCACACCGAATGGTTTTTATGGCGAAGAGGTCTGCCAGATCATGCGGTACGCAGGATTGAGCGACAAACTCACTTCCATCGGTTTTTATGAATATAACCCTCACTGCGACCGTGACGGGCAAACAGCTCATCTCATCGCCCAGATGATCTGGTATTTCATCGACGGATTCGTGAACCGTCAGCACGATTTCCCCTTCCGCGACGAAGAAGATTATGTGAAGTACCATGTCTCCATCACGGACCACAAACAGGATATCGTGTTTTACAAAAGCAAGAAAACCGACCGCTGGTGGATGGAAATACCTCTTCCTGCCGAACAACGCATCAAGTACGAGCGGCATTATCTGGTACCTTGCTCATACAAGGATTATCAGGTCGCCAGTAATAATGAAATCCCCGACCGCTGGTGGATGGTTTACCAAAAACTGATGTAATTTTTCTGCCGGAAATTTCTTTTACCCGACCCTGCCGGGGTTATTCGAGATAAAACTTTTCCATCCGGTGTAGTTTTTCTCTTTTTCCGGTTGCCCCTGCTGAAAATAATGACAGACAGCCACGGCCAGCGCATCCGTGGCATCCAGGTAGGTTGATTGTTCCCGGATATCCAGCATGCGGGTTATCATTGCCGCCACCTGCTCCTTTGAAGCGCCCCCTTTACCGGTGATCGACTGTTTGATCTTGCGCGGTGAGTATTCGAAGATCGGAATGGAACGCGATAGCCCTGCAGCCATCGCTACACCCTGGGCACGACCCAGTTTAAGCATCGATTGAACATTTTTCCCGAAAAACGGGGCTTCAATGGCTAATTCATCCGGCTTGAAGACATTGATCAGTTCCAGCGTTTTTTCGAAAATCCTTTTGAGTTTGAGCGGATGATCGTCGGTTTTCGCTAATTTTAGAACGCCAAGCGAAAGCATTCGTAGTTGCCTGCCTTTGACGGATATGATCCCATACCCCATGATGTTTGTTCCGGGATCGATACCAAGGATAATTCTTTCGGTTTGCAATGTTTCGGAGAATGATGAAGACAAAAGTACGGAAAACATACAATCGGTTGATCCAGGTCGGCATCCTCGTGCTGACTTTTGTGTTTATCTACCGGCAGGTCTTTGAGAAATCGGATATGGCCAAGGTTTGGACCGTTATCCGTGAGCGATGGGACGCGGCCTCTTTTGCTGACACCGTTCTCGTGATCATCGGATTGATGCTGGTCAACTGGGGGATCGAATCGGCCAAGTGGAGGTACCTGATCGGAAAAATTGAGAAGATCGGCTTCTTCAAATCGTTTTACGCCGTTCTGACAGGCGTCGCGATCAGCTCCTTCACCCCCAACAGGGTAGGTGAATTCTTTGGCCGGGTATTCGTGCTGGATAAAGCCAGCCGGGTGGAAGGAACCCTCATCACCATCCTGGGCAGCATGAGCCAGTTGCTGATCACCCTGCTGACAGGGAGCGTCGCCTTCCTGATTTTCATTCCATTGTGGCCCGGACCGCATTCTTTTATCACCGGTTATCTCTATGACATCGTGGTCGTACTGGTCGTCGCTCTGGACCTTTTGCTGGTTGGCCTCTTCCTGAACATTTCCTTCCTTAATAATTTGAAAGAAAGAATTTTCAGCGGCCGGCTGAGGAAAGTCCGGAAGTTTTTCCGGGTTTTTGCATTCTATCGCCGGAAAGAATTGTTAAATGTGCTGGGAATGAGTTTAATACGATACATTGTCTTCGCTTCACAATTCTATCTGTTGCTCCGCCTTTTTGCTGTTTCGATGCCTTACCCGGAAGCAATCATGATCATCTCGCTGATCTACCTGGTGATGGCCATCATCCCTACCGTGATGATCACCGAACTCGGCATCCGCGGGTCGGTATCCCTCTATTTCTTCGGGATCTATTTCGGTACCGGAGCGGTGAATACGGAGGCTGTCAATTTTGGTGTTTTTGCCGCTTCCTCTCTGCTGTGGATAATCAATGTCGGCATTCCCGCATTGACCGGAAGTCTCTTTGTCTTCCGGCTGCATTTTTTCCGGAAATCGATCCTCAAACCGACTGTATGATAGAACAGGTTGCAATATCGGTTCTTCTGCTCATCACTGCCGGTTATGCAGTCATGCTGGGTTGGTTCGCGCTTCCTCTTTTCCGGCGAAAACCTCTTTCCCGGCCCGGAGAAACTTTCCCGTTCGTTTCGGTCATTATTGCTGCCCGGAACGAAGAAAAAAACATCAGGGATTGTGTCAACAGCATCCTGGATCAGGATTATCCGGCCGACCGCTTTGAGATCCTCATCAGTGACGATCATTCTGAAGACAGAACCAGCGAAGAAGCGGAGGCTTGCCGGAACATAAACCCGGCCATCCACCTTACCGTGCTGAAGGCGGGTGATGATGCCGGGACCGGGAAAAAGAATGCTATCCGGCGGGCGGTTGCCGTTGCTGCCGGGGAATGGATTCTCACCACCGATGCGGATACCCGCCGGGGTCCGGGTTGGCTTCGTGCCATGACGGCCACCGCGCTGTCGGAAAACGTAAAAATGACGCTCGGACCGGTCAGGATGGACGGCAGTTCATGGTTCCAGCGGATACAACGGCTGGAGTTTCTGGGGATCATGGGACTTACTGCCGGTTCCGCTGCCCGCAAAATGGCACTGATGTGCAATGGCGCCAACCTGATGTACAAAAAGGCAGCGTTTCAGGAGACAGGCGGGTTGACAGGGAATCTGAAGTATGCTTCGGGAGACGATCAGTTTCTGCTGGCCGATTTCCGGAAACGATACGGGAACGCTGCTGCAGCTTTTGCTTTTTCCCGCGAAGCGATCGTTTCGACGGAGGCACAACCAACCTTCAGGGGATTCTTTTCCCAACGGGTCAGGTGGGTCTCAAAAAGTCCAGGGTACCGCGATCCACAGGTGATCTTCACGGGAGCGCTGACTTTCCTGTCAACAATGGCTATCCTGGCTGCCCTGGTAGCAGGCTTTTTCGTACCCGGGTTGTTACCGGTTGCCCTGGGTTGCCTGGGAATAAAAATGCTGGTGGATCTGTTGCCGGTGATAAAAATGGCGGTTTTCTTTGAAGCGACGAAAGATCTGTGGTGGTACATCCCGGCTCAGCTGTTCCAACTGATCTATGTCCCCCTCGTCGGTCTTACCGGATGGCTGTTCCCTTTTCAGTGGAAAGGCCGGGTCATCAAAGCCTGAGCGATAATCAGGTCTTTGGGGCAGGTAATTTTGATATTCTCCGGCTCGCCGTCGATGAGATGAATGCAGAATCCAGCTGCTTCCATTACGGTGGCATCATCGGTGAACTCCGGGCGATACGGTTGCTGATAGGCTTGTTGAATTTCCTTCAGAAGAAACACCTGAGGAGTCTGCACCAGTCGGAAAGAGGTCCGGTCGACGGGTTGGTTACCGCCGTCTGTAAGTTGACGGATGGATTCGGTGACAGGCAGGGCAGGTACTGCGTTTCCGTGTGTTTCGGCTTCACGAAATGATCGGATAATCAGATCTTTTGAGACAAGCGGACGGGCCCCGTCGTGGATGGCGACGAGACCATCGGAAGGAAGTTCCGACAACCCGTTCAGGACAGAATGAAAGCGGGTAGCACCCCCGGAGACAATGCGGTGAGGAACGGTAAATCCGTATTCCCGGATCAATTCTTCCCAACGCCGGATCTGTCTTTCGGGAAGAGGCACTACCATGGACGCATCAGGGCAGGTAACGGCAAAGGCCCGGATGGTATGCATCAGCATGGGTTCTTCCGCCAGGAGCATAAATTGCTTCGGGACATCGGATCCCATACGGATTCCGGTACCGCCTGCAACGATGATTACGTATTTTTTCAAGGCAACCGCCGTTAGATGATGAGCATCGGATGGCCGTAAGTGAAAAACTTATATTTTTTCTCAACGGCAATCTCGTAAGCTTCCATCAGGAAATCATATCCGGCAAATGCAGCGGTCATCATCATCATAGGTGACTGGGGCAGATGGAAATTGGTGAACATGGCATTAGCGATGCTGAAATCGTAAGGAGGGAAGATAAACTTATTGGTCCATCCCGAATAAGGTTTCAGCATGCCGGAAATGGCAACTGACGATTCAATGGCTTTCATGGAGGTAGTTCCGATGGCCACCACGTTTTTTCTGTTGGCTTTGGCGCGGTTGACGATTTCTGCTGTTTCCGGACCGATAATCATCTCTTCGCTGTCCATTTTGTGTTTGGTCAGGTCTTCCACATCGATGGTGCGGAAGTTTCCCAATCCGACATGAAGGGTGACCTCGGCAAAAGTAACACCTTGTAGTTCAAGTCGTTTCATTATTTCACGACTGAAATGCATACCGGCAGTAGGAGCGGCGACGGCGCCTTCGCATTTGGCATAAATGGTTTGGTACCGTTCTTCGTCTTCGGCTGTTGCCGCGCGGTTATGTAATTTGGGCAGCGGGGTTTCTCCCAGCCGCTGGATGGTTTTTTTGAACTCATCGTACGGGCCGTCGAATAGGAAACGGATAGTTCTGCCACGGGAAGTGGTGTTATCGATCACTTCGGCAACGAGTGAGTCGTCTTCGCCGAAGTACAGTTTGTTTCCGATTCGGATTTTTCGGGCCGGATCAACCAATACGTCCCACAACCGGGATTCCCGGTTCAGTTCGCGGAGGAGAAAAACCTCAATCTTAGCCCCTGTTTTTTCTTTTTCCCCATAAAGACGGGCTGGAAAAACTTTGGTATTGTTGATGACAAAAACATCCCCTTCACCGAAGTAATCCAGGATGTCTTTGAATTGTTTGTGTTCGATCGTTTGTTTTTTCCGGTCGAGTACCATCATTGGTACTTCATCTCTTTGCTTCGGCGGATGATTTGCGATAAGTTCCGGTGGAAGGTGAAAGCGAAATTGTGATAGTTTCATGATATGTACCCTCTAAAAAGGGTGCAAAGTTAAGCATTTTAAACCCCGGTTGTCAAGTAAATGATCTATTTCTTTTTACAAACATCTTATAACAATCAATAGTAAGATGAAAATGGATAAAATGGAAAAGTGATCTCACGGATTGGACGTAAACCTGCTTATTGTCAGCAAATGCTTCCCGGGTTTATTTCACCTTTGCTGATTGCAATGGTTGAAGAGCGTCACGATATTTTCCCCCGGTTTCAAATGATAACCCTGTAATCCGATCGTGAAAGCAGCGGATATATTTTCCAGGGTATCATCTATAAAGATTGTCTCTTCCGGAACAACCCCGAATTGTGAAACAGCGTATTCAAAAACCTTTCGGTCGGGTTTGATCATTCCGATACGAAAAGAGAAACAGGTTTTTTCAAATAATTCTTCAAGATGCTGATATCCATACTGATCAGTAAGGTGCCGGAGATAATATTGATAATGAATCTCGTTCGAATTGCTGAGTAAAAAGATCCGGTATTCGGTCCGGAGCGATTCCAGGAGACGTATACGGGATGCCGGTATGCCAATGACCAGGGCATTCCATGCATCATCGATCATTTCATCCGTCAGTTTTTTTTGATAGAAGGAACGGATTGAATCGCGAAATTGGGCCGGAGAAAGGATGCCTTTTTCCAGGTCTGTTACCAAACGGTCGAATGCCTTCTCGATCATTTCCGGAGTGAAACCTGCTGCAAGCTGTCCAAACTCATTTAGCCGTTTCCGGGTAATCCGGGGATCAATATCACAAATCACTCCCCCGAAATCGAAGATGATATTTTTTATTGATGCAGGATCGGGACAAACAAACGGGAGGAGAGGCATGAGAGCTGTTTTATGATGAGTTGATCGGGTTTCAGACGATTGCAAAGATCGGGAATTTATATTACTTTTGCACCTTTCAATCCGGAAAGCCGGGTTGAAGGGCCCATAGCTCAGTTGGTCAGAGCAGTAGACTCATAATCTATTGGTCCAAGGTTCAAGTCCTTGTGGGCCCACTCCAAATCAGAGAGTTACAAATCGCTATCACCCTTTACTGATCATCGCTGCCTCACCGGATGATCATCACTTTTTTCGTCACGCAGTATTCGTCAGTTTGGACAGTGAGGAAATACAATCCCGGAGAAATACCCATCACATTCACCGTTGCCGAAGTCACTCCGTTGGGGAGGGTCATTGATTTCACCTGAGAGCCTTTAACATCCTTCAGGGTGATGGTAACTGCTTCCCTTGATGCTTCGGGCAAAGCGACCGTGATAACCGCCGAAGCCGGATTAGGATAGACGTTCACATTCCAGGTATGATCTACCGGTTTGGAGGAGATCCCCAGGAAGGGATTTCCGTTCGGGAGGGTGTTTGAAAAGAAAGCGTTCCGAATCTTATCAACCGATTTCCCCAGAGCGTTGAGCGATTGGGTAGTATCTTCTGCCGTTGTATCGCGTGCAAAAACGTAAGCGAGATCAAACGTTACTTCTTCTCCCGGGGCCATGGTAAAGGGACCTGCAGAACCCAATCCTCTTCTATCGGCAGGGTTATTACCGGCGGTTTTTTCTGTCCAGTTTTTTTCACCATTGGGGGCCTGTCCGTTTGTTCCCCAGTCACAACCATCGGAGAGGGCGGGAAACATGAAATTACATTCAGGGCCATATCCACCGCTGCTGATGTGTCCGTTCCCTCCATAGATCATCTGTGTTGTATCCAGCCATTTTCCCTGTAAATAAAGGAAATAGTCATTGGCATATTTAGGGTCCCTCATGTAGTCAGCTCCACCGTTATTAAAATACACAAAATGGCTCATACCCATCCGCTCGTTATCGACGAGACTGTCTCCGAATCCGGCTCCATTGATGGCGTATGGATCATTAGGATACCCGGTATTCATGATATCGCAGTTGCCGGGAATATAGGCCGGATTATCGCGTTGGTCGACAGGTAGCAAGGGCCCTCCCAGGAACACGATCGCCTGTGCAGGCGGATGTTCACCATAGGCTTGCGGCTCACCGGAGCCATCGACCGGGCGCCCGTTGTATCCGAAGAACATGCCTCTTTCCACATCGCAACCCACGTAATCATCACTCCACATGCCGATATCAAAATCTGCGAAAACCCCGAAATAGGTGTTGGAATAGGTGTTCTGAGAACGATTGATCACCCGGTAATTCACAAATACCGTGTTGTCGAAAGCTGTATCGCCGGGTATTTTGAAGGCATATGCCATCGTATGTATTTCTGTTCTCAGCTTATTCCCCCAGGTTTCAGCATGGAACTCCCGGTCGTCATTAATAATGTAATAAAGCCCCTGATCTCCCCGGATATTTGGGTAATCCCCGCTGAAAGGATCGTAAATACCATCCTGGTCCGCATCAATAAAAGGAGCCAGCCGAGCTGCCTGACCGGCTGCCACATTCCCGTTTCCCGGCCAGGTCAATATATCATGAATGGGTTCATACCCGGATTTATTCCAATTGGCTTTATGGTATTCTATTTCACTTTTATTGATTTTCCAGACATAATTCCAGACAGTGTCGTACTGTTGGTATTTGGCTGAATCCATCACTGGTCCTGCCCAGAAATCAAAGTTTGTCATGGCTGTCAATCCCGTCGGTCCTTGTCCATACCGGGCCCCGGCCAGATGAAGCTGATCGTTTTGATCATTGCCTCCCAGCCAGATGGAATGCAGAAACAGGGTGCCTTTACCGCTGCCACGCGGGACTTCGAAAACATTGCCATTTCCATTATAATGGCATCCGTTGGCCATAAACCGGGCGCTTATGTTATTCAGATCGATGGAATCAAAACTTTCATCATCCACATAAAAGGTGATGGTGGTGGTGGAGTTTTCAAGCGTGTTCTTCCTCCACAAAGTATAGTGTCCGGTCACCACTTTACTCGTAACCTCCCGCCAGTCTACATAAAACCCAACCAACGTTTTTTCCGGATTGACAAAGAAGCGTTTTACGGGAGCAGTACTTAAGGATTGAATAATAATGGAATCTCCGGCAGGAATGATATCATTTGCCAGGAGATCGATGGTGTCTGTGATTCCCGGAGTGAGGTAGATCGTGTCGGGATTGGCTTGAAAGGATTGGGCATAGCTGCCCGGGGCGCACAGGAAAAGCCCCAACAGAACCAGGATAAAATTCACTTTTGTTTTCATGATTCTTGAAGTTTGATTTACAGAAAAATGAACTGAAGACCGATAGTATACACAAATATATAAAATATTATAGAAAAATCATTACGTGATATTTTTTTAAAAAATGTAGGTGACTTTTCGGCGGGGTACCCAGAACAAATGTGAACTGTGAGGTGCGTATTGCGAAATCGGGTCCCTCACCTTTCAGAAATTGGTCAGGTACCTGGCGATGATATAACAAAAGAAACAGAAATTCCGTTATTTTGCAGTATATTGTAAATAATGAGGAAGACCGGATTTTATTCATACATGTTGATGGCTGCCTTTACGCTGTTTCTTTTCAACAGGGCAGATGCACAGAATTGGAATTTCGTCAAAGAGAAAGACGGGATAAAGATCTATACCCGGGATGAGTCGAACACCAACATAAAATCTTTTCGGGGTGTGATGGAGATCAATTCAACCATGAAAAGGGTCACTAACCTGGTGGGCAATGTGCATAACAGCGAGTGGTGGGATGAGAACGTGAAGGATTTAAAAGTCATCTATTTTGAAGAGAATAAAGTATTCCGGTATTACCTGCGGTATGATGTCCCCTGGCCGTTGTCCGACAGAGATCTGTGTGTGGAAGCGCGGGTGACCGACGATCCGGTGACCGGCAAACGGGAGATCATGGCTCGTCCTCTTCCCAACCTGGTTCCTGAAAAACCCGGGATCGTCCGGATTAAAAATTACTGGCAACGATGGACGATTCAGCCTCTGAAAAACGGGAAGATCAGGCTGACCCTGGAAGGAAGCGTGGATCCTGCAGGAGCCATCCCGGCCTGGATCTACAACATGGTTATCACCGATACCCCGTTACGGGTGATGGGAGGTGTAAAAAACAGAGTGGAGATCAAATAACAACCATCCCGGTTGTTGGTTCGCTCAACGCGTGAAATCAATCGACAAACAAGAAGGTTACTTTAAATCTGCTGATTATCAATGATCGGCGTTCATTCAGCCGGATTGGTAAAGTAAAGTTGTTCCGGGGCCCGATGAGGATGAACTTTGTACCATCATCAATATCCATGAGCTATGAAGACAATCATTTTAATCGGTTTTGCCCTGTTTTTAGGGTGTGGTGTGATGGTACAGGTAAAAACGATGGCTCAAAACCCTGCCGATCGTTTTGCCTTTGATCCGTACACCATGTCGGCAGTTCTGACGAATCCGGCCAGCAGCGCGGGAAGCGTTTTCCTGAATTCCTTACCCGGTGACCAGTTCCATCCCGGGAATAATTTCAAAGCTATTTATTTCCATGGCAATGCCGAAGGGCTTCCACCACATGCTATTAATGCTGAATGGTGTGTGCCCAACAACGAGGTTCCCGTTGACGCGATGCCACCACAGGTCATTCCTTCCGAATGGTGTGTACCCAACAACGAAGTTCCTGTTGATGCGATGCCTCCGATGAACGTGGCCAAATATGTTTTGAGGAATATGAGGACCAACTAGGTCTTCCGGAAAATCTGGTCAGGATTGGTTAGAACAGGGTTGCACGGGCCAGCGGTACTCATTTGTATCGCGGGGTCCGTGCTTTTTTGTACATTTATGATCCCTTAATCCGGACCCTATGAAAAACGGTATTCTCCTTTTACTCACGCTGCTGATGACCATCGGCCATTCAGTCTATTCGCAACAGGAAGAACAATATTTCCCCGAACAGGATCCATTGGTAATACAGAAATTGGATCAATGGCAGGACTTGAAATTCGGGTTGCTGATGCACTGGGGCGCATACAGCCAATGGGGGATCGTGGAATCGTGGAGCATTTGTTCGGAAGATGAAGACTGGTGCCGCAGGAAGAATCCGGATTATACAGCATACAAGAAAGAATACGAGGATCTGAAGAACACCTTCAACCCCATCAGGTTCGATCCGGAAAAATGGGCAAAAGCCGCTAAAGAGGCGGGAATGAAATATGTGGTTTTCACTACCAAACACCACGACGGGTTTTGTATGTTCGACACCAAAACCACTTCGTATAAAGTGACCGATCCCGGATGCCCTTTCAGCATCAACCCGAAAGCCAATATTGCCAAAGAAATTTTTTCGGCATTCCGCGAGGAAGGATTATGGACGGGCGCGTACTTCTCCAAACCCGACTGGCACAGCGAGTATTACTGGTGCCCCAACTTCGCCACCCCCGATCGAAACGTCAATTACCGCATTGACCGGTATCCTGACCGTTGGGAACAATTTGTTCAATACACCCATAAGCAGATTGACGAGTTGATGACGGATTACGGGAAGATGGATATTCTGTGGCTTGACGGCGGATGGGTGGAGAAGAACAACCGCGGGCAGGATATCCGGATGGACGAACTGGTGGCCAACGCCCGGAAGAAACAGCCCGGTCTGATCGTCGTCGACCGTGCGGTACCCGGCATCAATCAGAATTATCTTACCCCGGAGAACCAGGTTCCGAAAAACTATATCCCTTATCCATGGGAGTCATGCATCATTGCCGGTGGAGGCTGGGCCTGGGTGCCTGATGCAAAGTTCATGAGTCCGCGAAAAGCCATTCAGACACTGGTTGAAATCGTATCCAAAGGAGGTAATCTCTTGCTGAATATCGGACCCGGTCCTGACGGAACGTGGGATCCGGCTGCCTACGACCTGCTTGACAACATCGGGAAATGGATGAAGGTGAATGGGGAGGCCATTTATTCTACCCGGGCTGTTAAACCTTATATGACCGGGAAAGTGGCTTTTACCATGGGAAAAACCGGAACGGAATATGCTATCTACCTGCCCGATGAAAACGAAAAAACCATCCCGGAGAAGATTATGCTGAATGAGACTTTCCTGAAACCCGGACAGAAAGTAACCCTGATGGGAAGTAACACGGCTTTGAAATACCGTAGTTCCGGCGATGGTACCGTGGTTTGGATCCCCCGTGAACTGGCGGAAAAACCTTATTGCGAATATGCCTGGGTGTTGAAAATCCGGTAAAATATCATCCATTGTATGAGCGAAGATCCTTTTATCAGTTATCATCAGCGGATAACCCTTCATCAGGGAGATATCACGAAACTGGCTGTTGACGCCATCGTCAACGCTGCAAATTCGTCACTGATGGGCGGAGGTGGCGTCGACGGCGCCATCCATCGCGCCGGTGGACCGGCAATTCTGGAAGAATGTAAGGAAATAGTCGCCAGACAAGGAAGATGCGAAACCGGGCAGGCCGTGATCACAACCGCGGGGAAAATGCCGGCGAAATTCGTCATACATACAGTGGGACCCGTCTGGCGCGGAGGAAACAACAACGAACCTCAACTGCTGGCCAACGCTTACCGGAATTCACTGCAGCTGGCTACTCTCCATCATCTCCAAACCGTGGCTTTCCCCAATATCAGCACCGGCATTTATGGATTCCCGAAAGTAAAAGCGGCTGAAATCGCCGTTCAAACAGTACAAGATTACCTGGAAAAATCTGATCCTCATTTACATGTTGTCTTCGTTTGCTTTGATCCGGATAACATCGATCTTTATAAAAAACTTTTAGGATAATCATTTATTCAAAAAGAAACTCTCTTCCGGAGCATTCTTTTTATTTAGATTTAATTAACTTTGTAAAAAACAAGGGTCATGGCCATTATCAAAAAAACATATCCGGTACAGGGAATGTCATGTTCCTCTTGCGCAGCAAGTATTCAAACGTTTCTGAGTGCCACGGAAGGGGTTCGTACGGCTAATGTAAATTTAGCCGGTGAAGAGGTTTTACTGGAGTATGATACCGAAAAGATCAGCCTGGAACAGATCGAAAAAGCCGTAGATGGACTTGGTTTCAAGTTAATAACAAGTGGTTTGACGGAGGATGAACGGCAGGATATGAAAAGCAAGCGACTGAGGACATTGCGGACCAGGACCATCCTGGCCGTTTCTTTATCGTTGCCGGTATTTATTATTGGAATGTTTTTCCATCATTTGGCATACCGCAACTGGATAATGATGGCTTTAACGTTGCCGGTGCTGGTCTGGTCTGGTCGGGAGTTTTATGTGATTGCTTTTAAACGGGCACGGCACGGGCAAGCCAATATGGATACCCTGGTGGCGCTGGGAACAGGGTCGGCTTTTCTTTTTAGTTTATTCAACACGCTTTTCCCTGAATGGTTATTACGGAACGGACTGGAACCGCATGTTTATTACGAAGCTTCTGCCGTGATCATTTCTTTCATTTTATTAGGACGATATTTTGAAGAGCGGGCTAAAAAAAGAACCTCGGGCGCGATCAGGAAGCTGATGGGTCTTCAGGTAAAGACAGCCCGGGTGATCCGGAACGGGGTGGAGAAAGAGATGCTGATCTCTAAGATCCGGGTGGATGATATACTGGTGATCAGGCCGGGAGAAAAGATCCCCACCGACGGCCGGGTGACGGAAGGCTCGGGTTTTGTCGACGAAAGCATGATCACCGGAGAATCGATCCCGGTGGAGAAAGGACCTGGCGATGCGGTCATCGGGGCAACCCTTAATCAAACGGGCAGTTTGAAGATGGTGGCGGAGAAAGTCGGCTCGGAGACCATGCTGGCTCAGATTGTCCGGTTGGTACAAGAGGCGCAGGGAAGCAAAGCCCCGATCCAGAAACTGGCCGATAAAATTTCATCTTGGTTTGTCCCCATTGTCATTACCTTGGCCATAATCACCTTTTTCGTCTGGTGGATCGGGTATCCGGAATCCGGTCTTCAGTACGGGTTTGTCACAGCCCTTGCAGTCCTTATCATCGCCTGTCCCTGTGCCCTGGGGCTGGCTACACCGACAGCGTTGATGGTTGGCCTGGGCAGGGCAGCACAGATGGGGATCCTCGTTCGTGATGCCGTCAGCCTGGAAGACCTGAAGAACATCCATGCGCTGGTGGTAGACAAAACAGGTACGGTATCGAAGGGACGGCCCGAGGTGATCGCTGTCATCCGGGATCCGGAGGAGGAGGATCGTGCAGGGACCGATGAAGCCATCGCGGCTATCGAAGATCGCTCGGAACACCTGTTTGCCCGGGCCATCGTTGAAAAATTTCCTGTCTCTGCCTCCGGTCGCGGGGTGGTGGAGAATTTTGACAGCACGACAGGCAAGGGAGTGAGAGCAAGCTACCGTGGGAACGAATACATCATCGGGAGCCCGGCATTTACAAGGGAACTCGATTGTATCGTTCCACCGGCCCTTACCGCATCTGAGGAAATCTCGGGTCAACAGCCGGCCTCGATAGTATACGTCGCGCGAAACCGGCGGGTGGTAGCCATGATCCTGTTGGCTGATACGATCAAACCTACCTCAAAGCATGCTATCAGCGAGTTGAAATCCATGGGAATTGAGGTCCATATGCTTACCGGCGACACGGCAGCCAGTGCGTCGCACATGGCGAAGGAAGCCGGCATTGACTTCTGCCAGGCTGAAGTCTCTCCTGCCGGTAAGGCCGCGTATCTGCAGAAAATGAAGTCAGAAGGAAAAATCGTGGCCATGGCCGGAGATGGCATCAACGACTCTCCGGCGCTGGCGCTGGCCGATGTGGGGATCGCTATGGGACAGGGGACCGATATTGCGATTGAAAGCGCTCAGGTGATCCTCATCAAAGGCGATCTCGAGAAACTGGTCGCCGCTATCCGGCTGTCACACGCAACCGTGCGTATCATCCGGCAGAATCTCTTCTGGGCTTTCTTTTATAACGTCATTTCCATCCCGGTTGCCGCAGGGATCCTTTTCCCGTTCACGGGATTTCTGTTGAATCCCATGATTGCCGGCGCCGCTATGGCATTCAGCTCGGTATCAGTGGTCTCAAACAGCTTGCGTCTCCGGACGATCCGACTCCGGGAGAAGATCGCTTAACAATTATTTAAAATAAGGATAACACTGTGTTAACGTCCTTCCCGGGATGTCCATCTACTTTTGTCGCAGTTAAAACGACAATGTATGAAAAGACATCTGATCAATGCAAAAACGTTAACAAAAGGAATGCTGTGTTCCTTATTATTACTGGCCCAAACGGGCTTTTCACAATCCATCCCCGATACTGTTTCCGAGAAAGTCACTACCCTGAGTGACAGGCTCGACGGAATCGGAGAAAGACTTTCCACCGCGGAAGGTGATCTCGCAAAACTGACCAGGATCAAAATTTCGGGATACATCCAGGGACAATGGGAATGGTCGCAGGATCGTTCGGTTTATCCTTCCAATTCTTTCAGCGTACGAAGAGCCCGGGTAAAGATCCAGTACGAGCCCGTAACCGGTGTGGCCTTTGTTGTTCAACCCGATTTCCTGGCTTCCGGGGTGACGATGAAAGATGCGTATGTTCAGGTGAATGAACCCTGGCTGAAGACGTTCTCCCTGTGGGTGGGACAATTCAACCGGCCCAACTATGAAGTAGAGTATTCCTCCGGTCAGCGCGAAGTGCCGGAACGGTCACGCGTGGTCAAAGCCCTTTACCCCGGTGAACGGGCCATTGGTCTTAAACTGGAAGCAGCCCCCGGCGCACTGCCGCTGAAATTCCAGCTTGCTGTGCTGAACGGCAACGATAACCTCGTGATCAAAGATGCTGCTGGCACGGATATCAATGTCAAAAACAAGGATTTTGACAACTTTAAAGACCTGATGGGACGACTCACGTACCAGTTAAAACTAGGGAGTTTCGGGAGCCTGGATCTTGGAGCAAACGGATACCTGGGATTCCTGAAAGCTACGAATGATACGGTCTTAGACAGCAAGTATCAGGTTGACCGGACGATCGCCATCGGAAAACCGCTTCACCGGAACTGGTTCGGAGCAGAACTCCGCTTTTATGCAGATGTGCTGGGTGGATTAGCGCTCAAGAGCGAGTTCATGATGGGACAAAACGCTTCGGCATCCATCCCCAACATCGAACGCGAATTCATGGGCTATTATGTCTACCTCATTAAAAATGCCGGCAGGAGAAACCAATTTGCCCTTCGCTGGGATTATTACGACCCGAATACCAAGCTTGGCGGCAAGGAGATCGGATCAAGTACCGGAACGTATAAGAGTGGTTTAGATGATTTGGCCTACAGCGATCTCACGGTGGCCTGGAATTATTACTTCAGTGACAACATCCGCTTCCAACTGGCTTATGACTACCCCATCAACGAAAAGGCCGATATCTCGAAATCATATACCGTCAATGGAGAAAAGGTGATCAACGATTACAACGAGGTGTTTCCTCAAAGCACGGTTACCGCCAGAGTACAAGTGAAATTTTAACAGCCTGAACTTTATAAAAGATATCAATATGAAGACAAAGATGAAAATGGCAATGTTGGCGATGATCGCGATCATCGGGATGGCGTTCATGCCGGCGCCGAAAAAGATCACCGTAAAAGGTTCTGATACCATGGTGATCCTGGCACAGAAATGGGCAGAAGTCTACATGAAGAGTCACCCCGAAACAGTCATCCAGGTGACAGGTGGCGGTTCCGGGACCGGTATTGCCGCCCTGATCAACGGATCGACGGATATCTGTAATTCCAGCCGTCCGATGAAGGCGTCGGAAGTGGACAAACTGAAACAACGCTATAACTCTCCGGGTGTCGAGATCCCTTGCGCCCAGGATGGGATCACCATCTTTCTGAATGAAACCAACCCGGTTCAGGAACTTTCCCTGAAGCAGCTTAGCGACATCTACACCGGCCGGATCAAAAACTGGAAACAAGTGGGGGGTCCTGATGCACTAATCCGCTTGTACGGAAGAGAAAACAGCTCGGGAACCTACCAGTTCTTTCAGGAAAAAGTGGTGAAGGGCGACTATGCTGCCGGCACCAATACCCTCCCTGGTACTGCGGCGGTGGTTAATGCCGTAAAGAAAGACAAGTACGGGATCGGATATGGCGGGGCCGCTTATGCCACCGGAGTAAAACACTGTAAAGTGAAAAAAGATGCCAATACCCCTGCGTACCTGCCAACAGCTGCCACGATAAAAAGCAGACAATACCCGATAACAAGGTACTTGTACATGTACATGACCAACCGCCCGACAGGAGCTGTCAAGCAGTACATCGACTGGATCCTCAGTCCGGAAGGCCAAAAGTATGTGACAGAGATAGGATACTTCCCCGTGAAGTAATACTGCGGAAAATGAATAGTGAATCGTTCATCAAACCTGGTTTTACCAAGGAGAGTCTGAAGAAGAAATTCAGGCTCTCTGAGTTTATCTCCGAAAAAGTGATCAGCAGTACAGCGTTCCTTACGGTTGGGCTGATATTGCTGATCTTCATTTTCGTTTTTAAAGAGACGTTGCCGATCTTTCATCAGCACAAGGAAGCAAAAACCAGGACGGAACAAAATGTTGCCGATAAACCGATATCCTATGGAGCGACGGCTGAAAGTGAATCCAGACCTGAGGTGTACGGGATGGAGACGGATTCCGCTTTTGATCAGTCCGGGGAGACGGGAGTTGAGCCAACGATGGAAGAGCGGTACGGAGCCGACGCCGATGAGGAAGAGATTGTGGGGATATCCAACCTGCTGGGGACCGAATGGCAGCCTGTTTCCGTACATCCCCGTTTCGGGCTGGTGCCGTTACTGGTAGGTACGATTAAGATCACGCTGATCTCGATCCTGTTTGCCGCTCCCATCGCCATTATGGCCGCCTTGTTTTCAGCGGCGTTTGCTCCTTCGTGGCTGCGTGAACTCATCAAGCCGGTGGTAGAACTGCTGGCCGGATTCCCTTCCGTGGTGATCGGTTTCTTCGCTTTGATGGTGATGGCGACCTTCTTTCAGGATTTCTTCGGATACGGCGCCCGGTTGAATGCTTTTGTAGGAGGCATCGCGATGGCGCTGGCAGCCATCCCCATCATCTTTACGGTGACGGAAGATGTGATGACGGCCGTTCCAGCTACCTATAAAGAAGCCAGCCTCGCCCTCGGAGCCTCGAAATGGCAGACCGCCTTTTTCGTGACGTTACCGGCCGCCACTCCCGGCATTTTTGCTGCGATCCTGCTCGGGATCGGAAGAATCTTCGGTGAAACCATGATCGCCCTGATGGCTACCGGCAACGCGGTGCTCATTTCGGCCAACCCGTTTGAATCGGTAAGGACTTTCGCCGCCACCATTGGCGCCGAGATGGCAGAAGTGGTATTCGGCGACACGCATTACAGCGTGCTATTCCTGATCGGATCCCTGTTGTTCATCTTCACCTTCTCGCTGAATGCCATCGCGGAATTCTATGTTAAAAGCAGACTGATCAAAAGATTTCAGGGGAAGGTATCATGAAAAGAATGAACCATAAAATCAAAGGAGGTTTGCTGGTCGGAGCTTCGGCGCTATCGGTGGTGATCATTGTCGCCGTGGTGGTAATCATCCTCCTGGTGATTATCCTGCAGGGGAAAGACCGGCTGACCTGGGAATTTCTGACTTCCTTTCCCGAGAACGGGATGACAGAAGGAGGTATCTTCCCGGCGATATATGGCACCCTGCTGATGGTGTTGATCATGACCGTGGCGGCAGTTCCTTTCGGGACCCTCACGGCCATTTATATGTCGGAATACGCCAACGAATCATCGATCATTTCGAAATCAATCCGGTTTGCGGTCAGGACCCTGGCCACCGTTCCATCCATTATCTTCGGCCTCTTCGGGTTGGGCTTCTTCATCAAGTTTGTCGGCGGAGGCATGGACAACATGTTCCTGGGCGGACAGCTGAAGTGGGGTCAACCTAACATCCTATGGGCCAGTCTGACCATGGCCCTGTTGACGTTGCCGGTAGTCATCGTCTCGGTAGAAGAGGCGATCAGGACGGTTCCGCGGGAACTGCGCGAAGCCAGTCTGGCCCTGGGAGCCACCAGGTGGCAGACGATCCGGAAAGTGGTGTTGCCGGGGTCGAAAGCCGGCATCCTGACAGGAACGATCCTGGCTGTTTCCAGGGGCGCAGGAGAGGTGGCCCCCATCCTGTTCACCGGAGCCGCCTATTACCTGGCTACCCTTCCTCATTCACTCAGCGACCAGTTTATGTCGCTGGGATATCACGTATATATCATGGCGACACAATCGGCCAATGTTGATGAAACCCTGCCAATTCAGTTCGCCACTACTCTTGTTTTACTGTTACTGACTTTTTCCCTGAACATGGTTGCCGTGGTTATCCGCCACCGTTTCAGAAAAAAGAACAAATAAATGCATGAACGGAATGAAAGAGATTAAAATATCGACACAAAACCTGACCCTTCATTATGGATCGAAGATGGCGCTTAATTCCATCTCGCTTGATATCCCGGAAAAGAAGGTCACTGCTTTGATCGGCCCTTCCGGATGCGGCAAATCAACCTACCTACGCACGGTGAACAGGATGAACGACCTGATCCCCAATGTCAGGATCAGCGGTGAGATCCTGATCGACGGGCTTAATATCTACGACAAAGATATCGATGTAGTGAATCTCCGGAAGAAGGTGGGCATGGTTTTTCAGAAATCAAATCCTTTTGCCAAGTCGATCTTCGAAAACGTCGCATACGGTCCCAGGATCAACGGGGTGAATGACAGGAGGACACTTACGGAGATCGTCGAAACTTCTCTGCGGCGGGCGGCTATATGGGAGGAGGTGAAGGACCGGCTCAACGATTCCGCCCTGGGTTTGTCGGGCGGGCAGCAGCAACGTCTCTGCATCGCCCGGACCCTGGCAGTGAATCCGGAGATCATCCTGATGGATGAGCCGGCCAGCGCCCTTGACCCGTTGTCAACGTCCAAAATCGAAGAACTGATCTTTCAACTGAAGTACGATTATACCATCGTCATCGTCACCCACAATATGCAGCAGGCGGCGAGGGCCAGTGATTACACAGCGTTTTTTTATCTGGGCGAGTTGATTGAATTCGGAAAGACCAAGAAAATATTTACCACCCCCGAAAAGAGGCAAACCGAAGACTATATCACCGGAAGATTCGGATAATGAATACTCTTGAGTGACGATCATCATTATTTTTATCTTTTAATTCAAAAAAGATGGATAGACATTTTGACCTGGAACTGGATAAGCTGAACAGACGGCTTCTGAAAATGGGGAATATCGTATCGGGACAGATTCACGATGCCTTTCAGGCCTTGCTTACCGGCGATATCCTTTTGGCGCAACAAATCATTGAGCGTGATCGGGAAGTGAACCGCATGGATGTCAAGATCGATAAGTTGTGTCAGCGAATCTTTGCCCTTTCACAACCCGTAGCTTCCGACTTGCGCCTGATCATGTCGGCGCTGAAGATGAACAACGACCTGGAGCGGATGGGCGACCATGCCGTCGGTATTGCTTCCCGCGTTGAATGGGTCAGTGAATACCCGGAGATCATCCGGGAACTGGGAATGGATGAACTCATCCGGAAAACGGAACTGATCGTAAGGGATATGATGACCATCCTGACGAACCGGAACCCTGCGTTTGTCAAGGATATCTATGATGAAAATGCGGACATCGGCAAAATGAACCAGGAGATCTCTTCCAGGATACTTAACGAGATGATGAAAAAGAGTGAAGTCATCGTCGTGGCCACTCATCTTACCATCATCCTGACGATGCTCGACCGAATATCAAATTATGCGACCAATATTGCCGAATCCGTTTATTTCATTGTTGAAGGAAAGATGATCAAGCATAAAATGCCGGAACCCGAAGAAGAGAATAACGACAATTCGGTGCAGGACGGGTAAATTCATTACTTTTGCCATGGAGGATATTCCTCTGATGCAAACCTGCCCGATTATGTCTGATACTTCCAACCCTTCAACCGCAGCCGGCACCCGGAGGCAGTTTATCTTTTCGATCCTGATCATTGGTGCGCTCTATTTTATCTTCGGATTTGTCACCTGGCTGAATGGCATTCTGATCCCTTACCTGAAGATCGCTTGTGAACTGACCAATTTCCAGGCTTTATTCGTGACCTTCGCCTTTTATATCTCTTACACGCTGATGGCCCTGCCTTCGTCGTGGGTGTTGAAAAAAACCGGATTTAAAAACGGCATGATGGCCGGTTTGCTCGTGATGGCCGTGGGAACAGTGGTTTTCATCCCGGCGGCCATGACCCGGACCTACGGCATTTTCCTTGCCGGACTTTTCATCATGGGGACCGGCCTGGCTATTCTGCAGACTGCGGTAAATCCATATATCACCATTATCGGGAAACGGGAAACCGCTGCCCGCCGTATCAGCATCATGGGCATCTGCAATAAGCTGGCCGGGGCCATTGCTCCACTGATCCTGGCGTACTTTATCCTGAGCGATGGCGATGCTTTCGTGGCAAACCTGAATACCCTCGATGAACAGGCCCGGATTCTTGCCCTGGATGGACTGGCCCGGCGGGTGATCGTGCCCTATATCGTGATGACCATCGTGCTGATCCTGCTCGGACTCATGGTACGGTATTCTACCCTTCCGGAGGTAGAAGCAGAACCGGAAGAAGACGCAAGCGGACCCGTCACTAACGGGAAATCAACCATATTCGGATACCCTCACCTCATTCTGGGAGTCCTTGCCCTGTTCTTCTATGTCGGTGCGGAAGTTATTGCCGGTGATACCATTATCCGGTACGGCATCTCCATCGGGATTGACATTTCAACGGCCAAGGTCTTTACCAGTTATACCCTCATTTCGATGGTGCTCGGGTATATCATCGGAATAATCCTCATCCCAAGAGTGATATCACAGCGTATCGCCCTTGCCTGTTCCGCGATTCTGGGGGTGATCCTGACCTTGTTCGTAGTCAACACCAACGGAACCAGTTCGGTATTCTTTGTGGCCATGCTCGGACTTGCCAATGCAATGGTTTGGCCGGCCATCTGGCCCCTGGCTATCCACGGACTGGGAAAATTCATCAAAACGGGTTCCGCCTTACTCATTATGGCCATCGCTGGTGGCGCAGTGCTCCCATTGGCCTGGGGATGGCTTTCCGATCAGATCTCATCTCAGCAGGCTTACTGGATCCTGATGCCCTGTTATGTCATCATCTTTCTTTACGCTGTTTGGTGGTACAAAATAAGAGAGTGGAAATGACCGTTTGTTTAATACCATGAAACCTACACTTCTCATTCTTGCTGCCGGTATCGGAAGCCGTTACGGCGGGCTCAAACAACTTGATCCGATCGGACCTTCGGGAGAAACGATCGTCGATTATTCCATTTATGACGCGCTTCAGTCCGGTTTTGGGAAAGTCGTCTTCATCATCAAAGAAGAAATTGAAAAAGATTTTCGGGAAGTATTTTATGAAAAGCTGAAAAACCATGTCGCCGTGGATTATGTCATGCAGGAGATATGGAAAGTGCCGGAAGGGGTCAAAGTCCCTGAAGAACGCCGGAAACCATGGGGCACGGGTCACGCCATCCTGATGGCCGACGGCACTATTGATGGCCCTTTCGCGGTGATCAATTCCGATGATTTTTACGGACGGGGGGCCTATCAGAAACTGGCTGAATACTATCAAGGCTGGTCGCCTTCCCGTGAAAACGATTACTGCATGGTCGGCTATCGCGTTGCCAACACCTTGTCGGAATTCGGTGCAGTGTCACGGGGTGTATGTCAGACAGATGCAAACGGTTTTCTCCTGGATGTAGTGGAGCGTACCCAAATAGCAAGAGGGGAGAAAGGAATCTGTTTCAGCGAAAAGGGGCAGGAGTTCCCCCTGGCCGATAATACCACCGTGTCGATGAATTTCTGGGGATTCACTCCCTCGTTTTTCGGATTCCTGCGGACCGGGTTTGATGATTTTATCAGAAAAAATGTAAATGAGTTAAAATCAGAATACTATATCCCGACAGAAGTAAATCATCTCATCCGGGAAAGACGGGCTACCGTCAGGGTGCTTCCGTGTGTGGAAAGATGGTTCGGGATGACATACCATGAGGACCGCGAGCAGGTAGTGAAAAACATCCGGTCACTGATAAAAAACGGAGTCTACCCTGAAAATTTGTGGTCTTAGTCGTACATTTGTAAAAGTTAAACAGCAGAAATATGAAAAAAAGTCTTTTTGCCGTCACCCGGGCCATGCTTCTGGTGACCATCCTGTGCCTGTTGGTCCAGGTTTCAGATGCCCAGATTGTCAATGAGCAGACCCGTAACAAAATCACGGTCGGAATCGGAATAAACACCGATATCTGGAACAATGTTCCGGATGGGATCAATACACGGGTCATCAACCAGGGCTTTCAGTCTGTATTGATGTATAATGTTCCTTTCGGGAAAAGTCCTCTCGGGTTTTCAGCCGGAGTAGGTTTCCGTGCTCAGAATCTGTTCCTCAAGGATGCTGTTTTCCAAAGTACCAAGGACTCAACGTACATCCAGGCCCTCGATGATTCCATCAGCGTCACCCGCAGCAAGTTAACACTGCCTTACCTGGAAGTCCCCATCGAATTTTTCTATAAAGGGAAAACGGGACTCACGATCGCAGCCGGGTTTAAAGTCGGTTACCTGCTTCCTGCTCACATCAAATATGTAGGCGACAATTATGAAACAGGTTCAACCTTGCGCTACCGGGTGAAATACAGAAACATCCAGAATATGGAGACCTTCAGTTACGGACCTACTTTACGCGTGGGATACAAATGGATCCATGCTTTCGGGTATTATTCCTTATCCAAGATCTTCACCAAGGATAAAGGACCGGACCTTTATCCCATTACCGTCGGGATTATGATCATGCCCTATTAAAGAAGAAATCCGGTAAAAAACATCAGAACGGCGCCCGCCAGCCATCCGATATACAAGTCGGAAGGGAGGTGGGCGTTTAATTTTAACCGCGCTGTTCCCAGCACTCCCGAAAGAAGGATCCCTGCCACCAGGAGCCACGAGGTGTTAAAGGTGTAATGAAAGGCGAGGCCGGCCATCAGACCGGTGAAACCACCCATTCCTGCCATATGCAGGCTGATTTTCCGGAAGAAATTCAGGATGATGAGGATAATGATGGTTGCCGTGGCTCCCAACATGTACATGTAGAAAATGGAAGGGAGCTGCAATCTTTTCAGCAACGCATAGGTGAGGTAATAGGAAAAAGCGATGATCAGCAGCGGGAGAATCCGTTCTTCGCGCGTCTTCATGTAAATTGATCCGATCAGGTTCAGCCTGAATGTCAGGAAGATTAAGATCAGGGGAATCAGGATCGTCGTGATAAAGACCATCCCCACCATCATGAACTTCATCTTGACCGGAAGAAGCAGGGAAAGGACAGGATCGATCTCTGTCAGGATGCCGATGATAACACACGGAAGGATCAACGGATGAAACAGGAAGGAGAGGGCGGTGGAGGTTTTCTGATTCATGAAGTTATTTTCAAATCTCAATCCGGAGACGGGCGACCGGAATGTTGAGATGTTTTCTGTATTTAGCAACGGTACGACGTGCGATGTTGTATCCTTTTTCCTTCAGCATATCCACCAGCTGATCGTCGGTGTATGGAGACGATTTGTCTTCCGCCTCCACGATATCTTTCAGGATCGTTTTCACTTCACGGGTCGAAACTTCTTCTCCTTTGGTATTCTGAACCGAATCGGAGAAGAAACTTTTTAACAGAAAAGTCCCGAAAGGAGTTTGTACGTATTTGCTGTTGGCGACGCGCGAGATGGTGGAGATATCGAGTTTCACGATATTGGCGATATCTTTCAGGATCATTGGCTTGAGTTGGGTCTCGTCTCCCGAGAGGAAGTATTCGCGCTGGTACTCCATGATGGCGCTCATGGTGGTCATCAGGGTCTCTTGCCGCTGTTTGATGGCATCGATGAATCCGCGTGCCGAATCAATCTTTTTCTTGATGAAAGACATCGCAGAACGCTCGGATGCCGTAACCTGGCGTTTAGAATGGCTGAAGTCCTTCAGCATGTCGATGTACTGCCGGTTTAAGATAAGTTCGGGTGCATTGCGGGAGTTGAGGGTGAGTTCCAGCTCGCCATCGGTGTTGGTGATGATGAAGTCGGGGATGATGTATTGAAGCTCACGGTATATATCGCTGATGCCTCCGCCCGGTTTGGGATTTAGTTTCTGGATCTCGTCAATGGCCTCTTTCAGCTCTTCATCGTTGATGCGCAGGCGTGTTTTGATCTTATCGTAATGCTTTTTACTGAATTCATCGAAATATTCCCGGATGATCACGGCCGCGAGTTCGGCTCCGCGATTTTTTTCGGGCAGCCGGTCCAGTTGCAGGAGGAGGCATTCCTGAAGATCACGGGCCGCGATGCCGGCAGGATCAAAGCTTTGCACCAGCGTCAGCGCTGCTTCGATCTCACGGGGGGAGGCTTCGATATTCTGGTTGAAAGAGAGATCATCAGCCAGGGCTCCCAGCTCACGGCGCAGGTACCCCGCATCGTCGAGGTTACCGATGATATTCGAGGCAATGATGAAGTCTTTATCACTGATTTTGTTCATCCCCAGTTGTGTCAGCAGGAAATCCTGAAAACTGACCGAAGAGATCACCGGGATCTCATGACTGTCTTCGTCGGGGTGTTTGTTGTCCGCAATCAGCCGGTAGTCGGGAATCGATTCGTCATCCAGGTAGTCTTCCAGGGTAAATTCGGCTTTCTCATCCGGCGCTAACTCCGGCTCCCCGCTCAGTTCTTCATCTTCCGTCTCCTCTTCTTCCCGAAAAACGGATTCCGTATCATCGGAAGGGATCCCCATCTCATCCTCTACATTCAGTACCTCTTCCAGTGCCGGGTTTTCTTCCAGCTCCTGCTTGATGCGCTGCTCAAGGGAAAGGATGGGCTCCTGGACCAAACGCATGACCAGCACCTGTTGGGGCGAAAGTTTCTGTAAGAGCCGCTGCTGAAGTTTCTGATGGAGCATGAGACAAAAGTATAAATTTACGGAAGAATACCAGCCCATAAAAATCTTCCGCCACTTTTTTTGCTGCTTCTTACGGGAAAAACTGCGATCTTTGAATAAGAAATAAAGCGTGCGTTTTGTTCGTCATCGAAAATCAGGTTTATGTCATCAAATTAGCAACACTTGTCTTTTTACCTATTTCAATATAATCTAAATGAATAAATTCGCATCATTGTTCAAGCCGAACATGAGCAGCCCGGATTTACAGTTTTCTAAATTCCCTGTCGTTCTTGTCCATTTACTGTTCTGGGCTGCTTTTCTTTTCCTTCCGTTGGTCTTGTTCGAGACGTTTGATGAACGGATGAGATTCGTTCGTCATTGGGGATATCAACTGATCCTCACCGCTTTGTTTTTTTACCTGAATTATCATGTACTCATACCTAAACTTCTGATAAAAAGGAAGATGAGGTATTATTCGTTGGCGTTGTTCGGAGTGCTGGTGTCCATGATGGGATTGACGGTGCTTCTGGCCCTTCTCTTCGAACAATGTGGTCTTAAATCTCATTGCTGGGGATTCAACTGGCATACCATACTTATCCCGGTATTTCCTTTCGTGCTTGGTTTTGCCATCAGTATTTTTATCAAGATGACCAATCAATGGCTGATGAGTGAGCGGGATAAAAAGATATTGGAAAACGAAAAGCTGACGGCCGAGTTGGGTTTTCTCAAATCGCAGGTCCATCCGCATTTTCTCTTTAATACGCTGAATAATATTTGTTCCCTTGCCCGGAAAAAATCGGAAAAAACAGAAACTGCGCTGATCAAACTCTCCGAATTCATGCGTTACATGATGGATGAATCGAAGGAAGACAAAGTATCCTTGTCGAAAGAGATTGAATACCTGCAAAATTATATTGAATTACAGCGACTTCGGTTTACAGAAGGGGTAAAAATTGATTTTAAGGTGACCGGCGGCTCAACCCCCGTCCTGATCGAACCAATGCTCCTGATCCCCTTTGTCGAAAATGCTTTTAAACACGGGATCGGGATACAGGAGGAGTCACATATTTGGATTGATCTGAATATCACCGCAGATGAGCTTGTTTTTGTCGTTAAAAACCAGATACACCCATATCTTGGCGAAAACCTTCCCGACGAGCATGGTATCGGCCTGCGTAATGTCAAGCGCCGGCTTGAACTCCTCTATCCGGGTTCCCATGACCTGACAATAACCGATGATAACAATATGTACAAAGTCATTCTTGAAATCCGGCGCAAATGATCAGGTGTATCGTTATTGATGATGAAGTTCTCGCTATCGAATTACTGGAGGATAATATCAAAAGAGTTTCCTTTCTGGAACATGTCCGTAGTTTTACCAACGGGTTCGATGCCCTGGATTTTTTGACGAAAGAGAAAATTGATCTGATTTTTCTGGATATCCGGATGCCTGGTATCTCGGGGATACAGCTGATCAAGGTACTGCCCAATCAACCCATGATTATTCTGACGACGGCCTATGAAAAATATGCCGTAGAAGGTTTTGAGATGAATGTACTGGATTATTTGCTGAAACCTTTCTCGTATGAACGTTTTCTGAAGGCGGTGACCAAGGCCCGGAGAAGATATCAGTTAATGAATCCTGCTGAAACCAAAGCCGAAAAAGGGGAAGATGATGAAGGCCCTGCTTTCATCTTCGTCAAAGCCGATTACAAACAGGTTAAGATCAATGTGGCGGACATCCGCTTCGTGGAAGGTCTGCGGGATTATATCAAGATATACGTGGAAGACCGGCCCGTGATCACTCAGATCAGCCTGAAAGCGATTGAAGAGAAACTCCCCAGGAAGTACTTTATCAGGGTGCATCGTTCCTTTATCATCAACCTCCGGTATATTCAGTATATCCAGCGAATGCAGATACGGATAGGCACTTCCGATATACCGATCGGGGAAAATTACCGCGAACAGTTTTTCAAGGCGATTAACCAGGATCCATCCTCTTTGTAAAAGGATTTTTACCGGACGCGGTCATAGTTTATAACAACAACTATTCTACAGGATGAAGATGATGAAAACAACTCTTTTTGCTGCACTTGCGTTTAGTTTGCTCGTGCCGGTTGCCCTTCGGGCTCAGGATGAAGAAGAACCCGTAAAATTCGAGTCCGTTTCCCGCTACGATTTTGTTCCCGGAGACCAGGTTTTATACTACGAAGATTTTTCGCAGGATAATATCGGAGATTTCCCTGCCTTATGGGCAAGCAACGGGAGCGGCGAAGTGAAAACCGTCTCCATCGCACAGGGGAAATGGTTCCATCTGAATGGGGAAAGTGCAGTGTATTGTTATACCAAAACGATCGATTTCCCGGCCAACTTTATTATGGAGTTCGACCTGATTCCGGATGCTGAATACCTGAATGGCATCGTGCTGAACTTGTACCAGGAATCGGAATACAGAGAACTCAATGATGACCTTTATCCCGGTGAAAAAGGGCTTCAGGTAATGATTGGACCTGAATCGTGGGAGACGAAAGGATACACCTCCGAATATGACGACTGGCTTGAGGGCTCCGGAACAAAAGCGCCGGTGGTCAAAGAAACCGTCAACCATGTTATCATCTGGGTACAAAACCGCCGGGTCCGTATTTACCACCAGGGACAAAAAGTAATTGATATGAGCACCAATATACAAGCCGGCACCAGGTTTAACCGTTTACTCTTTTCCGGCTGGGACAGAGCAAGCTACCCGTATATCAGCAATATCCAGATCACGACTGCTTCCCCCGATACACGCAGCAAACTGATCACCGATGGCAAACTGGTGACGTACGGAATCTACTTTGATTCCGGGAAGGATGTGGTGAAACCCGAGTCATACGGTACCATCCAGGCCATTGCTTCGGTGCTGAAAGAGAATCCGGGCGTGAGAATAAAAATTGTCGGACATACCGATAGCGACGGCGATGATGCGCTGAATATGGATTTGTCGAAAAGAAGGGCTGCTGCCGTGAAAGCATATCTCGTTAAAGAGTTTCAGGTTGATGCAGCCGGTATCGAAACGGATGGTAAGGGTGAAAGCCAGCCGGTAATGGAAAACACCTCGCCGGAGAACAAAGCGAAAAACCGGAGGGTGGAGTTCCTGAAACTCTGACCCGGATCCTGTAAAGGGTCACGGAGAAAGAAGGTGGACTCTTCATGAACAACCAAACCATCACTCAGAAACTCGTTGTGAAGGAATGAGGGTGCTTCCGAAAACCGGGGTCAAAACGAACGCTCGGTAACACGGAAAAAAATCAGGAAAATTAAGTACCTTTGTCGCCCGGATGGGACAAAGAATGCCTTTCCCTGTAAACGCCGGCCCTATAGTTCAACGGATAGAACGGAAGTTTCCTAAACTTTAAATCCAGGTTCGATTCCTGGTGGGGCTACCAAGACAAATGCGAACTGTGAAATGCGAAACGTGATTTAATTCGCACCTCACAGTTCGCTGACTCGTCCTAAAAAAAGTTTACAGGTTAATGACTAAATCCTGGTTTAAATTTACAATTAAAAGTTAATCCGAACATAGGTTGACAGTCTCTTGTTTTTTGGTTTTGTAATAATTCTTCCAGCTTCTTTCCAGCCTTATTCCACCCTGATGTGCTTTGTCGGGTGTTAACATATTACAGCTCATATGAGGGCGAATAGTATTATAGGTTTGGATTGATGCTGATAAAATCTCGAGAACCTGTTGTTTGTCTCCCAGGTCGTGAAGCATTAAGTATTCGTGTTTAATGATTCCATTTACGCGCTCTGCTATTGCATTCTGTAGCGGTTGACCCCGATCAGACATGCTGATAGCAATATCGTTTTTATTCAAGACCTTGATGTACTTGGGAGAACAATATTGAAAGCCTTGGTCTGAGTGATGAATAAGATTGGACAAAAGCTCATTGTGTTGCAAGGCACTGTCAATGGCCATATTCAATGCATTCATCGCGTTTACTGACTCTAGGTTGTCGGCCAGATCATAACCAACGATCTTATGCGAGCAGGCATCCGTAATCAGGCTTAAATAAAGAAAGCCTTTCCGGGTCTTAACATAAGTAATATCACTTACCCATACCTGATTGATCTTGCTCACCTGAAGAGCGGCGATCAGGTTGGGATACCGTTTATACCAATGCACCGACTGTGTCGTAATGAACCGTCTTCGTTTTCTCCTTACCAGCAAGTAATTGGCTGAAAGCACATCAAAGAATGCATCCCGTCCCATTTTGATCTGGTGTTCGCAAAGAAAATCCGCCATTAAAACATGCAGTTTACGTGTTCCAATACGGGGATTTGATTTACGCAATTCCCTGACCTTATCCAAAACCAGCTGATGTTCAATGCTCATTTCCTGATCGTGCCAAAAATGCTGGTAATATGCCTGTCTGGTAAAACCAAGCAGCCCGCCAATCCGGACCAGGCCAGTCTTCGGATAGCGCTCTTTGAGTTCATAAGCTACTTGGTATTGAATTTTTTTCTGATGGGAATCTTTAGCTCTTCTTCGGCTTTCTTGATCATTAGTGAATATGCCTCCGATAGCAGCTTTGCATCCTCCAGTTCACGCTCAAGCTGTCGTATCCGTTGTTTGAGCTTGTGAACTTCCGGGGTATCCTCTGAAGGTTCGGGTGCCATGACCTTAAATTTTGACGAAAGATAGGCATTCTTAGCATATCTCTTCAGCCAATAGTTGATCAGGGTAATCCCTGATACCCCATACTTGCGCTTCAAATAAGCCTTGCTGACGTTAGTGGATTCATACTCCCGGACTACCGCTAACTTTAGCGATTCCGGGTAAAAATGACATTCTCTTCTTTCTGAATATCCATACTTGTCCATAGTTTAGGTTTTGTGTAAACCTATTTTAGGACAAGACACGCATTTAGCGTTTCAGACTTTATTCTTTTATCAATTTTACCGTATCATTATAAGGATTCGTAAAAGACGTGGTCAAATATCCATTTTTGGATAACTCAACCACTAAATCCGGGCATCCGCTAAATCCATCGCCCGTGAGTCCGGTACTGCTGGAAAATTCCCCTGTGGAATCCGTTATCATCTCACTTTCGTGTGAAATGCGAAACGTGATTTAATTCGCACCTCACAGTTCGCATTTAGCGTTTCAGACTTTATTCTTTTATCAATTTTACCGTATCATTAAAAGGATTCGTAAAAGACGTGGTCAAATATCCATTTTTGGATAACTCAACCACTAAATCCGGGCATCCGCTAAATCCACCGCCCGTGAGACCGGTACTGCCGGAAAATTTCCCTGTGGAATCCGTTATCATCTCACTTTCGTAGGTTGAATTCTTTACTTTATCTACGTAAGATTGAACCACGACACTATCCAATGGTAAATTTGTCTCACTATCGACTACGATCCCATTTCCATCTACCACACAGTCACAACCGCCTGAAGTCAGCAGGAATGAAAACAGGATCGCAAAATGAGAAGCATATCTGATGCCATATGACAGCATGCAATTCAGTTTGTTGGATTTGAAGATATCTGTCTTCATTGTTTTAACCCTGTACAAGTTGGTCATTTTTATCAATAGGGCGGAACCTGTTTCTGTTCATTCTTGTCACCAGATCAGGCAAATATACCAGATAATTTGAATTTTCCTTTCGGTGGACGATCGGAAAGTCTGCTCCATTATTTGGCGAATACGATTTTCCCGTTGTAGCGTTTTACCCCGTTGGTCAAAACAGCGTGATAGATTCCTTCCGCCTGAGCCGAAATATCAATACCGATCCGGTCATTAGATATATCTAACAGAAATGACCCTGTCAGTTGTCCCAGGTTATTATAAATGAGCAAAGTAAGATTTTGGTCACTTTTGAATTCCTCGGGTATTTCAATATTACAAATCCCTTTATTCGGATTTGCATAAATCAGTAGTCCATCGCTTCCTGCAGACGATATTGTTTCTTCTCCTGTGAAGTTGTTCATTTTGGCAACAAAAACATCATCATCTCCATAAGAAACTAAGGATTGGGAACCAAAGACGGCAGTGTCGTCATACATTGTTCCGCAAACAACAATGGTCTTATCAGGAGCCAGGTTAACCACTTCACCATGGCCATTTATTCCTTGGTTAAGTCCCAGACAATAACCGTTTGAATCGAACTTTGCCACAAAAACATCTCGCAAGGCAGATGCCGGTGTCAGCGTAAAACCATCGAAATGGATTGATCCGCTGAAAGTCCCGGTTACCAACAAATCCCCATTGTCACATACTGTCAATCCCTTTCCCTTTGTGCTTAATAGAGAATTGTTTGATCCCTGAGAGGTATTCCCTTGTTTGCCCCAGAGAAATTGTGCTTCATGATTGGCTTTAACAATGAAGATGTCCCAGTCGGTCTCATTTTGCAAGGTGTCGGAATTGATGACAACCGA